>Ga0334722_10004695_pt1 | contig 14076 bp, 30 predicted proteins | sample C3_bottom_MG_FD_207210 | JGI IMG/M metagenome (GOLD analysis project Ga0334722, IMG submission 207210) | Sediment microbial communities from Yellowstone Lake, YNP, Wyoming, USA - C3_bottom | ecosystem: Environmental > Aquatic > Freshwater > Lake > Sediment | place: USA: Wyoming | collected...
GTAAGGCGTAAGGTGTTCACCGCCAGGTGTCAGCGCAAGCGTACGGCTCTAGCGTTATGCGATTGCCAGTTTCGCTTTTTTTGTGGGTGGGAGGGTCCAACAAAAACTCAGCGACGACCGCCCCCCTCCCCCCCATGCGAAAAAACCACACATTTGCGAAGTGCCTGCTCACTTACCAAAAAGCAAGGGTTTACCCCTACGTTTCTTGAAAATACTTAATACAACGACCATTATGTTAACAAGCGAGTACGTTTTCGGTGGTTATCCACAGGATTCAAAGTGATGAAACCGCATTATCCACAGCCAGATGGGACAACCCTCGATTTGGCCCTGTGGATAACTTCTGCGAAGTGAGTGGGCACTTCGGAAAACCGCTGGTCGGTCGGCTGAAATCGGGCGGGGCGCAAAACAAATGAGGAACGAATGGTGCTTTATCGCCGTACCTGGGCGTTGGACGTTGGACGCCATACCTGACCGCCTAGGCGCCAGACGCTTGGGCGCCATACCTGACCGCTGGGCGCCTGGACGCTGACCGCCGACCGTCCTGCGCCGACCGTCTTGGGACGACCGTCTTGCCCTAGCCTAGACGCCATAGCCTTTGACTATCAGCATTGCCAAACCGATAGCCAAGCAAAGCCTAATCTCTTTATAACTGAAAGTAATATAGAACGCTTCCTTTATGCCCATTGATTTCGCTCTGCCGATAGGCATTGGCTATCGGCTTTGGCTGGTCGATAGTCAAATTGCTGGGTTACTTTGAAAGCATGGCAATCAACAGGCATGGCAATGCCTCGCCAAGGCACTAGGATTGCCCGTGCTGCGTTATTCCTTGTCACCCTTACCAACCCCTATCCAATCGTTCAAATCCATTGTGGGCCTGTATCCTTTGTTCCACAGAACTTGGAACATTGACAGCAGGTTGCGGAAACCTATGCTGGTGTCGCCATCACCAGCCGCTGCCAGGGACATCTTCTCTTCAATGGACAAGACTCGCACAAAGTTTTTGGCATTGACAGTTGCTGGCCTGCCGTTTGGCCTACCAGTTGGCTTTGACATCTCAAGCTGGAGCCTTCATCATCTTGGCGTGTTGGAAGTTGAACAGCGGGTTGCTCAATTCACCTGACAGGTCAATGTCGCAATCTGGAAGATCATCAAAGCCTGTGACACCACCGCCAGCCGCAATCCTGGTCATCCTTGTGCCTGGTAGTAATGCCTTGGCCTTCATAATATCCTTGATGACATCCGATTCCAATAGTAACTCTAACTCTTCCATTGACCAAATATGTCGGTTGCTTAACTCGGGTCTGAACTGTTGATAATATATTGCGTCATTGTGAGTTTGCACCACCACCATGATGCTCTTGTCTTGCATCACCCATTCAACCGCATTAATCTCTGGCTTCTCTTCAATATTATTATCTAACGCCCAGGCGTCAAGTACAGCATAGCCCTTGATCATCCCCGCTATGGCCTTCTCCATCTTCTCAATGTCCCTGGACTCTTGGGCATTGAAGACTCGCTCCAGCTGCTGGGTCAACTTCAGCCGCAAGTTAGCATCCACCAACATCTCAATGCGTTTGATGCCCCACCTAGCGTCATGCTCTTGCTTGACCCGCTCAAGACTAGCCACCAAGGACTCAGCCTTGACCTTGAACTCATCTAGCATAAAACTTGAACCTTCAACCACCAATTGTGCTTTTGCCATTTGTGCTGCCCCATTTGTACAATTCGACCCGAACAGAACAAATGGTCAAGTGTTATACCCTTGACCCCATTTGTACTGCTTTTTTCCGAACAAATCGTCTACCATTTGTACGATTTGTACCATTTGTTCTTTTTGCCCTAAAAGTGCTCCTTTTCGTCATTTCTGGTGGTGAAAAACGCAAAGTCACCATCCAGCGTCACACCCTCAAGACCTGTTGCTGCCCTCCAAATCGGCTTGAAATCGCCATCTTGAGACTTGATTTCGCCTGTTTTACCCAACCCACGCCAGACTTTTTCCCGCCAAAGCGAGACTAAAGCCACCCGTTTTGACCCAAACTTGGTGGTCTGGATGCGGTCAGTTTCCCGCAAAGACTCGACAAAAGCGGTCATTGCCTTGCCCTGGTGCTTGCCCTGGCCTGTCCTATTGAGGCCAACTTGCTGAGTATTGACAACAATTTCCGCCGCCTCAACCGCCAAACTCTGAGTATTATCAAACCCTAATCTGCCATTATCTAAATTAACTTTTACCATGCGGAAACCATACTTAGCACCATCACTTCCATCCTTCTGTTTAGTTATAGTAATATTGCCTGACCCTGCATATTGATTATCTTGCAACGCTGCATCCAGACGCTGTAACTCCAACTCAGTGTCCAATGCACCAAGCAAAGAACTATGCCCACGCAAACCCTTGGTGATATCTTTTCCAACGTGGTGGACAATCTGCAAGGCGCAGTCCAACAGCCGCTGAATCTTTGACAAAGAGGCAATGAACGCTCCCATATCCGAGGAATCATTTTCGTTTCCGCCGCCAAACGCTCTAGCCAAAGTGTCCACCTGGACCAGCTCAAAGCGAATCTCCTCCCGCTGCACAAGGTTGCCGATGGCCAGGTGCAACTGCTGGATGTCTTCCTTCGAGGAGCGAAGGTTGAGCTGGTGCCTGATGACGTAGACCTTGGCACCAGGCGCTGTCCTGTGATGCAGGCGGCAGGCTCTAATCCTTGCGCCAACTCCACCGTGACCCTCTCCGCAGATGTAAAGCACTGCCCCTGGAGTTGACACTTCCTTGCCCATCCAAGCTGTACCCGTAGCCACCGAGTGAGCAATGTCCAGGGCAACAAACGATTTGAATGACCCTGGTGGCCCAAACAGTGCGCTGAAACCCTTTCGAGGCAGTACATCTTGAATCAGCCACTCCACAGGTTCATCCTGGATGGTGTCCCAAGGCTCAATCCTGATCTTGCTTTCCGCTGGCTCTAACGCTGGCTCTGGCGTGAATTCGTCAGCGTCTATCAATAGTTCTATCGCTGGCTCTACGTCTTCTGCTGGTGGTGGTAGATAGACGATGGACTCGGCGTCCAGCACTGGCTGCAGCCCCTTGCACAGCGCCATCAGTTGAGCCTTGTCACCACCAGCCGCCACCCACTCAAACGCATCCTCAGTATGCCCAACGGGTAGCGCCAAGAGTCGAATGCTCTTGGCAATTGGCAGCAGTGCTGACGCCACCAGAGATGCGTAACGGTAACCGGGTTGGTCATTGTCTGGGACCAGGACAATGTGCAAATCGGTAAACCAAGTGCTGTTGGCTGCAGGCCAACTCCCGGCACCAGTATGCGAGGTGCTGGTGAAGACTCCGATTGACGCCAAGGCATCAGCGGCCTTCTCACCTTCACAGAGGAACACTGGCTTACCTTGTAGTCCAGCCTCTATCACATCCTTGAGTCGGTAGGGAACGATCTTGGCACCCTGCATTGATGCCTGGCGTGTACCGTCCTCTAATACCCGCAACAGCTTATAAGTCTTGCCCTTGGTGCCTGATGTGCTGTAACGCTGCTTGACGAACAGCACTGAGCCTGATTCATCAGCATATTCCCACTCGTCTGTCAAGTGCAATTGCCTTGGTGCTGGTGGATATTGCACTGGTGGCCTGGGTATTTGCACTGGTGTCGGGTGATGCCCATTGATTGGCCTGATCACCAATGGCTCAACCCAATCGCTGAGCTGTGGCAACAGCCCCAAGTCCCTGACCGCTGCCCAAACATCATGCTGTGAGCAGCCACCATGACACTTCAACAGCAGCTTGCCATCAGCATCTGTCACTGACAGGGACGGGTTCCGGTCCCCATTGCCCTGTCCATGATCAAGGACCGGGCAAGACGCCAACCACTCTCCGTTTGCTGCTGGCCTTGACCGCCCTAACGCCGCTGCAATCAGTTTTGCATCCATGTGCAGTTTCCATTTTTTGTATCCTCTGCTCCAATTCGTAAACCCTGTTCGCCAGGGCAATGAGGAGCAAATTCCATTGTTCTTGTGTCATTGGGGGCAAAAAAACCCGGCACCAGGCCGGGTTTCATTGTCAGTTGCGTCTTAGTTGAACATTTCCTCATCATCCTGCTGCTGCTTCACAGGTGCTGGCGCTGGCTTTAGCTTTGCAGCCTGACGTAATGGTGCTGGCACTGGTGTCTGCATCATCTTTTCATACTCAGCATCTGCCTGTGCATTTTCATGCTCATTGCCATCCACTCGGTCCAGGGCAACTGGACGGTTAATCCAGTTCTTCAGGCTGAAGTTTGGTATTGCCGTGTTCCCTGCACCAATCTTGAGGCTGGTGGCACCTTCATATTTAATGACAGGCACCTTGCCAGGGTTTGCATCAGCCGCCTTGTCACAAGCGTTGTAGATGGCCTGGAAACCTTTCGTCACCCCAACGCCATTGGCGCACCACTCCACAACACCAGTTGGCTTTGAGAACAGCTTCACGCTGAACCCATACTTGTACTCAGGTGCAGGCTGCTTACCCTTGACGCCAACTTGAGCGTCCTCCACCCAATCACGCTGACCAACCGCCAGCAGCAGCCACCCAGTGCGAACTGAGTCGAGGTCCAAGACCATTGACTCAATGGTGATGACTTCCTTGCTGCTGTTCTCCCAGGTCTTGGTCTGAGCCATAAACCTGATGTAACTTGCGCCAGAGTTGCTTTGAAGATTTAGCATTTCGATTTTCCTTTAGAGTTGAAGATTACGCTTTCGCCTCACTCACCAATGCCGAACGAACGGCAAAGGGTGAGTCCACTAGACACCTTCTTTGTCAAGGTATCCGTGACCGTTGTACCCTTCTCCAGCAGCTCCTCGGCTGCGGCAGGGGTAATGATTTTGTGAGGGAATATTTCGCTAGACACCAAGCCAGCGTTGTGCAGCCACTCAGCCGCATCCGCCTCGTTCACCCATGACCTATGCGCTTTTTTCGGCCCCATCTGCCAACCGCGCAATGCTGCACCGTCCTTGATGCGCTTGGTGGCGTAAGTCTCAAGAGCCTTAATGAACCCTTCCACCTTAGCAATGTTGTCCAGGAACGATGTGAGCTGCTCGTCACTCAGTGCTGGTGGTGCCTGCGCTGTTGACATCACGTTGAAAGGTTCAATGTGCGCTGGACAGATCGGCTTGGCAGGACACCACTGGCAGGCAGCTTCAGATGGCACTGCCTCCGCACTGGTGGACATTGCAGCCTGCACAGCGGGTATCAGCACTTGTGCCTCCCAGCGCAACAGGTCAGGCACCGTCATTGTGTGACTGCGATTGACGCCATGCACAGGCTGGACAATCGTCATTGTCACTGTGCGAAAGTTCTTCTTCGCCAACCGCATACCACCCAAAGCGTAGATACGCATTTGGTCACTGTCTGCATCAACCCAACCTCGGCCTGTCTTCAAATCACCAACGATGAACTCGCCAGTGTCATCTGACCAACCCAACACATCAGCAGTACCCGCCACTCTCACCGCGGGAGACTCGTAGGCTGTAACAAATTGCTCAACGAAAACATTGCCAAGGCGCAGTTCCTCTGTCTCAATGTAGTCCAGGTGCTTCCTGGCGTAAGTGATGGCCTCATCGTCCATCCTGATGCCTTCAACGTCAATCCCTAACCACTCCTCGGGAGTGCTACTCGTCAAGAAACAAGACTCTGAGAGACTGTGAATTGCAGTTCCACGCTGGGCGGCTGCACCTGCTTCTCCCTTTGGCATCTTTGCGCTGAGTTGTACGCTTGCTGGGCAGGCAATCCATCGTGCGGCTGCACTGGGCCTGAGAGTTATCTGTTCCATGCTGCCCTTTCGTTGTGAGAATCTTCAATCAGAATTTGGTACACCAAGGTCCGAATCTCTTGGGACACCGCATGACCCAAATCGTCCGGGTCCATCATGCGTTGGAGCAGTTCTGTCTTCATTCGGCACTGGCGTCTGGACTTCTCCAGTTCATTGCCTAGCCAAAGGATGTGCGCCTTGAGCGTTTGGCGCTCGGTGCTTTGAAGTGATGTCATATCGTCCCCGCAGATAATGGCTTGCACTCATAGCCATGCTTTCGCAACAGCTTCAGAGCAACCCTTACAGCAGCAGCTTCAGCAGCAGCCGCCTCACTGTTCCAGGTGTAGCGTCCATCGTCAAACAGCACCCGACCTTGCTTGATGTCCCACTTCAGCAGCATTGACACCAGGCTGGTGTTGGCGGTGTACGGCACCTCATCTCCAGCATCAAACAGAATCTCTGCTGCTGACATTGGCCTGCCAGATTGACGAAGAATTTCCCGTATGCACTCGGTGCGGCTGCTGCTCTGCTGAACCGCCTGCAACGCAACTGGTGCGCTCGGGCGCATCAGGCTGTAGGCAATATCTCTGAATGGATTTGCTGTCGTCATACTTGCCCCATCAGTGCTATCAGAACAGCGTCAGCGCGTCCATCGTCCTTGACCCTGGCAAATAGATGCGCCTCTTGAGGAAACAGCTCCATGACCCGCTGGCGTGAACCATCCTTGCCTTTGGCGGCACCTGACTGCTTCTGCCAGGCTTGCGGAGTTGTGAAGGTGACAGGTATCTGCTTGGCGGCTAAGACGCCCTCGATGATGCCAACGCTGCGCCCGAAGGAAAACATTGAAGAGACACCTTGGCCAGGCATGGCACCTACCTTCTCGCAGATTGCTTTAGTGACGTATGGTCCCGTCAAACTTTCAATCAACAGGGAGAGTCCAGCAGGACAGACTTGGCGCTTTTGGCTCTTGTTGCGCTCCACGGTAACGGTTGGCATATCGTGTACGCTGATCAGCACTCCGCTGACCAAGAGAGCAATAGCACCTGATGCGCCAGGGTCAATGCCAATGACCCGGGAAAAGGAGGAGGTGGACGCTTGGCCCACCCCCAAAGTAGGCAACTGCATAGCCTGTGTCGATTGTAAATTGCTCATGCCAACTCAGGCCAAATCTTGGCCCAGTTGCTCTGGCAGAGCATCTGCCGGGTGACTGTCCCATTGCTGGCAGCCTCAACCCTAATTGCCTCTGCTGGACTCATGTCCCTGCGCCCTGACAGGCACTGATACAGCCATTGCTCGTTGAGGCCGACCTTCTCGGCGAGTTCCTGGCGCTGCTGCGCTGTGAGTTTGTTTTCCATGCCGAAGAGTCTAGCAGACTGCTATAGCGGGATTGCAAGGAATTTGGCTAGGTGTTTACCCTTAAGGGTTTTTAGTTGAAATAATTTTGTTTAGGTGCTTGACAGGTACTAGCAGGACGCTAGAATCCCACTCAAGCCCTCGCACTGTGCATAGGGTCTTAACCCAAGGAAAACATGATGATGAATTGCAACTGGATGGTGACATTGGCAAATTCCCAGCGTAAGGCTTTGATCGGCTTTGGCTATTCCAACCAACAAGTTAACGCTATGAGCCTTAACGATACAACTCAAGAGTTGAAATCACTTGGCTACGATTTCAAAGCCAACTCACCACTTAAAAACAAATAATCAACCCGGGGGCTTCGGCCCCAGAAAGGACATCATTATGACAACTGCAACACCAAATCGCAATCTGACCATGTACGGCGTAGCCGACATTGCGGAATACATCCAACAAGTCAAGCAATCCATCACTTACAAATTCTCTGGCGGCAACATGGTTGTTGCTGGCTTGTTGTCAGATGCCCAAGAATTGAGGCTTTACGATGACCCAGAACGCGCCCGTCAAACCCTCAACATTGCCAAAGCAATTCTGTTTGCCATCATGGATGGTGAACTGGTCGGCACTGTTGAGCGTAAATAATCAACCCAGGGGCTACGGCCCCAGAAAGGACATCACCATGAAAGCAACTGTTACAAACGCAAAACTGCTTGGCGCTCAACGTAGCGGATGGGCAGGTTTCAAACACCGCCTCATGGCGCAGCTTGGCATTCCACAGAGTGAATTTGATAAATGGGATGTTCCTACGGATTGGCAGCAGGCTTTTTGCAAAGCCAATGGTCGTGAACTTTTTAACAAGGCAACAACATGAAACCCATCAAAATCACCTACGAAAATATCCCAGCATTGGATGCTGCTCTCGCCAAGGTCAATGGCAATGCAACAGCTCACACCGCCACTGGCACTGACGTTTATCTGTTGGAGTGTTGGGCCGACAACCAGGTGAAGGATTTGGTTGGCAACAAAAAGGATATGCCTGGTGCAATGGCTCGGTTTCGCAGCGGTTCTGCTTTGCCGAACGCTTACAAGTACAGCCGCAAAGTCACCCGCATCACAATCTATCGGAAAGCCAAGGATTGGTGGCTGACAAATGTGGTGGCTGATGATGCCAGGAATGACGCTGGTGTTATGCGAGTGGTGCTGACCGAGGCGCAGGATGCAATCGCTAAAGCAAAGTTTTCTAAGCAATATGAGGTGTCGAAATGAGCCTACCACCAAGAATCCAACCCATTCAAGAAGACTTCAAAGGTCTTTTTAACCATTGTTTTGAGACTGATGGCGGTCTTGTGCTGGATTGCTACTTGATCTACGAAGTTGAAGAACGCGAAACCCGTGACGAACCTGGCTGCGCTGCTTCAATGGAACTGGTGTTTGCGCTGGTTGAAGGCGTGGACATCAGCGAAGTGCTTGGCGATCTGGCTGAAACAATTGAGGAAGAAGCGTTGAGCGACCTGGAAGACCAGATTCAAGACGCTGCAATTGAGCGAGGTGAAGCATGAACTGGCTGGCGGCAACACTCATCGCCCTGGTGCTGGGCACCAGTCATTACCTGGATTGGCCCTCAGAGTTTGAGGCAGCGCAGGACGCTGCTGCCGCTTACCGTGCAGCCAGGACTGAGCAAGAGCGCCAGCAACGCTTCGAGGCAGCAGTACAGGCAATGTGCGGCGAGAACGCAGCCTGGAAGCTGTTAGACGATGGCAGCATCCAGTGCTTTACGCATCGTGGACAAAAGACAAGAAAGGTGACGCTATGAAAACTTATGATTTGTTTGATTTTGGGACTGACCCCAAAGAACTGGTGCGAACAACTGACCCAGACACAAGCCATGAACGTGACTTAGCTTACTTGCGAAGCCATTCAATCACACCAAGATTTGCACCCTTGATTCGCAAAGGATTTATTTTTGACACAGGAGAACGAAGAATGGCATCGTCAGGTAGATCGCAGCGTGTTGTTAAAGCATTGATGACGCTATGACTGACAAATTAGAGCTCACAGAGCATACGGTTTACATCTTGAACGGCATCAAGCTGTTGCCGCATTACACCCTGTCATGCTACGTTACGCCAGGGTTTACAAAGCAGACTCCGATGAAGCTGTGGACTGTGCAGGAACTGAAGGATGCTGGTGCTGTTGAGAGCAGCGCCTTCCTCTGGCCTCGGCATACCCTGGCTGCAGGGGGCTGGCATGGATGACGATGACGATGACGATTATGAGCTGATGATGTGGTGCTACCTGATTGCCCATCTCGTTGTGTTCCTGCTGGCGCTGGTTGGCATTGCAGGCTTGGCGGGTTACGTTTGGGGGATGCTATGACCACCTTACGACAAGCCGCGCAGCAGGCGCTGGAGGCGCTGTTAGATTTACAGAGTTTGGATTCCCAAGATGTTTGGCTTGACCGATGGAGTGAGGCCATAGCCGCCCTGCGCGAAGCCTTGGCACAGCCAGAGCGGCGCAAGCCGCTGACGAATAAGGAGATTTGGCAAATGGTGAACGACTGCACGATTGGAGGTGACCTCCACGCTGACAAATTTGCCCGAGCCATCGAAGCCGCCCTCAGCGCCCTGAAAGCCGCCCTGGAGCAGCCAGAGCAGGAGCCTGTGGCGTTTTACCATCCAAACAAGGGTTTTTACTGGGCAAAGCCTACACACATTTCAGCGCCAGCTGTTGTGGATGTGCCGCCATTGCCCCTCTACACCGCACCACCAGCAGCAGCCCAGCCAAAACAAGAAACACAATGTAAATGGCCGACTTGTCAAAATGAAGAATATCAAAACACTCTCGCCGAACAACTAAAACAGGAACTGGTAACAGGTCGCCCGTGGCAAAGTCTGACGGAAGAGGACTTGGATTACCTTTGCCACTTAGCGTACACAGGTGACGAAGAATTTGCATTAGCAGTGCAAGCCAAACTAAAGGAGCGCAACAAATGACTCAACCAAACAAACAACACATACACGAACGCTTTGGCCTGTCAACGGCAGAAGCAATCAGCCGGCTGATTCAGTTTGGGCAACTGAACTACGAACATAAAAAAGAACTAGGTGAGAACATCAACCTAAAACATTTTGATGCCGTGCTTCACAACTCACACTGGCCCTTCCCCACTGAACTGCCGCCAGCGCAGCCAGCCAAGCCTATCCCGTTCAACCCGCAAAACCATGAGGATGCCCCGTGGTGATGTCCAAACAAATCCGTGATGCTTTGGCCCAAGCGCCTGATGGCCTGACTGCCAAGCAACTGGCGCTGATGCTAGACGCAGAGCCATCAGCAATCAACAGGTCATTAACTTTGATGCCCGACACCTATATTGATAGGTGGGAGAAGTCAAGAAGCAAATACGCAGCGGTGCATTGCCTAGCCTTTGTCCCTGACGATTGCCCACACCCATGACACCAACATTCAACACCTGGGACAGAGCAACTCTAGACAAGTTTGCTATGGAAGCATACCTGCGGATGCAAAAGCAGCTAACCCAGTTAGAGCAGTTGCGGGGTGACCTCAAGGATGCTATTGAGGCGTACCGGGCGGTTGTCATTTTTACCCCACGTTTCGTTCAAAATGCGGACAGTCCACCAAAGATTTAAAGTTGCCGCCCCAGCGGTTTTTGGGGTGCAAAGTCTCCCAGTAAGCGCCCAGCGGAGCAATGATGCTTTTGTCCCAGATTATCCGTCCATCCTTGAAGAAGTTCAAGTCAATGGCGCACCTCTTGAGGTGAATGGAGTTCATGGTCTTTGACCGACCTGTTTTAAAATAAATGGCTTGCTGCTCTGGTGTCCGTGACAATTCCCCTCCAGTAACCACAAAACCCTGCTCAGTGGCGTGCTGGATTAACTTACACATATCCAGCAAAAAAGCTGATTGCTCTTGGCTTAGACTCATTTTCTGCTCCTCATGTCGGCCAACTTCTCAATTGTGCGGCCACCAAAGTAAGCGCCCATGATCAGCATTCCCCACTGCCCAAGCAATTGGACATAGGATTCGTTAGCGTTGTAGCCAAATGCTGACATCATGGCAAAGATGAAGTACCCCACAAAGATGGCTACAAGGCTCATAGGGCGAATATTCTTTGACAGCCAAGAGTCACTGCCCATGTCCGCTTTCCAGCGGTCTGTGACGTTGTTATCCTCGTTCTGGGAGGCCAAAGCAAATACTTTAAGTTCCTCTAACTCGGCTTGGGCTTTCATAATCCCAAGTTCAATCAGCCTTTCTTCGTGATCGTATTGCAACTGGCGTAATTTGGTAACTTCCTCCGGGCTAGGGTTGTCTGAAATCTTAACGCCAAAAGCGTTTTCAACAACTTCTTTGCCTTTTGCCTGAAGCGCAGATGACAACAGTCCTAATCCGTTTTGAGCTAATGTACCAAGCAAGGATGCAACTATTGGAATCATTTTGTTTTGTTCCTCGCTGATATTTCTTTGGCCTTGGCCTTGGCGTCTGCCTTGCTGCTGGCACCCCAGGCGTTGAGACTCAGCAGCAGCCGGGTGGGTTCACCGTCCTTGCGCTCTGGACCCGGCATATTGCCCATTCGTGCAAGGAAACTGGCCCTGCGCGGGTTGTCACCAGACTTCACTGGTGCTTTGATGTCTTGACCAGCCGCCTTGAGGCTTGCCCGTCCAGCAGCGTTGAGGCCACCCTTTGGGTTCTGTCCTTCCTTGCGCTGCCAGGCTGGAGTCTTCATTTATTGTCCTCATCATCATGTGATAGTTTGACGCCAGCCAACAGCCCGATAAACCCGCCTACGATGGTCTGGAACGCTGGGCTAATCAGTTTGAAGATTTCGCTGTTGTCCACTTTTTGGTCAAACAAGGCAATCATCAATACGCCTACCATTGACATAACGACAACGCAAAGCGTTAGGCTCACCATCAGCGTTACGAAAAATGTCAGCTTGGCTTTCATTTCTTCTTAGCTGGCGGTGTATGCGTCAAGGGCTTGCTGGACGGCGTGTGCTTTGCGCCGGTCATCAGGACAGTGCCAGCCTTGTGGGTGTCACCCTTGTACAGCTTGCCATCTGGCAGGTAGTGTGGTTTATCCTTGCTCATGGCTTTTTCTTTGCAGTCTTGGCGGCCTGCTTGAAGTCCTTGGCGCTAGGCGCTGCCTTGGAGCCGACCTTGTTCATCTTCTCGCCAGAGCCAGCCTTGATGCGGTCTTGCTTGGCGTTGATGTTTGCGTAGAGTCCTGGTTTCATAGTTATTTCCTTGAGAGTAAATCTGTCTTGGCCTGGCTCCCGGCACTGGAGCCGAAATAATAGGCGATTATCCCGGTCCAAGCTGTGCCGAGTGACCCCAGCATCATCAGGATAGCGGGGTTGGCGCTGTCGATCTTGTTGAAAAACATCATTACCATGATTGAGAAAAATCCAATGGTCACAGCCCCAGCCAGCAATGGCGGCATCATTGACCTGGTGGCTGATTGCATATCCCGGGCGCTCTTGCGGTCCTCGACCTCCAACTTCTCAAAGTTCAAGCCGAGTTCCTGCGCTTGCTTTTGCAGTTCAATCTCAGCCAGCTTGACCATTGCGATTTGGTCGGCGGTGAGCTTGTTGCTGGAGATCAGGTCACCAACCTTCTCAGGGTCAACACCAATGGCCTTGGAAATGGCGCTTACCGCCATGCCAGCCAGGGGGCCGCCTAATGCCGTGGCAATAGTCGGTGCAATCTGTTTGAGCCAATCCATCATCTATCTCCTAAATAGCCAGTGCTGGAGCCAAGAGCAGCCGCACCAGTAAACAATCCAGTTCTGGGGCGTTGCATCCTCTTGCTCAACTCTTTGAGAATTGTTTTCTGTTCTATCGGGTCAACGCTAAACAAACGCCGTTGCAATTCTTGTGATGACTCTTCGCTGATGCCTTTTGCTCTAGACAGCAAGGCTGAACCACCAGCCCTCAGCATACTCGTCAGGTCGCCAGTTGCGCTTGCTTGTGCAATTGAGCCAACCAGATTTGCTTGCTCTCTGACAGCAGCATTTTCGTCTGTGCGTGAACCTCCCAGGACTCGCTGCTTGGTTTCAGCTTGCCGATTTAGCCCTTTGACGTATTGGGAAAATTCAGTGTAAGAGGCTTGATCTGGGAAAGCGTTTAGCAACAACAGTTTCTGGTTGTCCGACTTGAATATTTGTTTGGTAAAGTCACCGCCCTTGAACTTGCCAAGACGATCATTAACGTCTGCCATTACACCTAATCTGAACGCCTCTTTTTCGTCCATGTTCAGTTTAGCAATCTTTGAAACAGCTTGCTTGGGGTCCAACTTTTGATAATCTTCGCCCATCTTAAATGCTGCTGCAATTCGCTCTGCATCAGCAAATTCAGCATTAGCTTTTGCATAGTCTGGGTTGAGTGATTTAATGAGATCGTTAAACTCATTTTTAACTTGAGTAACGTCCCGACCATAGCCCGATACTCTTTTTGTTAGTGTGTCTGTTTCAGCTTCAATAACTCGGTCTAATCCTATTTTCATCTGGTGCAAAATTTCAGTTGGCACTGACTGAGCATTGCGAATTGCACTGATGTCTGGGAGTTGATTTCCATAAACGCCAGCACGTTTAACAGCTTCCTCGTAAGCCCTCTCAAATATTGGCCTGTCTACGTATTTCCTAAACGGTCGGGCATCAATGTCAAGAGAATAAGCATTGGGGTAAGCCTGGCTTGCAAGACTTTTCTGCTTTGCGGTCAGTGCCTCAAGGTACTCAAAACCATTGACGTTTTTAGCTAACCCAGCTTTTTCGACTAAACCCTTCACCATATCGCTGGGCTGATCAATAAGACGATTTTTAAGGAATTCTTCAGTAGAACCCTTGGCCTTGGATTGCACGGTGTATGCGCTGTATGCCAAATCGTTTAAGCTCTTGCCGAGATCAGCAATCGTTGCGTTTGGAA
>Ga0334722_10004696_pt1 | contig 14073 bp, 26 predicted proteins | sample C3_bottom_MG_FD_207210 | JGI IMG/M metagenome (GOLD analysis project Ga0334722, IMG submission 207210) | Sediment microbial communities from Yellowstone Lake, YNP, Wyoming, USA - C3_bottom | ecosystem: Environmental > Aquatic > Freshwater > Lake > Sediment | place: USA: Wyoming | collected...
CTTGGTCAGCATCTTGCTCATGTAGGCTCCTCGTGTAGGAGACAGCGGTTAGCCGTCTTTACGTGGTCGTGCTGGAACGCAAGCAACGGGGGTGGCGCCGGAAGCGCCCGTTGCAAGCGGCGTGCTGCTTCGTGAAACCGCGCCACCGCACATGCTTTGTCGTGGTCCTCGACTCGCCGGGCGTTACGATGCGCGGCGCAGCGAGACGTTACTGGGGCAATATAGCTATTGCCTCGGGCGTCGATGGCCGAGAGTCGGGTTTCGCTGCACTGGCACGTCATACTGCGTCCTCTCGCCTGTGAGCGCGGTACGCGCCGCGCGTCGCATCGTTCCAGGGCATACCAGCCTCTAGCAACCGGCGTGCCAGCGTAACGCTAACAACCACAGGGGTTCCGCCCACGGTGGCCGTTGCAGACGTGCCACGAGCGGCATCTCTGCAACACTGACACTCGATATACAGGAAGCGCACGGTCAATCATCCCGCAGGATGATATTCTGCTTCGCTAGCTGTGCCAACAACCACACCTCAACCGACTCGGGCGAGGTCCAATTGCAATCCTTATCCCACAGCTTTGACCCGGGGAGATAGATGCTCGTCCCCTCGGGCGTGTACTCGGCCGGGTAGCCGTAGGAGTTAGCGTGCGAAACCCATCGAACGATGCTGGGGTCCGCGGATTCCGCGGCACTGAAGCAGAGCCGGCGCAGCATGCCAGGATGCGCTAAGGCGAAGGCGAGCCGGCCCATGTCTAGCGGCTGGTCGTAGGCTTTGAGTTTCACAAGGTCAACGTGAACGGGAGGCTTAGGGCGTTCATTGTTATAGGCAAAGGTTGAGGCATCCATCGCCCATACCTCAACATGGTGGTCCCCATACTCTAGCAGCTCTACTAGGGCAGCAGTAGCGGCGCCGCGAGCCGTGATAGCTTCCGCTGACACGCCAGCCGATGCACTGACATTGACCACTAGTTTGACGTGCTTAGTGCCGTGCTCCACGATGGCCGTGGTTTCCTCTGGCCGTAGCCAGTGCTCCGGCTCGCCGTGCAGATAGCGCGCCACGTCAAACGCCATGCCTTCCACGTCGTAGTTAGTATCCTCTCGGACGATCTTGTGTAGCAAGCGTGCTTCTAGCCGTCGGCTGACTGCTCGCACCTTTTCCTCTCCAGACTTCCAGCCTTCACGCGCTAGCTTGACTGTCGCATCCCAGTCAGCACAGCCAACCCACCGATCGGCGTCATGCGTGCGAGACAAGCGGTTTGCGTCTGCGATGGTTGACGGTGCGGTTTCACAGTAGTCTAGGAACGCCCCCCATGAGTGAAACGTCTTGACTTCGGGGTTTCCGACCCCGAACGGGGGAAAGCCCGTGGCGATGGGCGTGCTTGGCGGTATCTCTCCGAATAGCATTGCGCTACTCCGTTAACGCCTTGACTGGGATGGTAGTGCGGGCGACGTGCTCCGGGTACGGGCACGCTGCGATTATGTGGCTTACGGTGTCCGGGTCAAGCCCTTTGAACATCACCGCCTGTGCGATGTCGGGCACCGTCCAGCCGGAGTCACGAAGCAGGGTCGCACCCTTGAAGCTAGCACGGGGCGAGGCCCACAGGCGAATGCCGTGCTCTGTGACGTAGTGACGCACCTTGCGAATCCAGGCGAGCCATTTAGTGGCCTCTTTGTTGATCGCTAGGGTGATCGCCTTCTCAAGCGCCTCGTCGTACCCCCACGCGAGGAACACGAAGCGCTCAAGAAACGCGGCGTCCAGGGCACGGCGCTCGGGAAACAGCTTGTCCGCGCCGCGCCCGCTCGTGTTGCCCGTGGCCACGCATACGAAGGCGGGATGGCGCAGCACGACGCCGCACGGGAACGCGCCACGGCCGATGCCATCGCTGTCACTCTCAAACATCCCGTTTAGCGTGTTGAGAAGGGCCGGATGGCCGTTGTCTAGCTCGTCAATGCAGAACACGCCACCCGTGCAGCAGTCACACTCGGGTATCCCGCACCATTTGAAGCAGCGGAAGAATTCGGTCTCGCGGTACACGCCGCCCGCGTCGATGAAACCGAGCAAGCGCGACTCGGGCGTTTGCGGGTTCAATGATACGTAGCCGTAGTGGCGTCCAAGCGCCTTTGCGGCTTGCACTGCGCCTGTGCTCTTACCCGAGCCGGGGGGGCCGTACAGATAGACGTGCTCTCCCTTGCTCACGAGGTAGACGAGAGACTTGAGCATAGCGTGGGCGTTGTCGATGGTGACGCGATCTTTTGAACCGTCAGCCTTGCGCACAGTGATCTTGAGCGTTTGCGGGACATGCTTCGTGAGTCTCTCTTCTACCGCGTCCAGCATCGTGCGTAGATTGCTTACGTCTTCCTCTTGCGCGATGGTCCGTATCCGGTCCTCAGTCACGCCGGGGAGTGTCTCAGGCGTGGGCGGGGGAGTCGGCTGGTCGGGCTGCCCTGGCATAGGCTCAGGCTGCCCGCCGTCGCCGGGCACTGACTCTCCGATGCATTGGGCGTGATAGATGACCCCACGCTCGCGTCGGCTCCACGATACGTACTCGCCGGGCGTCACGCCGCGGGCGCATTTCTTGCAGGTGCCTTTGTAGCGTGCCTTGAACACCGCCATGCTACTTGTCCTCCGCTTCGTTCTCGTCTGCGCTGCGCGCGTCGAGCGCGTCTAGCTCAGCTAGGAGCTGCTCTGCTTCTGTGTACGACTCCATGTAGTCCGTCATGTGAAATCCTCCACGGGCACTAGCAAGCCGCGTGCCTGGCTAGCCCGAGCACTGGCGTGGCCTAGCTACAGGCGAAACGGCAAGACCGTGCCGAAGCGCCATGGGTGTGTCACACCGTAGGGGAACTAACGGGGTGCTAACTGGGAACTAACTAGGGCTAAGTCCTCGAATTCACTAGACGCGAGTTAGTACCCCTGTTACCTCAAGGGTCCGGGGGTCTCTGTATTCTCTCTACTCTCTCTTCTCTCTCTATATAATACAGGGACTTAGCCGATTCACGAGTATTTGCGCCTTGCCGGCCCTTCTCGGACCCGCTCGGATCAAGAGTCGCGCCCGAGCCACACGAGGGGAGGGTCGTGAGGGGTCGATTCTAACTCTAACTAGAGCTAAGCACGCGATTGCGCTCGAAACGGTCAGCGAGTTAGCACCCATTAGCACCCCAAAGCGCACAGAGCCGAAAACTCGGCAATTCGCCCGCTACTACAGTAGCTTAGAGCGAAGCTATAGCAACGTCTAAGGTCGAATCGAATAGGGTTTGCTAGAGCAACTGCGCTACTCACAGCGTGTGAGGCGGCTGCGCGCACAGCAAGAAGGGTGGCGAGCCCCCTCCCACCCCCGTACCCGCGCGTGCGAGAGTCCTCATGCATACGTCCAAGGTACGAACTAGTGTGTTACACTTAGGGTCCCCCCACCCTCTTGCGCGGGGGTCCCACGGTGTGCTACACATTTCTCCATGCGCGGATCGAAGATCGTCCCAGTACGCTTCCCAGCGACCGAGCTGTCGCGTCTGGACCGGCTAGCTACAGCCGCCGGATGTTCGCGCAGCGGTGTGATACGCCTCGCACTTGACAAGTTGGACTCCGGGGCGTATCACAACGACAGCGCCACTCGCACGCACGATGACGCCCCCGCCACGACGGTTGAGAACCCGGCCTCCTCCTCCGGTGTGCCTCCCGTCGTGGCGGTCCTCCTCCCGCTACCTGACGACATCGACGCCCTGCTTGCGGAGCTGGACGTATTATGAGGACGCCGGTGCTGCCGCTCACGCGCCGGTTCCACCGCCGCCCCGGCGAGAAGCTGCGCTACTGGGAGCTGGCCGTGTTCGAGGGCTTGCACGCCAAGCAGCCCGAGCGTCGGCTGTGGGCCAACGTGATCGCAGACGCGCTCTACATCGTCTACCGGATGAAGGATCGCTTCGTCGTGCGGCCCGAACTGGAGTGGCTGCTGTCGCCAGCGCGCGGCACGCTCATGTGCTTCGAGGACCTGGCGCCCGTGTTCGACATCGACCCTGCCGACGTTCGGCGGGACGTGCTATCTGACATAGCAGGTGGCAAGATCAAGGCGAGGCTGAACCCATGATGCGAACGACCGACGTAGGTAAGGACAAGGACCGCGACGCACTGCTGACGCGGCGCGCGGCGCTCATGGCCGCGGCGGGCAAGTCGGACAAGGACATCTCCGCGGCGCTCGACGTGTCCACCGGCACCCTAGCCATCTGGAAGGGTTCGCCGCTGTGGCAGACGCTTGTGTCGCAGTACGCCGACGAGATCGAGGAACGCGGGCTCAAGGACATCGTAGACGAGCTGCTCAACGACGCGCCGAAGAATGTAAACTTCATTAAGCAGGTTCGAGACGGCTCCTTCACCGACGCGAAGGACAAGATGGACCTCCGACTGCGCGCGGCCAAGATGCTCCTCGACAAGCAGGCGCCGAACGCCGACGCGCGGGCGCAGAACGAGAGCGCGGCGCGGATCGTGCTCGACGGTAAGCTGCTAGCGCAGGTGCTACATGCAATGCGTGACGTAGGCGCCATCGACATCACGCCGACCGACATCGACAAGGCGACGGGGGACGTGATACCTAAGCTGCTCGGGGCCAAGACGCCTGAAGAGTTCGCAGAGGATTACGTGCCCCCTGACGAGGACGAGTAGTGTCCTACGAACCGAAATACACCCCCGGCGCCGGCCTGAGCAAGTCGCTGCTAGACGCCATCGGCGGTGACGAATGGAAGGGCCGCGCCGAGTTCGTCATCGAGAAGAAGTCGGGACGGGTGCGCCAGGCCGGCGCCTCTCGCGCGCAAGGGCAGTTCATCGCCCTGTTCAAGCAGAGCTGCGAAGCGGACCTGTACTGCTTCCTGCGCGGAGTGCTCAACCACTGGTTCTTCGACGCCGGGCTGCATAAGCCGGTGTGCGACTGGCTCACGAAGTTCCCGCCGTACCGCAAGATGCTCCTGATGCCGCGTAACCACGGCAAGACGACCATCGTCGCGCAGGGCATCCCGCTCCATGCCATGATCCAGCCGGCGGCTACGAACATCTACTACCCGGGGATGCCCGGCAATCACCTGCGCGTGGTGCTCGCAGGCGAGACGGAAGAAATGGCCGTCCGTAACCTGCGCTTCATCAAGATGTCGCTGGAGAACAACGCGCTTCTACGGGCGCTGTGGCCGCACATTTGTTGGGACAACCCGCGCCGCCAAGCGGGCAAGTGGTCCGACGACACGATCATCATACCGCGCGATACGGCGTTCACCGAGCCGACGATCCGCGCCATCGGCGTCGGCGGTGCCGTGACCGGCATGCATCCGATCATGCTTATCAAGGACGACTTGACCACGCAGAAGGCTGCGAACGAGCCGCCGACCATGAGCAAGGCAATCGAGTGGCACACCGACAGCCGCGCGCTGTTCGCCAACCCGGACAAGGACCTAGAATTCATCACCGGCACGAAATGGGCCAACTATGACCTCCCGGGCTACATCAAGGACACCGACCCGTCGGTGGAGATCAACACCGAGTGGCGGCGCGTGGTGCAGGACGGCAAGGTCCTGTGGCCGTTCAAGTTCGGCTACAAGGGCGCCATTGAGCAGTTGCAGAAGGAACACGGGATCAAGTTCAACCTGCTCTACATGAACGAGGCGACCGGCGACGGGTTGACGGACTTCCTACTCAGTGACCTGCGCGAGTACGAGCTGGGCGGCGGGTCGATTCGCTTCGACGAGAACGAGCTGGATGAACAGCTCCGCACAGCCGTCAACGATCCCGAGCCCGAGGCGAACCTAGAGCGCGGGATGGACTTCTACACCGCCTACAGTGCGATGAACCTAGAGTACCTACGAAACACGAGGTCGCTATGAGCAAGAAGGGATCGAATTGTGTCGTGTCCGGGCGGGCCGGCAACAAGCCGTGCCAGAAGCGCTACAACGCAGAGCGCCACGATGTGCGCAACGCGCTCAAGCGCGCCGAGCGCCACAAGCGCCGGCTAGCCTACTTCGCTGCCCGACGGGCCGGGGGCAAGCGCAACGCCTACACAGAGGCGCGGAAAGGTCGCAACCATGCTGGGCTACGTCCCGCCTAGGTTCCCGATCGGGCTCGGCGGTTTGTTCACCGAGGTAGAAATCTGTCCGGTGTGTGGGGAGTTCTCGCCCACGCACGAACAGCGACCCGATAGCAAGACCGTCTACCGGCACGACGGCGAGGACTACTGCGTGACGCTATGACCCGCTGGGTGCGCATCGCGGATTGCCTGCTCATGGCCTACTACGGCGCGGTGCTCACGCTGATGCTGCTCCCGGTGTTTGTGTTCATGGCGGCGCTGAAGGTGGCCGACTGGCTCGACAGGTGTTCAGGTGGAGACGACAACTAAATTAGAAGACCTCCCGATACGATACGGCTTCTGCGACCCCGCATCGTCGAAAAAGGACGGCGAGCTGAAGCAGGTCAAGGCGCGCTCGGCCATCGTGGTCGTTGCGCCCGACTGGCTCGGCCGCATCTTCGTCCTTGACGCCTGGGCTAAGCGCTGTTCAACCGACGAGCTGATAGAAAGGATGTACCGAACCCATGAATTGTGGAATCTACGTCAGCTCGGGGGGGAGGCTAACGGCCTCCAAGAGCTGTTTCAAGAAGCTGTTATGCGCGATGCTCGTCTACGCGGTAAGCGCCTTCCTCTTCGGCCGATCCATCAGAGTACGCGGCTTGATAAGGATTGGCGCATTAGGACGATCCTCCAGCCGGTGATCGCCAACGGCCGGTTGTTCATACGACCCGACATGACGGAGCTGAAGACCGAGATTGGGTCCTTTCCCCTGTCCCCAATCAAGGACCTCGTGGACGCCCTTGCGTCGGCCATCAAGATGATTCCTCCGCGCCCGACTCGCCGGGAGGACGACCGTGAGCTGAACAACTTGCTCGCCTACCTCCGCAAGACCGGGGCGCCGCCGGCCGTGATCGAGGAGATTGCGCGCCGCCGTAGCATGCGCTAAGGATACCCCATGAAGCTGAACGGAGGCGTGACGGCGGTGCTCTTGGCGACGGTCTTGTCCAGTACAATCGGCTGGGGCACCTACATCACGCGCCGGCAGGCGGAGCAGGCGGTCAAGTTGGCGGTGATCGAGCAGAAACTCGACGCGCTGAGCGTTTTGCTTGGGCACTTGCATCGGCGCTCGCCTCGCAGTACGCTCGACCCCGCAATCAACCCCTAGTTAGGGAGAGGACAACCACCATGGCCAACGTAGTTGTGAAGCCGACCGACGTGCTCGGCATCGAGAACAAGGAAATGAACACGCAGAACGAGGCGGTCCACGCGAGCGACACCGCGACGCGGAAGAAGTTCGGCCCTGCGGCTGGGCACTTCGGCGGGAACCCCACCAGCGGGGGCGGGATCAACCGGCCGGCGAAGGGCCGGCCGTAATCGAGGCCGGCGATGGGCTCGACTCGCATCCCTGTCACCAACCCTGGGAACGATCCGGGGCGCAACCAGACGCCGGAGCAGGCGCCGGATTCTGGCGCTGCGCGTAGCGGTGCATACCGCGACGCAGCGTCCGAGGTCCACAACCCGGGCGGGTCGGCAACGACCCGCAAGATGTGGACGAACGAAGCCTACGAGACCTCCGAAGGTAGCAACGGCCCAGCTCCGCGGGATCGCGGCAACAGGGACGTCTGATGTCCCGTGAGCGGCGGCGGCCGGGCCAGCGGCTCCTTGCAAAGGACCCCCGAGAGGTAGAGCGCTCCGACGCGATGAAGTCGGCGCTAGAGAACGTGCGGGGATTCTCGGCCGGGAAGTCGGCGCGTGGACCGGCCGCCCGAGGCCGGCAGCGATCGGTGTTCTCGTGAAGTCCCGCAAGGACCCAACCTTCGACCACGTTCCGTACCTGCGCACGCAGGGCTCGGCGCGGCCCAAGAAGGTCACAGAGCTACGGTTCAGCGAGATCAACACGCAGCGTTCGGGTGCTGGATCGCGCGGTGGGACGACCAGCGGTCAGGGTCCCGCACTCGACTCGAAGTGAGGCCACGATGCCGCTAGGTAAGGGAGTGCGCTACCGCGTCAAGACCACTTCGTCGGGCAAGAAGATTCGCCTGGCGTTCAAGGGCAAGAGCAAGGTCGTCGAGGCGGTTCGGCTCCGGAAGGCAGGTTCCTGATGGTCAAGTCGATGAAGGTCCCCGGCCGGATGGCCTCCTCGGGCGGCGACATGCCGCCGACGGAGAAGGACCGCGTTCTGTCCATCCAGCATGCGAAGGACTCCGTGAAGTTCAACTTGAAGCACGCCAAGGACCACATGAAGGCGGCGAAGAAGGCCAAGTCTCGACTGATGCGCGTGCAGCGTGTTCGGGTGCGGGCTGTCTGATGCCGCGCTACGTCCGCTCGCCCGAGGGAGCGCGCATTCGAGTGCGTCCCGGGCCTGACCCTACCTTCGACCCGCCTCCGACCCGCACCGAGGCGAAGCGCATGAGCGGCGCCACGATGTCCAACTACGCCCGCGAGCTGTCGAACGCTGTAGACACAGGTGAGGTTTCGCAGGCGATGGCGGAGTCCAAGCTGAAGCGCGCTGCGGGCGTGCTGCCGGAGCGATGATGGCAAACGGTCACAAGTCCGAGGAGCAGATGAAGCAGGAACTACAGACTCCGGCGCCGATCAAGGCGACGCCGGACCCGACGTTCGACGGTCCCGGCAGCGGCGTCGGTATGAAGGCCGACGACGTGGAGAAGGCTCGCAAGGGCCGAACGATCAAGATGGGACCCGGTGGGGTCCCCTACGTGGAGTGACGATGGACAAGCGCGCGTGTGTATACGTTCGGGTAGCGTGGCTCGTGGTTGCCATGCTGGCGGTCCTCGTGTGCCGAGTCTACGTGGCGCAACTGCGCTTCGTTCACATCGGCTTTTGCCCGCCCGTGGTGACAGGCGCTCCTAGTTTACTCGTACTCGACACGTTTCGCGTGGAAACGCGCTGCGTTCCGCTTCCGCCCCTGCCGCAGGTTGCGCCGACGCTCCCGCCGAGCGATAAGAAGACGGGAGTCTAACAATGGCCTACACGACTGCACTGCGCGATCATGTCTGGTTCATCTCGTCCGACGGCACGGCGGGCGGGATCACCCTTGGCGGTGGGCGCTCCGACCAGATGGAGAAGTTTCGCACGATTCGGTGGATACCGGCTGCGGGTACTGACACCATCACCATCGAGCGGGTGAAAGAAGACCTGACGACCGAAGTCGTGTGGGAGTCGTCCGGCGGCACGTCCACCGTCCCGCAGGAGTCCCGGCTGGACATTCGATTCACGCGCGGGTTCAAGTTGGTCATGTCCACTGGCGGCAAGTGCTACCTCTACGAGGCGCTGGATGGCCCTCCGGCTCGATAAGGAGTGGCTCCGTGGCGTTTCTCGCTGGTCCCAGTGTTCCCCTTTCGATGGCGATGGCTCAGCTCTCGCGCGACAACCGCGCGGAGCCGTTCGGCCCGTTCGAGGGGTTGACCGGGGCGCGTAGCCCCGTCGAAGCCGCGCTCATGCAGCTCTGCGGCTTGATGAACCGCTTCATGGGGATCATCGAGTCGATGGTTGCTGCGGCGCCCCCGGCCGCGGAAGACGACTTCATGCAGGGCTGGGGCAAGGACGACCTAGAGTCTGAGGTCTGACCGTGGCATTCCTCGTGGACAACTTCTCGGGGACGCCGCTCGAAGGTAAGGGTCTTATCATCGAGCTGGACTACACGGGCGGCCCCGGCGACCAGCCAACCTTCATCGGGTGGGCACCGCCCAGCAAGTTGACCTCTGACGCCGTATGGAAGATCAGCAAGCAGACGTTCAGCGGATCGAACCTTGTTCGTCGGCAGTGGGCGGACGGAAACACGAAGTTCGACAACGTGTGGGACGACCGCGCCATCCTTAGCTACTCCTAAGCCATGCCGTACCAGATCAACCCGTTTACCGGCGAGCTAGACATGACCGGCTCCAGCGGAGCGGGTAGTGGCACGGTTACGAGCGTTGCGGGCGGCGAAGGGATCACCGGCACCCCCGATCCCATCGTTGGGGCGGGCACCGTCGACCTCGACATCTTCTCCTTGACGACCGAGGTCGTATCGGACGCCGCCGACTGGCTCGCGTTCGTAGACGTGAGCGTCGGCACGACGCCCACCTCGCAGCGGAAGATTCTGCGCTCGGACCTCCTCGGGAGCAACCTCGAAGACCTGCGCCAGTTCGCCGGCAACGGCGTCCTATCCCGCCTCACCGTTGGGGACGCCCTCGACATTTCGACGGGCAACCCGGGGACGGTCGCGTTCTGGACCCCGAACTCCGAGCAGCTCGACGGCAGCGACGACTTCACCTTCGACAGCATCACCGGGCTGTTCCTCGGCAGCTTCGCCCTCACCCGCCAGCTCACCCTCGGGAACGCCAGCGGCGGCCGGTCGTCGTTCACCGACTCCGCGCACGCGGCAGCCCTCGACTACGTGCTGCCGTCATCCCAGTCGGCAGCGTTCCTCAAGAACGACGGCTCAGGCAACCTGTCGTGGACGACCGCCGGCATCGGGACCGTCACAGGTGCGGGTGTGGCGGGGCAGATCGCCGTGTGGGACTCGGCAACCAATATCACCGGGTACGCGACCGGCCTGTTGACGGCCGCGGGCGCGCTCACGGCGGCGGGCGCAACGCACCTCTTCGGCACGGCGGGTGTCGCGACCGTCTTGACCGTCGGGCAGGGTGCAGCCGGCGCCGACGACGCGGAGATACGGATACGCAGCGGGGACGCGGGCATCGGTACGCGACCGTTCCTGTACTTCTTCCGCAACGCGACGCAGGAAGCCGAGATTTTCACCGACGGAAGCGCCTTCCACTTCCGCCATGAGTTGACGGCCAACTTCTCCTTCGAGAACTTCATCGGCTCGACGCTCGTCTTCTTCGGGGACACCAGCCTCACAGCGGTCCAGAGCAACGTCAACTTCGGGGCTGCCGGCTCTACGCACCTCTTTACGGTTGGACAGGGGACGACCGGGGCCGACGCCTCGACGCTTACGGTTCGCTCCGGCGACAGCGGAGCGACCGCGGCGCTGCTCCGCCTGCGCCGCAACGCGACCGACTTCCTGTCGCTGTCGTCCGACGGAACGACGAACCGCGTCACCGGGTCGTCCCTAGCGGGGCAGAACCTCGACCTGCTCGCGAACAGCGCCGACGCGCTCGGCTTTGTCAACGTGGCGCACCGCACGCGGCTGCACACCGTCGCGCCTACGATCACAGGCAACTACGGCGCGGTAGTGGCCTTCCCGAGTGGAGTCACCGTAGGAGCCGGTGCGGCGATCCAAGTGCTCCAGACTGCGGGCACCTGGACCGTGACCGGCCTCCCAAGCGGCTTCGGGATGGCCAACCTATTCTCCGTCACCCACACGCTTCGGAACAGCCCAGCTACCCCACAGTCGGTCTCTTCTACGGTCGGTCTGGCGTTCTTTCCGACCATCACGGCCGACGGCGCCGTGTTCACCCTTCTTGACAGCGCGTTCGGTTCAGCCCTCGCGGGCATGCAGTTTTGCCCAGGCTTCAGCGTCCTGTCGGGGGGCACGGGGACGGTGTCTAATATGTTCGCCGTGGACGTCCACCCGTTCATCCTCGGCGCCGGCTGGACGTTCACGCGGATCGGCGGGCTGCTTGTGCGGAACCCGATCGCCTCGTCCGCTTCGATCGCGGAGCAGGTCGGCGTAGACATCGAGTCGCTGACCTCGGGCGCGCTGAACCTCTCCCTACGGTCCTCGGGCCTTCAGCAGATGCGGCACCTGGGCGCAGCGGTGTTCGGCGCGAACGCCGCTCCAACGACAACCTCGGTCGGGCTAGAGCTACAGTCCACGACCAAGTTCTTCCTCCCCTCGCGTATGACCACCGCGCAGCGCGACACCGCGGATATGTTCGCTGACGGGATGCTCTACTACGCGACGGATCGTGGCGTACATCAGGTGCGCAACCAGGATCAGTGGCTCGACGTGGCCACCAGCAACTCCTTGCGTCGCCTGCTCGCGCTGATATACCTGGAACTGAAGACGGGTAAGAACGTCGTCACACGGCCTGACCGGATGCACACACTACGCCACGAGCTAAAGACGGCCCTTCGGCCGTTCGCTCTCTAAGGAGAAACGCATGCCCGCAGATGTAACCGTTGGTGGACAGGTCGGAGAGAGTCGTACCGCGGTGGGGGTTCCCGGGGCCGCAGGTCGGCAGGGTCCATACGCCGAGTGGATCGTCAATGATTCGGGCTACGGGCGCTACTTCGAGTCGGCACGGCTCAATCGACAGTTCACGACCTTCGTTCGTGCCGTGACCATCGCGGCGACTCACAACACCCCCATCGCGGCGGCGACGGCGACGCCTATCGTGGCCATCCACAACCCCATCGGTAACAACAAGGCTGCGGCGATTCAGCGCGTCTGCGTGTCGAGCGTGTCGGGTACACCTGCGGGTGGGCAGTTGGTATTCAACGCGCTTCAGACCACGACCGCCCCGACCACGCCCGGAGGCAACATCTTCAGCGCATTGCTGGTCGCTTCGGCGTCCCCACAGGGGTCCTCGATGCGGGCGTTCAACAACGTCGCGCTGACGGGCATGCTCCCCGTCGTCGGCAGCGAGATCGCGCTCGTTGGTGGCGGCCAGTCGGCCGTCGCCATCGCGTCCCAGGTTCAGGCGGCGTCCGAAGACCTCGGTGGCGCGATCATCGTCCCTCCTGGCTTCCTACTTGCGCTCATGGGCGGCACGGGCGCGGGTACGACCTGGATAGTCAACGCCTCGCTGGCCTGGTGCGAAGTAGACTGGCCGCTGTAATGGCTGCGAGTCTGACCACACAGCAGCGCCAAGTGGTGGTTCGCGCACTTGGCAAAGACTTCTCTGAGGTCGTGGCCAGCCCGGTTACATCGGGTTCACTCCTCGACTGGGTGCTAGACTTGCTCCTGTTGTCGAACGCGGAGCTAAAGGCGCGGCTGGGGGCGCATCTTGATGCTGTGCGGGCTGACATAGCAACAGCGCGGGCAGCGCTTCCGGGGCAGTCGGCTGCAACCACGGCGACCCTCGACTCCGACGACGCCGCGATCACGTCCACGAAAATTACACTAGGACTACCATAAAGGAGACCATTGTGAGCGACGAAGACAAGAAGCCTCCGCTTCCCTCTCTCGAAGACCGCAAGGCGATCTTGGAGAGCCGCCTGAGCAACGTCAAGGCGCAGTTACTCGACGTGCAGACGGCGAAGGACAATCTCACCAACGCCCGCGGCCAGTACGAGGGCGCCCTTGCGGTCCTCAACGAGCTGATCGCAGTGCGAGTATCGGATGCCTAGATTCGACGAGTGCCTGTCCTTCGTGCTCGATCACGAGGGGCGCACGTCGAGTGAAGTGTTGGGTGACGTGAACACGTCCTTCGGCATCACGCAGCCGACTTACGACGCCTATCGTCTAGCTAAGGGCCTGCCGAAGCAGGACGTGGATATAGGCGACGAGAAGGAGTTCCGGGAAATCTACGAGACGGCGTACTGGACTGCCTCCCGTGCGGACCAGCTTCCCGAGCCCCTGGACCTTCTGCACTTCGACTCGTCGGTCAACTTGGGGGTTCCTACAGCGAATCGCATGCTCCAGACGGCCTTGAACATGGGCATCATAGACGGGGTAGTCGGCTCCCGCACGCTGAACGCTGCCAAGGCCGCCGACGTGCTCGTGACCTTCGCCCGATACTGCAACCTCCGTGTCACTCGCTATATCGTCATCTCGGCGTCCAAGCCCCAACTCAGGAAAGCGGTGCGTGGGTGGTTGCATCGGGTAGGAGACTTGCTCAAGGCTCTGTGACGGAGTAGGCTTCATCCATCGCAACCGCCGCGTTCTGCGGCAAGGAGAAACCCATGTCGTACTTCGCTAGCATCCTCAAGGCAATCGGTTCGGTCGTGGACAAGGCGGTTCCGGTCCTCGTCGGTACCCGCACCAAGGTCGCTGTCGTGGCGTGTCCAGTGCTCGGCTACGTCGCTCCGCTGGTAGCGTCCCTGTACCCTCCGGCCGCGGTCGCCATTCCGTTCGTCCAGGCTGCACTCTGCTCCGCTGCGCCTTTGTTTGCTCTCGCCGGTCTAGTTCGCG
>Ga0334722_10004697_pt1 | contig 14070 bp, 11 predicted proteins | sample C3_bottom_MG_FD_207210 | JGI IMG/M metagenome (GOLD analysis project Ga0334722, IMG submission 207210) | Sediment microbial communities from Yellowstone Lake, YNP, Wyoming, USA - C3_bottom | ecosystem: Environmental > Aquatic > Freshwater > Lake > Sediment | place: USA: Wyoming | collected...
TATCTTGGGCATCTTCATAACAAGACCTCCTTCGCTGTAACGATCTGATCTTGTTATGTAATATAAGCATTTTGCTGAGTTTTATTTAGAGCCACTAATGAGATTGACCATGTTAAGTCGTGGTCGATTTGCGAGCCGATGTTGGAGTTAGCTCATTATTGGGTGTCGATTTTATGATTGAGGTTTTTGGATGTGTAGCGAGGTTTGTGGGATTATTCAATTGATTTTAATAAGTTATTCATATATAAATTTTTTCAACGTTCATTTGTGATGGTAGAGATTTGGGAGGCAATGTCATTGGACGCTAAATGGTCTTAAATTAAAGTTCAAGTATTTTATTACTCGATTGTTAAGAACTTTCGTACTATACGAAGTGTTGTTTCTGGTGTCGGAAGTAGTCTAAGAATATTGTTATTTTTGTTGTTCGAGTGTGAGGTGCTCAGGTATGCCTGTATATATGTGGAAGGGTAAAAATTCCTACGGTGACAAGCGTAGTGGGCAGTATGAAGCCCATGATGAGGCAGCCGTGCAATCATATCTGAGGAAACTCAGGATTACACCTACTTCTGTCAAGGCAAAGCCCAAGGATATTTTCGAAAACATATCGATGTTCCAGCCAAAAGTTACCGGGCGGGATGTCGTGATTTTTACCAGACAGCTATCCACGATGATCGATGCTGGCTTGCCATTGGTACAGAGTTTGGAGATTTTGGCCAATCAGCAGTCTAATCCAACCTTTAAAAAGGTCCTTAGAGATATTAAATCCGATGTTGAAACCGGTACCACATTTGCTGAAGCAATGAAGCGCCATCCTATGGTTTTTGATAACCTCTTCTGCAATATGATCGAAGCTGGTGAAATGGGTGGTATCCTCGATACCATACTCAGCCGTTTGGCGGATTTCATGGAAAAGGCAATGAACCTGAAGAAAAAGGTTAAGGGCGCTTTTACCTATCCAGTAATTTGTTTATGTATTTCTGTGGTGATCCTAGGTGTAATTTTAATTTTCGTGGTGCCGACTTTTGAGAAAATGTTTGCTGACTTCGGGGCTGCCTTACCGGTACCTACCCAAATAGTTGTGGGTATGAGCAAATTTGTTACCAGTAAAATCATCTATCTTGTTGGGATTGTAATAGGTGCTTTTGTCGCGGTTAAAAAATATTACAAGACTGATTCTGGTAATAGGCGATTAGATGCGTTATCTCTTAAACTCCCGGTATTTGGTGATTTGATTTTGAAGGTTGCGGTGGCCAAATTTACCAGGACCCTTGGGACCATGTTGCAGAGTGGCGTGCCGATCTTGGATGCACTAAAGGTCGTGGGAAGAACTGCTGGTAACAGGGTAATCGAAACAGCCGTTTTTAGGGTTGCCGACAGCATCAGTGAGGGTCGTTCAATTGCTGAACCACTAGAAGAAACCGGGATTTTTCCAAATATGGTGGTGCAGATGATCAGTGTCGGCGAGTCAACCGGCGCACTTGATGCCATGTTGAGCAAAATCGCCGATTTTTACGACGAAGAGGTCAATCAGGCAGTGGAAAACCTTACCGCAATGATAGAACCGTTTATGATGGTATTTCTCGGAGGGATGATCGGAGGTATGGTTGTTGCCATGTATTTGCCCATATTCAAGTTGGGCCAAGTTGTCCATTAACGCTTCAAGGAGAGACTTTCCCGATAATGATTTACTTATCAAGAAATTTTCGCTAACCGGTTGAAGTGTTGGCCTTTACCGGAGAGGTGAATTGTGACCCTTACGAAAGCTGAGATTGTACAAAACGTGTATCAAAGGCATGACTTGACTAAGGCCAAGGCAGCCGAAGCTGTTGAGTGTTTTTTAAGTATTGCTAAAAAATGCATGGCCAACGGAGAAGATTTGTTGATCAGCGGTTTTGGCAAATTTAATGTTAAAAGAAAGAATGCACGTCGAGGTCGAAACCCACAGACCGGAAAAGAACTGATTCTCGACGCCAGATATGTTGTAACTTTCAAGCCCTCCGGTATACTTCGGGAAAGAATCAGCAACGGTCGATAGACTTACTTATTAATTTTCTGACCGGGGTGGCAACTTAACGGGTCTATTCCTTAATTTTAGGGAATCGCCCGTTTTTTTTACTACCCGGGGGCCGCATCGACTAAGGTGTTATTATATGGCTAAAGCATCTGAATTAGCAGTTTTGGTAAATGGCGAGTTTGTAGGCGATGGGGATCCGGAAATATTCTCGTTGGCTGACCTTGCATTGGCTGATGTGGGAGAGATCGCCTTTGTCACCGGTAAGCGAAAACTTCACCAGGCCGAAGTATCAAAGGCCTCGCTGCTTATCGTCCCATTTGATTTTCCCGAGTTAGCACGAGCTGTTATCAAGGTTGCCGATCCTGTCTGGGCGGCTACATTTATCCAACATTTCTTGCTAACCGTCGATTTTGTCACTACTGGTGTTCATCCCAGCGCGGTGATTGGTGACGAATGTCAAATACCAGACCAGGTATCTATAGCCCCTCTGGTCTGTCTTGGAGCTCGGGTTCGTTTGGGGCAGCGGGTTCACATAAGTGCTGGCTGTTTCGTAGGCGATGATGTGGTAATCGGGGACGACACTTTCTTGCATCCTAATGTTTCGATTCTCGATCGGTCTGTTTTGGGCCAGAGGGTGATCGTTCATAGTGGGACTGTGGTCGGTAGTGATGGATTTGGTTATGCAAGCGATCGCCATGGACATCATTTGAAGAGGATACATGTTGGGCACGTTCAGATTGATGATGATGTTGAGCTAGGGGCTAATGTCTGTGTGGACCGGGCAACTTTTGGCCGGACCTGGATTAAAAGGGGGACAAAAATAGACAACCTAGTCCAGGTAGCTCATAACGTTGAGATCGGCGAAGATTCTATTTTGGTTTCTCAATCTGGTATTTCAGGTAGTACTGTGTTGGGTAATGGGGTGATTTTGGGGGGGAAGGCAGCCATAGGTGGACATTTAAGGCTCGGTGACCGGGTAATGGTAGCTGGTAAGGCCGGAGTCGCCGCCAGCTTATCGGATGGTGAAACTGTTGCCGGTTTTCCAGCCATTTCTCATAGCAAGTGGTTGCGAGCTGTAACCGTATTTCCCCGATTACCCGAATTAATTAAGGAAATACGTGAAGTGAAGAAACAACTTGCTGACCTGCAGAAGAAGCAGGTTTCAAGTGTAGGTCAGTAGTAGGTGTAGCAGATTATTACTTTCTTGAGGGAGTTTTTAATGAGTTCTATGCCGCAGTCCTTTGATATTCGAGAAATTCTTGCACTTTTGCCGCATCGTTATCCCTTTCTCCTAGTAGACCGAATAATTGATATAACCCTTGGCGAGCGTATAGTAGGGTTGAAAAATGTGACCATGAATGAGCCGTTCTTTCAGGGGCATTTTCCGGGTGAGCCTATTATGCCCGGAGTCCTCATTCTGGAGTGCATGGCCCAGGTTGGCGCCATCCTCGCTTACCTCACCGAGCGGGAGAAGTTTGGCGGGCAACTGGTGTATTTCGCTGGCTTGGACGAAGTCAGGTTTCGACGCAAGGTAACGCCGGGTGATCAACTGATCATAAAAACTGAGATATTGAAGCGCAAGGGTAAGGTCTACAAGTTGGCTTCCCATGCTTTTGTTGATGAACAGCTTGCCGCCGAGGCTTTGCTTATGGCCACTTTCGGTTGACGTTGGTCAATAAATTCCGGCATTATGCTCTCCCCTGTGGGTTGATTAAAGCACTCTGCGAACGTTTGAGATAAGGTCTTTCGATGTATATTCATCCAACTGCAGTTATTGACCCCGGTGCCGAGCTGGATGCTTCGGTACGCGTCGGCCCCTATGCTGTTATTGGCAAAGGGGTGAGGATCGGCGCTGACAGCGAGATCGAGGCCCACAGCGTTATCAGCGGGCCTACCGTTATCGGGATTGGCAATCGTATCGGCTCCTTCACCAATCTAGGTGCGCCTCCCCAGGATCTTGGTTATCGGGACGAGGAGACAACCCTGGCAATCGGGGATCGTAACCTCATCCGGGAATACGTTTCGATCCACCGTGGTAGTGTCAAGGGCGGTGGCGCCACATCGATTGGTGATCACAATATGTTGATGGCTTATACCCATATTGCCCATGACTGCAAATTGGGAAGTCACATTATCATGGCCAACGCTGCCACATTGGCCGGCCATGTTGCCATACATGATCATGCCAATTTGGGCGGTTTCGTGGGGGTGCATCAGTTTACGCGGATAGGCAGGTTTGCTTACATTGGCGGGATGTCTGGTTTGACCAAGGATGTGCCGCCATTTACCATTGTTTCCGGGGTCAGAAATCGGATGCGGGTTTCAGGGATTAATCGCATTGGTCTGAAGCGTAACGGTTTTGATGCCGAAGATATTCGGAAGTTGCATGAAGCCTTCAAGATCATCTTTCTGGAAAAGAAGTTGTTGTTGAAAGACGCAATGCCCAAGGCTTTGAATGCATTCCCAGATTGTAAATTGGTGCTTGAACTTGTCGATTTCATAAATAATTCCGAGCGCGGTATCATCAGGACATACGGGACGGATGAGTAAGATCGGGATAATTGCCGGTGGTGGTCAGTTCCCCTTTCTGTTTGCCAAGGCCGCCCGCGAACAGGGGAGGCAGGTGTTTATCGCCGCCCATAAGGGTGAATCGAGCCCGGATCTGGAAACGGTGGCTGATTCAATTTGCTGGGTAAAACTCGGTCAGTTAGGTAAGATCATTAAGTTTTTTCGCGATGCAGGGGTATGTGAGGCCGTGCTCCTGGGGGCTATTACCAAGACTAGGATCTTTAAGGATATCTGGCCGGATCTCAAAGGCCTTTCCCTCTGGAATCGCATCAAGATTCGCCAAGATGACCAGATCTTGAGGGCGGTGGCCGAGGCCCTCCAGGAAGAGGGAATTGCTGTCCTTGAATCAACCCTTTACCTGCAACACTTGTTATTCCCCAAGGGTATTCTGACCAAGAAAAAGCCCACTGCTGAGCATCTGGCGGATATCAAATTCGGATGGCAGATGGCCCGGGAGGTGGGACGTCTCGACATCGGCCAATGCGTGGTAGTACGTGACCGGACGGTTCTGGCAGTGGAGGCCATTGAGGGCACCGATGCCACCATCCGCCGGGGGGGGATACTCGGACGGGAACAAACGGTGGTAGTCAAAGTCAAAAAACCCGGCCAGGATTTCCGTTTCGATTTGCCGGCCATTGGCATCCGCACCATCGACAGCATGGTGGAGGTTAAGGCCGGAGTCTTGGCCGTGGAGTCAGGTCAAGCCTTGCTTTTTGATGGCGATGCCGTGATTGAACAAGCGGACCGGGCCGGAATCGTGGTGGTTGGCATCGAGGAAAAATCCTCTGGAGAATTGGATCTCGGGTGGCGTTGAACCCCGGGGAGATCGCATGCAAGCCATGATTCTGGCCGCCGGACTGGGCACCCGGTTGAGGCCTTATTCCCTCCACCGTCCCAAGCCGCTGTTTCCTCTCCTTGGTCGGCCTATTCTACTGCACCTCCTCGACCAGTTACGCGGTCAAGGTTTTGGCCGGATTATCGTCAATGCCCATCATCTACGGGAACAATTTGTTGCTTTGTTTCGCGCTGAAACGGCGGTAACTCTTCAGCTCGAAGAGCAAATTCTCGGTACTGGCGGGGGCTTGCGGCTTGCGTTGCCGCAAATGTCCCCCGAGCCGTTGCTGGTGATGAACGGTGACACCCTTTTTGGCGCTGATCTGGTAAAGCTCAGGGCGCGTCATCTGGCCAGCGGCGCGCGGATTTCGCTGGTGGTTCAAAATTGTCCCCGTTTCAATAATCTGCGGGTCCTTGCCGATGGCACAATTGACGCCTTTCGGGTTGGCCCGGCGGTTGTTGATGTTGCCAAGGGCGAGCGGTTGTTGGCCTTCACCGGAGTCCATTTTCTGGATCCGACCATATTGCAGGATGTTCCGGCTTCTTGTTTTTGCGATATAGTTGACCATTACATTTACCTGTTGGCCCGGGGCGAGAGGATTAACTTCCTTGAGGTACAGGACCACTTCTGGGCCGATTTGGGGACCCCGGCCGATTACTTGAAAATCCATGGTGATTTATTGACAAACCGGCTGACTCCCTGGCCGGATTTCGTGCCCAGGTCGAACAGCCCGATTGTATTGGGTGAGGACGCCATCCTTGACACTGGCGTCAGTCTGGAGGATTGGGTCATGGTCGGGAGTGGCGCCAGGATCGGCGCCGGCGCAATTGTGCGCCGGTCGGTTTTATGGGACGGTGCCATTGTTGCGGCCGGTGCGGTGCTGGAGGACCAAATCATTGTTGCCTGAAGAACTCGCCGGATTGCCGGAATCCCAGCAAATCGCGATTCGCTCCTTGCTTGTCAGCGCCGGTTTTGGGGGTGTGGATAAGGTTATTCCCTTATGTGGCGACGGTTCTGATCGACGATTTCTGAGGTTGCGGGCCGGAGGGCAGTGTCTGATGGCGGTGGTACCCAGTCCCACCCATCCCGGGGCCATGGCCGAGGCGCAAGCGGTTTGGCAGATCGGGCGTCATCTTTGGAGTCGCCAGGTGCCGGTGCCGGAAATGTTTGCTTTTGATTCCACCACCGGCATTGTTCTTTGTGAAGATATGGGCGACCACCAGCTCCATGGATTGGTGCTTGCCAATGAAACTGGGTCGGATCAGGTAGTGGGCTACGGCCGTCAGGCCGTGGAGCTATTGCTGCATATGCAATTGGCCGGTGCAGCCGACTTTAAACTCGAGTGGTGCTGGGATACGCCTCGCTACGACCGGGAGTTGATGCTGACCAGGGAGGCCGGCTATTTCTGGCAGGCCCTCTGTCGGGATTTTTTGGGATTTACGACGATGCCCGCTGGGCTGGATGGTGATTTCCAGCATTTGGCAGATTTGGCCGCGGCGGAACCGGGCGGGTTCTTTTTGCATCGGGATTTTCAGTCCCGGAATCTCCTGGTTTCTGCGGGGCGCATGCGGGTTTTGGATTTCCAGGGTGGGCGGCTGGGGCCGTTGGCTTACGATCTGGCCTCATTTTTAAATGATCCATACATCGAACTTCCGCTTGCCGCTCGTGCGGAACTGTTTAATCACTATCTAGGGCTGCTTGCGGCCAGCCGTCCAGAATTGGCCGAGGGCTTCCTGGAGGGCTATCTTTGGTTGGCCCTGCAGCGCAATCTCCAGATCCTGGGGGCCTTCGCTTTTTTAACCAAGATCAAAGGCAAGGAATTTTTCCGGCGCTATCTCTATCCGGCGGCCGTCAATCTTCGCGGTATGTTGGATGGACCGGCCGGGTGCCGTCTCCCCGTCCTACGCGCTCTTGCTGCCGAACTGCCGGAGCAATTGCAACACCTCAAAATTACGTAAAATCTTTTCCCTTCCGATTGCGGAAGGTTCCCGAACCATTATAGGATACCCCTCATGAGCAAGCTAGATAGATTGGCCCTGGTGGCCTTGGTTGGACGTCCCAATGTCGGTAAGTCGTCGTTGTTCAACCGATTGACCCATCGGCGCGATGCCATTGTCGATGCCACCCCGGGGGTGACCAGGGACCGTCAGTACCACAAGATCGCCTGGGACGACCAAGAATTCGTGCTGATCGACACCGGCGGCATTGAACCGCCGTCTTCCGGGGTTGGCGGCAAGGCCTTCCCGCGGGAGGCGGGTGTTGAGTCCCGGGAAGAGGTGATCAACGGCATCCAGGAACAGACCTGGCTGGCAGTGCAGGAGGCCGATCTGGTGGTGCTGATGCTGGATGGCCGACAGGGTATATCCGGCGAGGATTACCGGGTGGCGGAGATCATGCGTAAGTCCGGTAAGCCGGTCTTCTTCGTGGTCAATAAGGTTGACGGTCCTGACCTGGAAAACAAATTGGTCCCACAATTTTACGAGCTTGGCGCCGAGCAGCTCTGGCCCGTTTCAGCCGCGCACGGTTTCGGGGTGGCCACCCTGATGAACGAATTGACTGCCAGGCTGCCGGTCTTTACGGTCGAAAGCCCGGAGGCGGATGAAGAAGCGATCGCGGTGGCCTGTATCGGTCGGCCCAATGTCGGGAAATCTTCATTGGTCAATAAACTGCTTGGCGAAAAGCGGATGGTGGTCTCGGATGTCCCAGGCACCACGCGCGATTCGGTGGACACCCTGCTCGAGAAAGGGGGCTGCAAGTATCGCTTGGTTGATACCGCCGGCATCCGCCGCAAGGGCAAGGTTACCGATAAACTGGAGAAATTCAGCATCCTCCGGGCTTTGTCCTGCCTGGAGAAATGCCATGTCGCCCTTTTTCTCCTCGATGCTGGTGAGGGGATTACCGAACAGGACGCCAAGATCATCAGCTACACCGTTGAGCGTGGTCGCGCCTGCCTGATCATCATCAATAAGTGGGACCTGGTCCAAGAGGATAAGAAGCAGCAGAAATGGTTGATGAGCGAGGTTGAACGGCTGACCAAATTCATGGGCTACGCGCCGGTTTTGACGGTTTCGGCTTTGACCGGTAACGGCGTCGGCAAGATCCTGCCCACCGTCAACAAGATCTACGAGCAATTCTCCCTGGAGTTCACCACCAACCGCTTGAACCGGACCTTGCAGAAGGCGATCGAAGAACACAATCCGCCGTTGTACCAAGGCCACCGGGTAAAATTCTATTACGCCACCCAAATTGGCACCAAACCGCCGACGGTGGTGATCTTCACCAACTATCTCAAGGGGGTTCCTGCTTCATACGAGCGCTTCTTGGTCGGCAGATTCCGGGAAGAGCTGGGGATGGAGCAGGCGCCGTTGCGCATTGTTTTCCGGGAGAGAGAACGGAAAAAATATGGTTGAGTGGTCTGAATTTCTTGATGCGCTGGCCGTTCTGGCCGCCTCCCCATCGGCTCCGGCCGAAAGTCTGTGCTTTGCCGCCTTTTCCCAACTCCTTCCCGAATTTCTCAGCGAGCCCGAGGCGACTCGAGGAGACGAACAGTGCGCCCGGTTGATTGTTGCCGGGCGTGATCTGGCCGAGCAGGTTCGCTTGGTCGGCCTGCCACTCGGCGCGGCCTTGGCGGCCCAGGCCAAGGTGCGCAACGAGTTGCTCTCGCTATGCTTCTCCTCCTTCCCCGATCCCAAAAATCTTCGTGTGGCGGTGGCGGTAATCCAACGTCTGGCGGATACGCTCTTCTCTGGCATGGTCAACGAATGGCTGCGTTTACAGACCATGCTGCACCGGCGGCGGCACAAGGAGTCCAGTCTCTACCTGTTGCGGGAGAAAAAGCGCTACAACACGGTATTCCGGAAGATGAGCGAGCCCGCCTTCGTGGTTGATAGTGAGTTGCGGCTGATCGAGGTTAATCCGGCCTTTGAGAAATTTTTCGGGCTGACCGGCCGGGAATGCTTCGGCTTAACCTGTATGAAGGTTATCGGCCATGGCCATTGCCCAAGTTGTCCTCTTCCTGGAGTGGTTAAGAAAGGAGGCTCATTTGCCGAGGTGGAGGTGCTGATCGATGTCTCCTGCGCCGGTTCGGCTGGGGGCAGGCGGGAGTCGCGGATTGTCTATCTGACCGGGACTTCCCTGGGCGGAGAAGAAGAAGGCGGTGGGGCCATTGTAGTTATTCAGGATGTCACTGGGCAGAAACACGCCGAGGCGGAGTTAGTGCGGAGCGAGGAGAAGTTCCGCTCGCTGGTGGAAAACCTGCCCGATTTGATCTGGCGGGCCGATCGGCGCGGGCGGTTACTTTTTCTTAGCGCCAATTCCACCCGGATTCTTGGCCTCTCCGCCGATCAACTTTTGGGTACCGATCGGTTTTTTCGCATTCACCCGGAGGATGTTGACGCAGTTAGGGATGCCTATGCTGGTTTTTGGGAGAGCGGTATAGGCTATGATGCACAGTACCGCTTCCAGCGCGGCGACGGGGCCTGGATCTGGCTGCATGACCGGGCCGACGCCACCGCTGAAGACCGGGGCATCCCCTTTGCCGATGGGCTTTCCTGGGAGGTGACTGACTTTAAACAAGTTGAGTTGGAATTGGACGCCTATCGCACCTGGCTGGAGGAGATGGTTGATGAGCGAACCGAGGAACTGCGGCTGATCAACTCGCAGTTGAAAAGTGAGATCGCCGAGCGTAAACAGGCCCAGAAGGAACTTGCGCGAATGGCCGCCTCTCTCCAGCTCTCCAATGCCGATCTGGAACAGTTTGCCTATGTCGCTTCGCATGATCTGCGGGAACCGCTGATGCTGGTTACCGCCTTTGCCGAGCGCTTGCGCCTGCATTACGGCGGTGTCCTGGATGCGCGGGGAAACGGTTATGTCATGCGCATCATCAAATCGGCAGCGACCTTAAATGACCTGGTCGAAGCATTGCTGCAACTCTCCCGGGTTTCCACCAGCTCCCGGGTTTTTGAAATGCTGGATCTCAATCACTTGCTCATGGAGGTCCTGGATGAATTGGAGGAAACACTGCTCCGCAGTGGCGGGCGGGTGGAGGTGGGAGTGTTGCCCAGCCTGCATGGTGATCCGGTCCAGATCCGCCAGCTCTTCCAAAACCTGATCAGTAACGCTCTAAAATACCGGCGCCCTGGCGTAGCCCCGCGGGTGACCGTTACTGGGTGCGTCACGGTGGAGGGGATTTGCGAGATCACCGTGGCCGATAACGGTATTGGCATTGCTGAAAAAGACCTGGAGAGGATCTTCGAGCCCTTCGTTCGCTTGCACGGTCGCGAGCTTTACGAGGGTTGCGGTATGGGTCTGGCCACCTGTCGCAAGATTGTCGAACGTCATGGCGGTGAGATTATGGCCCTAAGCAATCCGAGACAAGGGGCGCTGCTGGTGATCAGGTTGCCCACCACTAGACCGGACGGTAATTTGGCGGAATTTATGATTTAACCCCGTCGCTGCTCCGCAATTTTTTTCATGCAGGGCCACCGGTAGCTGGCCAATTCTAGTGGCCCCGCGCCCGCCGACTCCCGCCCATCCCGCCTCTCTTTCAGTATCTCAGGTTGTTTGCTCGATATACCATATATCCACATTCGCACTTGAAAAAGCACTACCGCTTGTATATGATGCCCATCAATTGGCAAATACGAGGTGGCTTTTCGATTGCTCGGGGGGCCATTTTTTACCGGCAGACCGGTGGAATTTGGACCGGTCGCTTTCCCGTCCGCCTCGCTTGCCTTGTGCCCTGTGTTGTTCCCGTCGGCTAGGAGTTGCTGGCCGCGCAGGGTGGTCTCTTTCCGGTCCTGACCGGCACCAAAAAAAAATCAATGCAAGGAGTGACAAATGGAGCTGCCGATTCCCTATGATGACGCCCTGGAAGAATGGGACCGTTTTGAAAAGTACCTGGTGCAGGCCCGCTATTCAGTGCGTGAGCCTAAGACCGGCAAGCCCATCGAAGAAGATTTCGCTCAGGTCCTTGTCCGGGTCAGCAGCCAGTTCACTAACCCCGAAGTCGCCAAAGCCTTGGTCCACGGTCAGATCATCACCGCCACCCCCTTTTTGATGAACGGCGGCAACCAGTACACCACCCGCAAGGGCTTCTACTCGTGTTATCCCCTGGGGGACGTGGGCGACTCCACCAAGGAAATCTTCGATATGGAGCTGGATCTGGTCACCATCTTCCAGCATGCGGGCGGCGGCGGCATCGACGTCAGTAACCTGCGGCCCCGGGGCACCATCGTCGATAATGGGCAAGGTACTGCCTCCGGGCCGGTCTCCTTTGCCAAGGGCTTCTCCCACCTCTCCGACCGGATCAGCCAGGGTGGCAAACGGCGGGGGGCCTTGATGATTCAGGCCAATTACGACATCCAAGATATCCAGGATTTTATCACTTTCAAGGGCAACAATCCCGGCAAGTACACGGGCTGCAATGTCTCGGTCAATGTCACCGACGAGAAGTTCTGGGACGACGAGCCGCTCCTGCAGACCATCTCCGAGTATATCTGGAAATCCGGCGATCCTGGCCTCCTCTTTACGCAAAAGAGTCTGGCCAATACCCCGGTCCTGGCCAAGTACAACCCGGTCTTCTCCAACCCCTGCGGAGAATACCTCTCCACCAAGGATACCGCCTGTAATCTGCTCACCGTCAGCCTGCCCAAATGTCTCGATCAGGTTAAGGAAAAATACTTGGTCAACGTTTACGAGGCGGCGCGGCTGGCAGCCATCGCCGGCAACGAGATCCTCGACATGGGTGGATTCCCGCCGGTGCAGAGGATCAAGGAGAATACTCTCAAGTTTCGGCCCATCGGCATTGGTTTCACCGGCCTGCACAATGCCATGAACCATTTCGACGTTTCTTACGCCGACGAGCACGAGGCGCCAAAGTTTGCCAAGGCCACCCAGCTAGCCCTGATGCTGGGCTCCATGCAGGGAAGTCTCGACTACGGCGAGGCAGCGGCCAAGAAGAGCCGCAAGCTCAAGCCGCAGGAATGGAACATGACCTATGTCGACAAGATCGAGACCGAGGCTATCGCCTTCGTCAAGACAGACTTCGTCGAGAATAGCGAGTGGCAGAAGCGGCTTATGCAGGTCTTCGGCAAGCTCCGCAAACTGGGTGGTCTGTATAATTCGGTGACCACCTCCCAGGCCCCCACCGGTTCGATCTCCCAGCTATTGCGGGTGGCCTGTACCGGGGTTGAGCCCTATTTTTCCATGGTTCAGACCCGCAAGGTCAAGGACATCGACGAGTCCTGGAAGGAGTTTACCCTGGTGCCCCTGGAGTTTTATGGCTACACCAAGGAAAAGCTGGCTTGGGTAAAGACCCAGACCGCCCACGAGATCGACCCGCACCAGCAGATTCGTATTCTCGAAGCCTGCCAGGCCTTCAATCACACGGCGGTTTCCAAGACCATCAATCTGCCGGCCGAGACCACCGTGGCCGATATCCGCGCCTTCCTGGATTATGCCCGTAAAAGTAACCTCAAGGGCATCACTATGTTTCGTGATTCCTCCATGGAAGGAGTCCTCTCCGACAAGCATTCCGGCCATGGCTGCACCGAGGCGCCGACGGTTTCAGAGTTCACCGATCTTGACGAGCGGCACGGCTCCACCTTTAAATGGCGCGGCCCGGCCCCGCTTTATATCACCGCCAACCGGGGCAGCAACGGCCACGTCCGCGAGTTGTTCCTTAACACCACTAAGTCCGGCTCCACCTTGCACGGGATGAGCGAGGCCCTGGGCCGGGTCATCTCGGTGGCCCTCCAGCACGACTATCGCCTGGTCGGCAAGATCGCCCGCACCCTGGAGGACATTTCCTCCGACGGCGCTTGGAATAATGGCAGCCTGGGCCGGGTCTATTCGATCCCCGCCGCCCTGGCCAAGGTTCTCGATCGCTGTGCCGAAAAGGAAGTGGACAACGACCCGGCCCCTTATGTGGAACCATCGTCATACACCTCCTGCCCGGTCTGCGGCAAGCTCTCGCTGCGCCGTAGCGGTGGCTGTAACTCCTGCGTCAGTTGCGGCTATTCTTCTTGTTGATGATACGGAGCTGATAAATGACCGGAAGGGCGACACTCATGGGAGCGTCGCCCTTTTTGTTATGGGATTTGCTGTGGAATTAGAATGCAATTGTTTGCTCCTGGCTGACGGCCCATATTCATATGAACAGAATGGTTTTTTACGAAACTGGTTGTTGAGGCAAGCAACGGAAAAATAGTTGTACGGCATTATTCTCATGGGGGGTGATCAGGTGCGGGTAAATCGGATTGCGACTGTTGTCTCCGTTGTAAGGGGAATTTTGGGGAAACACAGTTCTAGGGAGAGGGTGCCTCTGGCAATTGCCATGCTGATTGCCGTGGTACTGGTTGCCTTGACCACCTCTGCCTGGAGGAACAAGTCAGTGACCTTTGATGAGGCTACTCACCTCATGGCGGGGGTTTCATATTGGCGAACCGGAGATTTTCGCCTGAATCCCGAACATCCGCCTCTTGCCAAGCTGTTGGCCGCGGCCTCGATGATCCTTTTTGCCCCGCCGGTACAATTTTCAGAAATGGATAAGGATTGGCAATCGGCGAATCAGTATCCCTTCGGAAAGCGCCTTCTGCTTCAAGGGGGCGCAGAAAACGCTGAGCAGCGCTTGCGCATGGCCCGTTATCCCATG
>Ga0334722_10004698_pt1 | contig 14070 bp, 14 predicted proteins | sample C3_bottom_MG_FD_207210 | JGI IMG/M metagenome (GOLD analysis project Ga0334722, IMG submission 207210) | Sediment microbial communities from Yellowstone Lake, YNP, Wyoming, USA - C3_bottom | ecosystem: Environmental > Aquatic > Freshwater > Lake > Sediment | place: USA: Wyoming | collected...
CCGGACGAAGATTTCTCGTTTCGGGAGAATCCCGGCCAGGCCAGATGGACCGGCCCCCCGCAGCACGCGCAGCAGGAACGTCTCGGCTTGATCGTCCCGCGTGTGACCGGTGGCGAGGGCGGTGGCGTGGAGCCGATCGGCGGCGGCGTGGAACCAGGCATGCCTGGCATCGCGTGCCGCCACCTCGATCGACACATGCCGCTCCCGCGCGATTGCCGCCACGTCGTCTGCACCAACTTCGAGAGGCAGACCCAGGCGTGCGGCAAGGTCGCGACAGAATGCCTCGTCTTCGTCGCTCTCACCGCCACGCAGGCGATGATTGAAATGCACCATCCCGGCCAGTGTGAATCCACACTGGGGAGCCAGTTCCCTGAGCAGCAACAACATGGCCACGGAGTCAGCGCCGCCCGACACCGCCGCCAGCACACGGCATCCTGGCGGCAGGAGGCGATCCCGCTCGATGGCGCGGCGGACGCGATCAGGAAGCGGTGTCATGACTTGGGTCGGACGAGGCAGAAAGCGGTCGAGGGGTCGAACGTTTCAGGCGCGCGACCCCTCGACCTGTCTGGTGCCGGTGCAGGGACTTGAACCCCGGACTCCGCGGATATGAGCCGCGTGCTCTGACCAACTGAGCTACACCGGCGCTGATGAACTACTTTATCAGGCTGTACTGTGCCAACGCCAACGCAATACGTGCTAGCCTCTCAGCACTCTCGGAGCTCGACTATTGGAACGAATCGTGTTCGCAGACGAAAGTGGTACTCACGGAAACACTCCGTGCTACGGAATAGGGGCGGTCTCGATTCCGCGCGCTCGACTGCGGGACTTCAATCGGCACTTCGAGAAGATCGCAACACGGCACAACGTGAGTAGTGAATTGAACTGGGAAGACGTTGGCAATCGATTCAGCGACATCAACGCAATCATAGACTGGGTGGTCACCGTATTGTCCTCAAAGACGATCTTCTTCGACGTCATCGTTGTCAACACGCATCTCTTCAGAAACTGGAACGCCCCAGGGGTCAATCGGGAACGAGAGTTCTACAAGACGTACACTCTTCTTCTCAAACACGTCGTTCGTCGCGCGGGGGATATAGCCGACGTGATCATCGATGACCGCAAGGACGCGTATCCAAAGCACCATGAGGCGATGCAGAACATCGCTAACAGCATGCTCGCACGCTTCAGCGAATCGGGTCGCCTAGCGCTCGTGCGGAAGGAAGACTCAAAGGACTGCCCGGGGGTCCAGGTGGCGGACGTCCTGACCGGGATGATGGTCTCAGCGCACTCAAACCGAATCACCGACCGTACCAGCCTGAATGCTGGCAAGAGGGTCGTCATCGAGAAGGTCGCTGCTGTCTTTGGGTGGGATCACCTATGCTACGACACGATGCCTAACTCACAGTTCAACGTGTGGCACTTCCCCCCCGAATGGAGAAACATCCCCAGGACCCGCGCTCTCGAGCGTCATGAAGTCGGGTATGTCACAAGGCAAGAACTAGTCGACGCTCGCGCACGACATGGCGCGCCAACCTGATACCGTCACGGAAAAGTCCTGTCAACAATTAGTTCAGGCTATACTCGGACAATCGCGCTGCGGCCCTGCGGTCGCCTTCTCGAGGTGATGGCCGTTCGATGACCATTCCTCGAATCGGTACACTCGCCCATTGATGCTTCCACACCACGATCTGACCGACGACGACGGCTCGCTCCGACCGCTTCTAAAGTGGGCCGGAGGCAAGCGTTGGCTCGTTCCACATCTACGGGAACTCTGGCGTGGTCACGAACGCCGAAGATTGGTGGAGCCCTTCTGTGGTGGGTTGGCCGCGACGTTAGGGTTGCGCCCGACACTGGCTCTACTCAACGACGCGAACCCGAGCCTGATCAACTTCTATCGTCATGCGAGCTCGGGCGCCGAGTTTCACCTCCCGCCAATCGAATCACTCGCGCACTACCTGGAGGCCCGGCGCCGATTCAATGAACTTGTACTACACCAACAGGAGGGATCACCGGAAGCGGCTGCACTCTTCTTCGTACTCAATAAAACTTGTTATAACGGCCTGTGTCGGTTTAACAAGGCTGGGGTGTTCAATGTCCCTTTTGGTAAGCGAACCCATACCTCTCCTCTTCTCGACTCGGCCAGGTTTAGAGAACTATTTCAGGGCTGGCAGTTCACGGTCGGTGATTTCGAGAAACTGGCTCTGCAGAATGATGACTTCGTATATGCCGACCCTCCGTATGACGTGCCGTTCCGACATTACTCAAGTGGCGGATTCACTTGGGAGGATCATCTGCGCCTAGCCGAGTGGCTCGATGGTCACAAGGGGCCCTTCGTCCTGTCAAACCAGGCAACTCCGCGCGTGTTAAGACTATACAAGCGGATGCGCTTCAGGGTGCGCTGCTACATGGCCCCTAGACTGATTAGCTGCAACGGAAACAGAACCCGCGTTGTCGAGGTTGTGGCAACCAGAAATGTTGATGACGCGAAAGGCATGCTCAGGCGGGAGCGTCGTTCACCGCTCGTTCGGGTTCCTTCGCGTTCCTCTTCCGACTGCGCGTGTTCCGGCAAGAGCCGGCGAATGTGAGGATCGCCTCGACTTCTGTTGTTGAGTGCGGTCCGCGACGAACGCTGGCGTGGCGTCTGTCAGCTGAATGGGGACGGATTCAAACCGCAAAGCTTCGGGATCCCAGAAGAAGCTCTGGGCTGCCCCTGCCAATTTGTCCAGAGTCACAACTAGACTAACTCGAACCAAGTCTCTTCCCTTGTGCCTAGTTGGAGGCTCCTGTTCCCGTTCGACACAGAACCCATAGTCTGCCGTGCTGACCAACAAATGAAAGAACAGGTGCTCGGTCCCAACAAGATCAAGCAATTCGGGAGAATCCGGGGCAGAGGCTGGGATTCCTCTTTCGAGTCGCCCCATCTCGCTTGGCTCTTGGGCCTGTCGCACCCTGAAGAACGTGAATGTCGTCACCACGTCCAAGCCTTCCGTTCGAAACAGTCTGTAGAGGACAGGCCAAAGTAACGGTTCTCGGTCCAATAGTGGAAACTGGAGTAGGACGTTGTGAACGCCGTCGACAAGAACAGAAGTAAACGGTCGCCCTTCTAGATGTCCGGTCAGTAGCTCTTTCCGGATCTTCGCCACGAGGGTCTCAGCATCTAGGAGCCCGGGATAGAACGACATTACACGGTGAGGTATTGACCGCGTCCCCTCCTCGTGCTTCTGCGTACGTTGAAGCTCCTTCAGCAGGTCGCCATAGTACTCCTCGCCATACAAGAAGCTGATCACCAATAGTCGTGTTTTGTTTCTCCAGTCCGCGATCTCTTTGCTCCTGACGCTCGCGCTACTCCCACGAGCTATGTCGACGGGAATTCTTGGCTCACAAGCAAGCGCCAATCCCAGTCTTGCCTTTCCTGTGGATCCGTGCCCGTATATAAGCGTCTGGGCATGCCACCGAAGCGAGATAAGTGGCCTTCGCAGAGAGGGAATCGGAAGGGATAATTGGCTCGAAACGCCTGATAGAACCGCAACCCGACTAGAATCCGGCACTACTTGGCCACGACCATGCAACTCCTGCAATACTGCATTCAGCGAGGGACTAACCGCCAATCCATCGTGCGATGACAAGTGGACAACATGGCGCCCCCGATGGCTAGCCTGTAGTCTTGTCTTTTGGACTGCCAGCACTCGCATTGGCCGATTCTGCGCACCCGCATCCTCCGTGCGTAGCACGAACACATTGTCCACGAGATACTCGAGCCCTCCCACCTCTAAGTCCTGCACGCCTCCCACCAGCACGATGCTGAGTCCGCTTTCTTGCCTCATGTTGGCCAAACTCTCGCTAAGCAGCTCACGCGCCGCTGCCTTCTCGGTCCCGCCTAGTCTGCTGAGGAGAGCGGTTACACTGTCGATGACGACCACTCTGGGAAGCGGCAACTGGCTCCCCACGCCGTCGCTGTCGACGCTACCAGTGCCTGTCCTGCCCTTCAACTCCTCCGACAAGTCCTGGCTGAAGTGCGTCAAGCTGCGCAGGTCGCCGGCTGGCAAGAACGTAATTCCGTTAGAAGGGGCGGATGCCGATTCAAGTTCGGGCCACACAACTGCGGCACTTGGTTCCCCTATGGTCCTGAGTTTCAGCTTGAGATCTGCGACCGATTCCTCCGTCGTCAGGTAGGCGACGCGGGAACCCAACTCTCCCAGACGCCGAGCCAATGTCAGACATAGGCTCGTCTTGCCCGAACCTGGCGTACCCGCCACCAGCGTGATCAGGCCTCCGGAGCCTTCAGCTGCAACTGAGGGCAGGAGCCCGCCCAACACTTCGTCCAAGCCGTCGACTCCGATCGGCTGGGAGAACGCCCTACTTACCAGCAGACCAAAGTCCGGGAGCTCGCCTTTCAACTGCGGCCACTCCTGGCTGTCGGCGAAAGGACGCTTCATGTCGCCTACGCCAAACCTGTGGTCCATGAATGACTGATAGTAGGCTTCTAGATTTCTGCGGCTAAGAGATCGCTGGATACAGCCCTCAAACGCCAAGAGATCGATAATGAAGTTCTCGTGATTGCTACTAGAGCGTCGCTGCCTCCGGGCCTGCTTGCGCTCAAATCGCTCTACGAGATCGTCATAAACCCGCTGCATCTCCCCCAAACATTCAGACGTAAATGGTATTCTGTAGCACTCGCGGAGGCCTGACACGATTGCGAACCGAGTGAACCGGTAACTCCATGGGTGCTCCGGATTGGCCAGAGCCTGCGACGCAAGCGCCAAAACGTCCGGTCGCCTATTGCTTCTTGGCGTTGCAAACATGCCACTTAGAGCGGTGCTGACTAGGGCGCACACCCGGCGGAGCGCCAAGAGTTTGAAATCGTAGTCCGGGTCGGCGGTATTCTGAGTTTCGAAATGCCAGCCAACCTTTGCGGGTTTTGCGCGTCCCCTAACCTGCTCCAGCAAGACTTCGGGATCCACTGCGGAGCGTGCAGCGCCAGCATGCCGTCCCCCGCGAGATAGCTGTTCAGCCAACCGAAGTACATGCGAAACCAAGGCGGCCGTCGTGTCAGCCGCGTCAATGAGACGCTTTCCAAATCCAACCGGGGAACTCATGTGGGCGCCAAACAGTTGGCAAGAGCAACAGCAATCCTGCGCTCCGGAGTTTCGACACAGTGAAACGTCGCTTCTCTAAGTGCCGAGCAGATCACGGGATTGTGGGAGAGAGTCGAAGAGCTACGCACGAGGGCCTCGATCCTGGCGAGCCCGTAGTCCTCGATCAGCAGTGGCAAGTAGTTGACAACGCAAGCCCGTAACTCCGCTGTCTCGGGTTGGGTCCCCATCCAGTGTATTGCGGCGTCGACCGAATACAATGTGAGGCCTTCGAAGACCGTGGCAAGAGCAGACGGACCGAGTTCTTCGTACTGATGCTTCCAGAACTCGTATCCACATCGATCGCGCAGGCCGACCAGCGCCTGTAGAGATGCTCTTCGGACTGAATCCACTTTGAACGGACCGACGCTGTCCCCATCTATTGCTGTGTGAATCGCAGACTTAACATCCAGGATATCGTCGGACTCCCGGAATACAGGTTCGAGGACCTGAAGTAGTTCCACGACGGCTTGAACCGGCCACTGTTGGTTGCCGTCGACCAGAACTCCCAAGATCTCTTGCAGTGCCCTCCTGACATCTTCTCGAAGCGCTGCGTCAGCGTGCTCGTACAGCCGCTGGATAATGTAGTGTGCGGGTTCGGCTGTCTGAGCAGCAGCATAAACCCCGGGGGCGGCAGAGAGAAGACGCTCGCAAATCCAGTCCTTCAGTTCGGGTGCACTCATCTCCGTAAACGCCGCCATGTCTATTTGACCATCGACCGTGAGAATCTGAACCGTCATGGTAACTCCTGCACGCAGTCGTCCTGATCCATAATGCAATTCCCCGCAATTACGGAGTGAATGACCTCTGGGCGTGGGCCGAGCTTTGCACACTCGGGCCAAGGCTGGGTCAAACCATGACGCCGGCCAGGGGGCGCGGGCCTGAAATATGGATGCCACTCCGACGCTGAATATGCTTCAGCTACTGTAGGGACTTGGGCCTTGGTCGTTCCTGGCAGTCTGTACTGAATGATCAGCATAGATTTTCGACGATCGAGGTGGCTCAGTCCCAGTACGCACATCAGATCCCGCTTTGACGCAGGCAGGCCGCTTCTAGGATTGGCTGCTGCGGTTGGGCAGAACGTGGCCCACATTAGGAACTTTCCGAGGGTATAAGTCGTCCACTTGAGACGGCAAGTCTTTGCAGTTCGGGTCCCATTCCTAATAGACCTCCGAGCACTAAACTGGGATCCAAAGTAACCACAGTCAGCGAAGTGCTTGGCGAGCACGTCCGTCGAAACCATCCTTAGGAATACCACACCGCCAGAGTCCGCTTCTGGCCCATGGAATGTCAAGTCCCGAAAAAGCAGAGTCAGGGCCGTGACCAAGCTGTCAGTGCTGGGGTACGGGACAGCCAACGTCGCCGCCAGCCTCTGCAGGTCTGCCGATGTGAGATTGGATTCAGTCCGTAGGTTCTCGGCCGCCTGTCGGTGGATTCCGCTGTGGGTGCAGAGCAAGTCCAAGTTCTGTCTTGCCTGCTGCCATTCAGCATCCGGAAGACTCACCAGAATGTCATCTAGGGTCACTTTGAATCACCGGGCTCCCAATGGTCGTCGCTTCTAGAATGTCGCCCGTTCGTACACCACCACATGTCGACTTTTGCGGGGTATTCTATCCGCTTACGCAGGGCGAGTCCATCCGCCGGACGCCGCGGGCAATGGCATCAAACTTCCCGGCGTTTCGATAACAATCCACGCCCAGGGGAATTCCTGAGCGAGCAGTCCGACTCTCGCGGTCCTCATGCCAGGGGCGTGAGAAACCACTCTTCGGGCAGACAGCCAATCACCGGAATGCGGCGTTACGACTCCTGGTTACTTGCGTTGCCGGGCAGGGGTTCGCATCGCGACTGTCGCTTCCCAGTCAAGTTGTTTCGATAATGGCGGCGGCGAGAAGTGGTATCAGGATCTCGTGCTGACCGACCAGGCTGTAGCCGTGCCCGGCGGTGCCAGCCACCGGCCGCATCACGACGTTGGTCTGAGGGCGATAGAGGCGCGCGAAGTCGAGATTGACTGTCGTGAGCTCGTCGAGGGCGACGCCGCGATTGCGGGCGAGCGCGACGGCTTTGAGAAACACCTCCGGCAGGACCACGGCCGATCCGCAATTCAGATAGACGCCCCGTTTGAGGCGCGCCACGTTCGACACGAAATAGCGGAAGTCGCGCAGGCTGCCGGCGCCGAGCGCTTCGCCCGATGCATCCGGATGCATGTGGATAATGTCGGTCCCGAGGGCCACGTGCACAGTGAGCGGTACGCCCAGCTGCGCGGCCGTTGCGGCGACGCTGAGATGGGCGAACGGTGGTTGCGTATCGGTCAGGAACTTGCCGACCGCCTGGCCAATGCCAAGGCCCTGTTCCACGCCTTCGTTGATCGCGCGATTCAACAGGCGCCCGGTTTCCTCGGCCATGCCGAAGCGGCCGGGGCCGAGGGCCTCATCGACTTCCTCTGAAGTGGAGCCGCCAAGGGCGATCTCGAAATCGTGGATGATCCCGGCTCCATTGGTCGCCAGGGCCGACACGAATCCGCGCCGCGCCAGGTCGATCAGAACCGGCGACACCCCGGTCTTGATGACGTGGGCCCCGAATCCCCAGATGATGCCGCCGCCGCCATCGCGGGCGTCAACGATGGCGCGCGCGACGGCGCGCAGGTCGGCGGCGCCAAGCGCCTTCGGGAGGTGCTCGAGAAACGCAGCAACGCCATCGCCTTTCCGATGGGGCGTTGCGAAGTCCGCCACCGACGCTTTGCTCTTGCGCGAGGCAAGCGGATAGGTCTGGACGTCCGTCAGGTCGAATTCCTCGTATGGGAAAGCCACGGCGCGCTCCTGGCTATGCGGTAGACGGTAGACGGTAGACAGTAGACAGTAGACCCGGGAGCTAACCAAGAAGCAAGGAGTAAGAAGCACCCAACCTTGGCCCGCCTTCGCGATCGCTAGCTGATCGCTCTAGCGATCGCGAAGGCGGCCCCCGCAGCCAGTCCGCCGATAAGCGTCGTCTGCACGGCGCTGCGGAAGGGATGCGCCCCGGTGAACCGGCCTTTCATATATCCAAAGGCCGCAAGTGCCAGGGCGGTCACCGCCACCGACACCGGCAGCGCATCCGCCACTGTGCTCTCCAGCATGTACGGCAGCAACGGAATCATGCCGCCGACCGCGTACGACGCCGCAATCGTGGCGGCGCTATAGAGCGCCCGCCGGGGATTCGGCTCCTCGAGTCCGAGTTCGAACTTCATCATGAAGTCGACCCACGCCTTGGGCCTTGCCTTGAGTGCGGCGACCACGGGCGCGCTGGCATCCGCCTCGATGCCGTAGGCATAGAGCACCTCGACGATCTCGGCCATCTCACGTTCTGGCAGCTCCACCACTTCCCGCTCTTCGCGCCGGCGCTCGGACGCATAGTGCTCGGCATCGCTGCGAGCCGCCAGGTAGCCGCCCAGACCCATGGCAATCGATCCGGCCACGACCTCGGCAAGGCCCGCCGTCACGACGAGCCGGGACGCAACAACGGCTCCCGACAAGCCGGCGGCCAGCGCGAAGGGCACCGTCAGTCCGTCGGACATACCGATCACGACGTCGCGTACGGTTTCGCCCGCGGTGAAGTGCTGCTCGACGTGATGCGTCTGCGGCATATGTTCTCCCCGAGGAAGAGGGGTCAGAGCCTATTCTCGCGTCTTCGTGCTCCTGATTCCCGAATCCCCAATCCCCAATCCCGAATCCCACCCATGGCCGCGATCTTCATCTCACAACACGCGGCCCGTGTCCTACACGATCAACATCGCGTCGCCGTAGCTGTAGAACCGGTACCGCTCCCGCACCGCTTCGGCGTACGCGGCCAGTACGGCTTCCCGCCCGCCAAACGCCGCCACCAGCATCAGCAGAGACGAAGCGGGGAGATGGAAATTGGTGAGGAGCGCGCCGACGGCATTGAACTGGTACCCGGGGTAGATGAACAGATCGGCCACGCCTCTTCCAGCCTCGAGGCGGCCGAGACCGCGCGTCACCGCCGTCTCGAGCGCCCGCGTAGTCGTGGTGCCAACGACAACCAGCCGGCGGCCGCCATCGATCGCCGCCGTGATGCGGGCGGCCGCGTCGGGCCCGATCTCGTAGCGTTCCGGGTCGACGGTGTGCGCCTCGACGTCTTCGACTCGAACAGGCTTGAAGGTGCCATAGCCGACGTGCAGCGTGATCTCGACGCGCTCGATGCCGGCCGCGTCCAGTTGATCCAGAAGCGGGCCCGTAAAATGCAGCCCTGCTGTGGGCGCCGCAATCGACCCGCGCTCTCTGGCGAAGACGGTCTGGTAGCGCTCGCGATCCAGTTCGCCATCAGCGCGCTTGATATACGGCGGGAGCGGGATGTGGCCGATCGCCTCGATCACGTCCATCACCGGACAGCGCTCGTCGGTCCAGAGCCTGACTTCGCGCCGCCCGAAGAACCGCTGCGCGAGCACCTCGGCATGCAAGACGCGACCGCCGCGCTCGAACAGCAGCCGGCGTCCGGGCTTGAGGCGCTGTCCGGGATGCACCAGCGCCTCCCATCGATCGTCTTCGAGTGGCGAGATCAGGAGAACCTCGACCGCACCACCGCCTGGCTCCCGGGTTCCAAGCAGCCGCGCCGGAAAGACGCGCGTGTTGTTCAGGACGAGCAGATCGCCGGCGCGGAGGTGTTGCGGCAACTCGAGGACGTTCGCGTGCGTGCGCGTCCCGGATGTCCGATCGACAACCAGAAGCCGGGACGTTCCGCGCTCGGCAGGCGGAAACTGCGCAACGAGTTCGGGCGGCAGGTCGAACGAAAAGTCGGCGACTTTCACAGGACGGACCAACTATGCGGGGTTCCACGCTTCTCCCCGCTCTGTCGGGAGCCTCGTCCGCCGGGGCTGAAGCCCCGGCCTACATCGGAAAGACTAACCCCCAATCCCTAATCCCCAACCCCTAATCCCGTTGACGGTCCCGGCGGTCCGATCAAATCGCCCAGCGCAACAGCACCGACCCGACGGTGAATCCCGCGCCGACCGACGCCAGCAGCACGAGGTCGCCCTTCTTCATCCGCCCTTGCTTGATCGCGTCTTCGAGGGCGAGCGGAATGGTCGCCGCGGTGGTGTTGCCGTAGTCCTGGATGTTGAGCATCACCTTCGATTCGGGGAGACCAAGCCGATCGGCCGCCGACATGATGATGCGCCGGTTGGCCTGATGGGACACAAACAGGACCACGTCCTCCGCGCTGAAACCGTGCTTCTGGAGGATCCGTCGGCTGATTTCCTCGGTCTTCCGCACGGCAAACTTGAAGACGGTGGAGCCGTCCTGTTTGACGAAGTGCAGTCGCTGGTCAATCGTCTCGTGGGATGCGGGCCGAAGGCTGCCACCAGCCGGCATCTGGAGCGCCGCGGCGCCGCTGCCGTCGATCTCGTGCTCAAAGCCGATGATCTCCAACCCAGGCTCGGTGGCGGCTTCGATAACCACAGCGCCAGCACCGTCGCCGAAGAGCACGCACGTCGTCCGGTCTGTGTAGTCGACGATGCTCGACATCACGTCGGCACCAACCACCAGCGCATGGTGACTCTTGCCCGTCGAGACGATCTGACTGGCGACACCCACTGAAAACGTAAATCCTGAACACGCCGCAGCCACGTCAAATCCCCAGCATCCGACTGCCCCGATCTTGTTCTGGATAAGTGCCGCGGTGCTCGGAAAGAACATGTCTGGCGTCGTCGTACCGACCACGATGAGATCGATGTCGGCAGGTGTGAGGCCCGCCTGCGCGATGGCCTTGAGCGCGGCTTCTTTGCCGAGGTCGGACGTCGCGACGCCCTTGTCGACCACGTGTCGCGTGTGAATACCCGTCCGCTGGAGAATCCACTCGTCGGTGGTGTCGACCAGTTGGCTCAGCTTCTTGTTGTCGAGGATGCCAGGTGGCACATAGGTTGCCAGTCCACTGATACGCGTCGGTCGAATCGTGTTCCCGTTCACCACAGTCTCGAATCCCTTCCTGGGGCCTTGAGGCCAAAATACTCATACGCACGAGCGGTCGCCACGCGTCCCCGCGGCGTGCGATCGAGGAAGCCGATCTGAATCAGAAACGGCTCGTAGATGTCTTCAATCGCGTCCTTCTCTTCGCTGATCGCCGCCGCGATCGTGTTGACGCCAACCGGACCGCCGCCGAACTTGTCGATGATCGTGCGGAGCAGTCGGCGATCGATCTCGTCGAAGCCGTGTTCGTCCACCTCGAGCATGGCCAGTCCCGCCAAGGTCGTCTCGGTGGTGATCTCACCGTTGGCACGCACTTGCGCGTAGTCGCGCACCCGGCGCAGCAGCCGGTTGGCGATGCGCGGTGTGCCGCGCGACCGCCGCGCGATCTCTCGTGCCGGCTCGTCGCTGATGGGCACGCCGAGAATGCGCGCCGATCGGCGGACGATTTCCTCGAGGTCGTCCGCGCCGTAGAAATCAAGACGGTGAACGATGCCGAAGCGGCTCCGCAAGGGCGAGGTCAGCAACCCCGCGCGCGTCGTCGCCCCAATCAGCGTGAACTTCTGCAGCGGGACCTTGACCGACCTGGCGCCAGGACCCTGGCCAATCATGATGTCGAGTTCATAGTCCTCGAGCGCCGGATAGAGGATCTCCTCGATCGTCGCCGCCATGCGGTGGATTTCGTCGACGAAGAGGACCTCGCGCTCCTTGAGATTGGTCAGGATCGCAGCCAGATCACCAGGCTTCTCGAGCACCGGCCCCGACGTGGATCGCACAGGCACGCCGAGTTCGTTGCCGATGACATACGCGAGCGTGGTCTTGCCGAGGCCGGGCGGCCCGTACAGCAGAACGTGATCGAGGGCCTCGTTGCGCTGCTTCGCCGCCGTAATCGAGACCTGGAGATTCTCGCGCACCCGGTCCTGGCCGATGTACTCGTCGAGCGTCCTCGGCCGAAGCCCCGCCTCAAAGACGGTGTCTTCGTCTGCGCGTACCGGTGTGACGAGACGATCGTCAGGCATGATCTCAGCTCACGCGCGCCAGTTCGCGCAACGCCTGCTTGAGCGCCAGCTCAAAGGTCGGCGTCTCGACGTGCGCGAGGGCCGCGTCCACAGCTCTCTCCGTAAGCGACCGATGATATCCCAGGTTCAGGAGTGCCGAGAGCAGGTCGCGTCGCAGATCGTCGCCAGGGGAATCGATGTCCCGACCGCCGCCTGGCTCCACGCCGAAGCCCGTCGGCAGCCGGTCCTTCAGTTCGAGGCAGATGCGCTCGGCGGTCTTCTTCCCGACGCCTGGGATCGCGGTCATCCGTGCGACATCTCCGGCCTGCACGGCTCTGACCAGATCGGCTGGTTCGATGCCGGACAGCACAGCCAGCGCCAGTTTCGGCCCGATGCCGCTCGTCGCAATCAGCCGCTCGAACAACTGCTGCTCGAACGCGGTACCAAACCCGTAGAGCGCGAGCGCATCTTCGCGCACGTGGGTGTGAATGCGAAGGGTGACTTCGGAGCCGGCCTCTCCCAGCTTGTAGAACGTCGACAGCGGCACCGACACGTCGTAGCCCACGCCGGCGACGTCGACGATGATCCGATTCGGCTGTTTCTCGGCAAGCCGGCCGCGCAGTAACGCAATCATGGGCGGTACTCACGCCAGGTCTTCGGTCCTGGGGCTCGCCGCTTCGCACCGGCAACGATCGCGGCCACCGGCCCGCCGCTCGCGTGCACGTGGCAGATGGCCACGGCCAGTGCGTCGGCCGCGTCGTGCGGCGTCGGTACGTCGGTCAGCCCCAGCATGAGCCTCACCATTTCGCCGACCTGGTGCTTCTCGGCGCGGCCGTACCCGACAACGGCCCGCTTGATCTCGGCTGGCGCGTACTCGAAGACCGGGTAACCGCCCGCGACCGCCGCAAGCAGCGCCACGCCCCTTGCGTGCCCCAGCTTCAAGGCGCTTCGCACGTTCTTCGCATAGAACACGTTTTCGATGGCGACGCAGTCGGGCCGGTGCTCCGCGAGCAACCGGCCGAGTGCCTGGTGAATGGTCAGCAACTTGTCGGGAAACGCGGCCTTGGGAGACGTCGAAATCGCGCCGCAGGCAACCAGCGCGTGCCGACTGCCATCAGTGCTGATGCAGCCGTACCCGGTGCGCTCGGAGCCAGGGTCGATGCCGAAGACCTTCACTCGTAGGAGGCCTCGATGTCCTTCTCGCCAATGTCCGCGTTCGACCACACGTGCTGAACGTCGTCGTGCTCCTCGAGCAGGTCGAGCAGCTTGATCATGCTCCGGGCCGGCTGGCCTTCCAGCGACACGTAGATGGTCGGAAGCATCGACACCTGCGCCGAAACCAATTCGATGCCGAGTTTGTCGATGGCTTCCTTGACGGTGGGATACACGTCAGGTGCCGTCAGCACTTCCCAGCTGTCGCCGTCGTCGCGCAGGTCGTCGGCGCCGGCGTCGAGGGCTGCCGCCATCAGCGTGTCTTCGGCGGTCTTCGTCTTTTCAATGACGATGTAGCCCTTCTTTTCGAACATCCGGCGGACACTGTTGGTCTCGCCGAGGTTGCCGCCGTACTTGCCGAGCAGGTGGCGAATCTCGCCGACCGTCCGGTTCTTGTTGTCGGTCATCGCCTCGATCAGCAGGGCCGCGCCGCCTGGGCCGTAGCCCTCGTAGGTGATTTCCTCGTACTGGACGCCGGGCTCTTCGCCGGTGCCCCGCCGAATCGCCCGCTTGATATTGTCGGCGGGCATGTTCGCCTGCTTCGCTTCGGCAATGATGGTGCGCAGGCGCGGATTGGTATCGGGGTCGCCGCCACCGCCGCGGGCCGCCACCGTCAATTCCTTGATGATCCGTGTGAATGTGCGGCCCCGCTTGGCATCAGCGGCGCCTTTCTTGTGCTTGATGGTATGCCACTTGGAATGGCCAGACATGGGGAAACTCCAGCAAAAACTCGCAGAAAACGGCCGAAAAAGTGCGTGTTTATCCTAGCATAGCCAA
>Ga0334722_10004699_pt1 | contig 14069 bp, 21 predicted proteins | sample C3_bottom_MG_FD_207210 | JGI IMG/M metagenome (GOLD analysis project Ga0334722, IMG submission 207210) | Sediment microbial communities from Yellowstone Lake, YNP, Wyoming, USA - C3_bottom | ecosystem: Environmental > Aquatic > Freshwater > Lake > Sediment | place: USA: Wyoming | collected...
CGTTCACGCACAAGTTCTCGATCGGCGGTCACGAGGGGTACCTCACCGTCGGGCTCTATCCCGATGGTTCGCCGGGCGAGATTTTTGTTCGCATGGCGAAGGAGGGCTCGGTGATCGCCGGCCTGATGGACTCGTTCGCGACCGCGATCTCGCTGGCCCTCCAGCACGGCGTGCTACTGCACGTCCTGATCGAGAAGTTCAAGGGTACCCGCTTCGAGCCCGCGGGCTTCACCGGCAACCAGGAGATCCCGATCGCCACGTCGATCATGGATTACCTGTTCCGCTGGCTCGCGATCCGGTTCCCGATCGAGGGGACGTCGCCGCTCGTCGAAGGTCACCCGGCCGCGCGCGCACAGCTCGACCTGCCGAAGATCCCGTTGATGTCGAAGGACGTGATCTCGGACGAGGTCAAGAAAGGGACGGCACCGGCCATTCCCGTCGAGGTTGTCGATCCCAACACCCGGCGCACGTGGGTCCAGGAGACCAACGCACCGCCGTGCCACGAGTGCGGGACGTTGATGGTGCGCAACGGGGCCTGTCACAAGTGTCCCAACTGCGGATCGACCAGCGGCTGTTCGTAGCTGGTATGAGCGACGATCCAAGGATCCACCGCAGGAGGTACCGTGAAGACCGTGAATAGAGCCAAGTCTCTTCGGGGCAGGGAACTGAAGTCTCGCGAAGATCGTGAAGATCGCGATCTTCGTGCCATGAAGTGCCCTTGTATCGGATGTGGGTGTCCTACCAATCTTGCAGCGCATGACATCACGGGATTCTGCAAGCCGTGCGGAGATGCTCAAGAACGCGAAGAGGACTGTGAATCAGTTTTGATTCACTAGCGTCTCGTCGATCTGTTCGACGACCTCGTCGAGCATTTCCTTGAAGATGCGCTCACCATCAGCACACCACGCGGGTCGCTGCCCCGCGAGATACTGGCGCATGGTCATGTTCCGCGTCCTGATGATCACGTCCTGACAGAGGGCACACTGATCTCGGTGCCGGACGAAGGCATTATTCCCGATGTGGTCGTTCCAGATCTTGTCGGCGGCGTCGTTCTTGAAGCCGCTGCTGCGGGGCCTCTTCGTCATCCGCAGTTAACGAGTTTGGGTGGCTGCCCCGCCGCGGGACCCACCTCGATCAAGCGTCCTCCGATCAGCGTGTAGCCGCGGCGGCCCGGCGGTACCTGATGCCCGGAGCCGGCGTCGCCGACCTTGGTTTCCTGGACGAGGTATCTCTCCATTTCGGAGATCACGTCGATGAGGCTGATCCCGCTGTCGTCTGCGACTGCGAGTACCAAACCCGCGGCCTCTTCGATCATGTGGTGATGGCGGTCGATGAACTGTGACATGCGGCCAGTCTACGCGAGCTGCATGAAAAAAGGGACGGCAACCGGATACGGGAGCTTCATTGCGCCCATCCTACCTGATAGCCGTGAGGACGAACCATTTTTGATGCGTGTCCCTTGAACGGAGCGATCACCACTGGGCTCTCGCCGTCGATTACACGCCGACAACCGCCGCAGTTCGCGCTCGTCGGGAGGATCGTCACCAGGCCGTACCCATCGTTGGCATCGTTGTCGATCGCCGCTTCGAGATCGTCGGTGAGCGGAAGGCCGCACGCAGTCGTCTCGAGGTTGCCTGAGAAATCCACGAAGTGAACGTCGAGACGGATCATGCGCGAGCGCTTATACGCTCGTCACGACAACAAACGCAATCTCTTCACGTCTGCGAGCGCACGCGTGTAAAGCAGCGCATGTCTTCGACTACCCAATGCGCGCGGCCGACCTCGTGACCTTCATGTGGATCACGCACGCGCTTGCCATCGACGTGAAGGCTCTCGTAGAGCTCGTGCATGGCTGCTTCGCGCATTGCCGTTTCAACGAAACGAATGAACTTGTGGCGTGACACGGGAAGGGCACACTCGAACACGAGCGTCTGGTTGCGGTAATCGCCGTTGTTCGTGTCCGGCACCGTCAGCCGCACTTCCAGCTCGAACAGTGATCGGCGGAAGTTCCGAACGCACAGCTCGATGGGAAACGGAGGATGCACGAGGGACACCCTCAGCAGCTCCTTCTGCGCGGCCTTCGTGCTGCGGATCATGGCCATAGCATCAAGATACAGGTTCCTTCGCGCTGCGCGTCACCAGTGGAAGGCAGGCGACCGCGTCTTCGTCAACGCCTCGTGAAGACGGATCGCGTCGGCGAGAATGCCGGATCCAGCGCTCACGAAACGGATTCGATCCTTGAGGGACGGAGGCCAGTTCTCGCGGAACCCTCCCGCGATCAGCGATCCGCCCTTGCCGTAGAGCCGCTCGCCTTCGTCGATCAGCCGCGAGTGCTCGTCGTCGAACCTGCCCCGCAGATCGCGGAAGTAGTCGGCCCGCTGCTGGTGCGCCCCTTTGCTGGTCGGAAGGCCGAGCGTGTTGTGGTGCTTGATGGCCACGTCTGGCGTGGTCAGTACCGTCGGCTGGATGTTCCACTTCGGCATCTTGAAGCGCCGGACGTACATCGGATCATCGAGGATCGCGATCACGGTCTTGTCGTGATCTCCGATGGTGCCCTTCGATCCGCTCTTCTTGAACATGCGCTCGATGTCGGCGTCTTCGTACTTGAAGCTGCGATCACGCCCGTTGAGGGACTCGTTGATCTCGCGATCTAGTTGTGCAGGTGTCTTCTTCGGCATGCGATCTCCTACGTCGTTCCTATTCGCCGTCTAGGTGCAGTTCATAGTAACCGAGACCGTAGGGGGCCTCACGTCGAGCGGTGCTGCCGTCCGGTGGAGATTCCATCATTTTCCGCACGTGCACGTAACCGCCCTTGATCAAGCGGATGAGGTCCGCATGGTCCCGCTTTCCTCTGGGCATCGCCCGGCTGTAGGCCAGCGGCTTCGAGATGTATCCCATGGTTCGATCGTTTTGGGTCCTGAAGCGTGAGAGCGCGGCGGCGAGCGTCGGCGTAGCTTCCACATTCTTGGCGGGCTTAGCCTTCGCGACCAGTTGAACCAACTCGCCAGGTCCATACGACGAATCGCGAAGAACTTCAGCCGTGACATCGCTGTCATCGCGCGCGCTGGCTGGCTCGCCGCGGATGTACGCGCCGGACTGGATCACGAGATCCAGCTCCCTGGTGAGATCCGGATCGACGGGACGGACGAGATCGCGGAGCGACTGCATGGAGAGTGATTGCACGTCGCTGGAGCTCCAGCCGAGAACACGGGCGACGCGGTCGTGCAGATTACTCACTGTGTCCGTTTCCACCGCGCCATCAGGGTGCGGGCGCGCTCCGCTGCGCGTGCGGAGATCTCCTGGGCCTCGATCGTTTGCTCGCGCAGCGCCGTCGTTGTCATCGTTGTCGCTGCCGCTCGAGGGTCCGATCGCCTGTCGGTCATGAGCAGCGCGCCGAGGCCGAAGCCGAGGAGCGTGAGGACTACGCCGGGTGTCATCCCCGCCTCCTGGGCCTCCTGAAGAGTAGCAGCGGGATCCCGACCGCGACCAGCGCGACGGCGGTGAGGGTGCCGACACCGATAAGCACAGCGGCGAAGACGACCGCTCCCGTAGCCATCACGATCGCTTCCCGGGATGCTCGGGGCACGATCGCGAGTGAAACGATCCGTCGCCCGTGATCTGCTCGGGCGTGTGCTCGGGCGGGTTGCAGTTACAGCTCGGCGGATAGTCGTCGGGCCACACGGGCGCTTGGCCAGCTTCGCTTTCGACGCGCGCCACACCGTACGGCCACGGCCGGTTGTTAGCCTTCTCCCAGTCTCCTGCCGGCATTACGCGTATCCTACAACACGATGGCGCGAAAGATCAGGTCCGAGCGAGATCGCGATCGCAGGTCCGAGCGAGCGGCGCTCGCGGTCGATCGTCGCCACTCACGGCTGTTTCTCGAACACGACGGCCTTGAAGCATGCGGCGCAGATGAGGCCTGCGTATCCGCCACACATCCCCCACCCACCAATGAAGTGCTCCTGCTTGCCGCAGCGTGTGCACGTCGACAGCGGCGGCAGCTTCTCGGATCTTGGGCCACTATACGTCTCGCCCGAGGGCCAGTCAGCGAGACGTAGCTCCAGGCTCTCGTTGCATTTTCCACAGTGCATCGAAGCGGGACACCCTTCCGGCGCGCGTAGAGTGCCGTTAGCGAGAACGTGGTGGCGACTCCACGATCGATGACCTTGGCTGCACGTCACCGTTAGGATGTCGTTGGGCTCGAAGATCCACCACGTCAGCGGTCCATGGCACGCGTGCCGCAAAGCACTCATGTGACCGTGACTTGGAGGCTCTCGGCTCGCGTCACTTGGTCTTTTTGGGCTTCCCTCGACGAAGCATGCCTCCTCGTACCATCGTCACTGTAGGTCCGCGGCGCAGGGCTCCGCAGTCCATGCAAGTGTCCGCACTATTGAACCTGTGGCTGCCACGGGCGACACAGTCGAACCAGCGGACGATTGCCGCGTCGTAGTTGCGCGTGATCATGCTTCGATCTCGATCGATGGCCAGGCCCGGCCTGGTATACCGCGCGCGGAGATCTCAGCGGCAGCCGCAGCCGCAGCGACCGCGGCGGTGACACTTCTTCCGCTTGCAGCCTGGCCGCTTGTTGCAGCCGCACTGCTTGCCCTCGCAGCAGAGGGTGATGTTGACGCCGCCGCTGTTCGCGAGCGCGCAGCAGGGATTGGGGGCGAGGGTCGAGGAGAAATCAGCCATGCTTCACGTTAGCACTGCCGCACAAGGGCCGCGAATTTCTGGCGCATGCCCGCGTTCGCGGATGTGTTGAGTCGTACGGGACGCGATCCAGCGCCCGCCGTCGGCTTTCTCGACGACGAACAAACCTCGCCGGTAGGATCGTGGTGCCCCGCGTCCGCGCGTCTCCGGTACGTCTCCGCCCGCGAGGTCGACGTGCGGTTTGCCGACCGCAGCCTCTTTAGGAGGATGGGCTAGCAGCGCATGACGGCGTTCGCCGTGCGGTCGTTTACCGGCAGCAGGTGAGCACGTTGCGATCGGCGCAGATGCTCCATGGGCAGGTGAACTTGGCGAACTTGGTCCGCTTGCAGCGGAGCTTGGGACAACGGCGCTTCTTGCATTTGTTGTGGCACGACATGGGATCAGTCTATTCGCGGTGCAGGCTGCGGTCGAATTTTTTGCATTCGATTTTTTCGACGGTGGTTTCTCGTCGAGAAATCAACGTCTCTGCGTGCGGGCATCGACCGTCGGGGCGACGTCGTTCGTCTCGTTGGGACAGCAGTCGTGCAGCAGCTTTCTTCGAAGCTGCCGTTGCCGTCGCTTGAACTTGCGGCTGAGGTCCTTTGTCGGGATCGAGAGGACGATCTTGGGATCGAGGACGCAGCCGTCTGGCACCGTCGGGAAGATGCCGACGTTGCTCGCGAAAAGATGTCCGCCCCAGCAGCAGCGACGCTTCATACTGTCCAGTGTATCAAGAGAGAACGTCTGGGGCGAATTATCGTCGAGCCGCCGCGAGAAGCGCTTCGATCGTCTTGCGGCTCGGTTAGTGTCTCGCCGTGATCTTCTCCCCGCAGTCGCTCGACCTTAGCCGGCTGTTCCGCGATCCCGACATGTTCAACTCACGCGTTCCATGGTGCACATGGTGCACGTGGTGCAGCTCGGTTAGTGTCTCGACGTGATTTTCTCCCCGCAGTCGCTCGACCTTAGTCGGCTGTTCCGCGATCCCGACATGTTCAACTCACGCGACACCTTCCGCTCGGCGGGGTTCGAGGTCCTCGACCGATCAAACGACCACACGATCATGGTCGGCAGGCATAAGTCGCTAAGGGGCTATCTATTCAAGAAGTATGCTCCCGTCATCTCTCTGGAGGAGCAGCACGAGAACTACGCCCGTCGCATTGAATGCGCGCGCAGGTTGCTCACGTTCATCGACGATCGGCGTCTTCGACACGTCGTCGTTCCGCAGAAGTGGCTCCACGAGCTGCCACGCAATTTCTCTTCGCACACCACGCGTTCCTACGTGCTCATCGTCGAGCGTCTGAAACTTCTGGATAGTGACGCGTCGAAGCGAGAATACGGGCGCATCGACAAAAACGTCCTCAGGGATCTGTGCACTGTCCTCTTCACCTTCAGAGGTCTTGACTCCACCGTCAGCAACGTACCGTTCACCAACCGCGGTCAGATCGCCTTCGTTGATACCGACCGCTGGGATAGGCAGAGAGCCTACCTGCCTCACATCAGCAAATATCTCTCGCGTAGGAGGCGAGCCCTCGCTTCGAAGATTTTCGAGAAGCTTGAGTTGGAAGGCAAAGGCAAGGGCAAGACATGACCTGCGATCCCGAGGCAAGGCGCACGTTCGCGGCCGACGTAGCGCGATAATAGAACCGGATGTCAGCCGACGTGGCCGCGCAGGGACCCCTGGACACCGCTCAAGTTACCGCTGGTGTGCTGGCCGGATCACTCGCCGTCGCGGTCGATCGCGTCGGCTGCTGCGACGATTCAGATCGTGCGGACTTGTCGCAGAACAAGTTAGCGGTGTGATTCCGCACAGGGCGGGCACTCGCCCACCGCCGATCGTATGAGCGTTCCGACCGCGATCGCGGTGCCACAGATCAGCAGCGTGAGCAGTAGCCAGAAGGCCAACCGTGCGAGTCGCAGTGCTTCGACGTGCAGCTCGTCGTTTGGATCTTCATCGTCGGGATCAGGAGGCATCGTTCGGATCCGGTTTATCTTAGGTGCGCGTCGGCTTGTGCTCGACGAGTAGCGTAAGATCAATTGGGAGATCGGTGTTGACCATGAAAAGTGCAGCTCCGAGCAGGTTCGATCACAATCAGGTTGTTCGACCGGTTCTGACGCGGTCTTGGCCGTTCGCAGAATTGCTCGCGCCCACGACCTGTTCGAAGCTGATGGGTTGCACTCTAGCCGATCCCACTGACGTTCACGTGTACTGAGCCGCCCGTCAGGCTAATCCGCGGATCTCCGCGGCGTCGAGGGCCTTGGCCAGTCCGCCAAAACCACAAACTCGTGGAACGTACACGGTGGAAACGGGCAGACGTCGCTTGGTTGCACCGTGCCGTCATCGGTGACGGTGTGGTTACTGCCGAGTAGCGCGATCCTCCCACAGCCGGGGCAGCAGATCTCGGCCCAGTAGGTGTTCGCGATGCCCTTCTTCTCGCAGTACGCGGACCAATATTCGCGGATGCGTCGGTACGTTCCTGGCTCCGTCGGGACGTCGTTGTCATCCACGACGCGTTGGATTGACCTTCGCCCGCTCACAGGTAGCGCGCGAGTCCTCGCGCTCCCAGCGTCTCCACGACTTCGCGTACCCGCTGTGCCTGGTCCTTCTTGACGATCAGGATGGCATCGCCGCTCTTGACGACGACCAGATCGGAGACTCCGATCGTCGCGATCAGTGTGCCGTCATCCGACAGGATGACGTTACCGGTGCCGTCGAGCACGATCGCTTCTCCGGCGACGGTGTTGCCGGTCTCGTTCGCGCCGCGAACGTCAGAGATCGCGGCCCACGAGCCGACGTCACTCCAGCCGACCGCGGCGGGTACGGCAACGATTCGATCCGTCTGCTCCATCACGCCGTGATCGAACGAGATCGGCGTGATCTGCTCGTAGAGTCCTCGCGGATCGATCACAAGCCCGTTATCGGCGACGATCTGGCGCACGATGCCGGCGATTTGGGGCAGGTGCGTGTCGAGCTCGGTGAGGAGTCGCCGCGCGGTCATGCAGAAGATGCCCGCGTTCCATAGGTGGCGTCCGCATGCGAGATAGATCTCGGCGGTGGCTCGATCGGGCTTCTCGACGAAGCGAAGCACGGCGCGTATTCCGTCACCTGGGGTCATCTCCAGGTAGCCGTAGCCGGTCTCCGCGCGGGTCGGCGGGATGCCGACGAGCGCGATCACGTCGGTCTTCTCGGCGGCGGCGAGGCACGCGTCGATGGCGGCGGCCATGCCGTCGCGATCGCGTACGTGGTGATCCGCCGGCAGAACGGCGAGTACCGCGTCGGGATCGCGTGCTGCGATCGTCGCGGCGGCGAGACCGATCGCCGCGGCGGTGTTCTTGCCGACCGGCTCGGCGATCACTTCGATGTTCGGCGCGGCGGAGATCGTGGCCTCGACCTGCGACTCCGCCGTCACGATCACCACGCGATCGGCGACCTCGCGACCGAGCGCGACGGCCGCGGTGATCATGGGCTCTCCGTCCCGCGCGAGCGGCAGGAGCTGCTTGGGACGCGAGCGTCGACTCGCCGGCCAGAGGCGGGTGCCGCTGCCGCCGGCAAGGATCACCGCGTGCCTCACGGTCAGCTCTCTTTGTCCTTGTCTGCGAGGATGACGATCACAGGCTTGTCACCGGCGATCTGGCGATGAGCCGCGGCCTCGGCATCCGAGTCCGGATCGATAGCCCGCACGTAGGGCGCGCGCCAGTTGCAGCGCGCGACGACCTTCTCGGCGGAAGTGTCATTCGACGCGTGCACGATCGCGTGCACGTCCGGCGGCGGCTGGTCGTAGTCGTCGCGCACGACCGTACCGAGGAAACACCCGCTGAAGCAGACGCCTGCCTCTTCGAGCCCGATGTACGTGACGTCGATCTCGATCTGCTTGCCCGGTTTCCACGTGACGAAGCTGTCGATCGAGGAAGTCGAGAACATGTCGCCCGGGATGTCGCCCGATTGCGCGAACTGCGTCGTCCCGTCGACACGGACGTCGTTGACAATCCAGTCGGCGGAGCCCCCTCGGGTGCCTTCGTCCGAGATCTCCAGCATCCTGACCTTGAGCGCCGTATCGAGAGTCGCGCTGATCGTCGTCTTGACGCTGGGCGGAAGCGGCTGCTTCGTCGCGAACGGCAGTACCGTCGACCGCTGCGGCGGCGGACTACCCACGATCGCGCCGAAGAAGGGGACGCCTTCCGGGTTCGGGCCGACGTACGTGATCGTGACGGCGACCTCGCTCTCGCTCTCGATCACGTCGAGGCCGCTGAAGCGGATCCCGGACATGGCGTGCCTACCGCCCGCGACGATTCCCTTGTACGAAAACAGCGCGCCCGACAGATCTTTCACCGAGAGCTGCGAAACGCCGTCGATCTCGATGTCGTTGACGATCCAGTCGCGGGCTCCGTTTTGCGTTCCTGCGCCGGAAACAGTGAGGTGCTCGAGCGTGAGCGGGGCGTGCTTCGTTTGTCCGTTCGGCGGCCTGCCGAGGATCCGCAGTGGAGCGTGCGGTGGGACACGAGTTCCAGACGACAGTGGCAACACCTCGCGCGATGAAAATGGGTTCATGGCGCGCACTCTATCCGAGCAGGGTGACATGATCGAGGAAGTCAAAGACACCCGAGATCTGCACGTCGAAGGGATCGGCTATTTCTTCGATGACGGCCTAGTAGGGACACACCAACGCTTCACAGCCGCCGCTTCGACGGGAGATGTTTCGATTCGATCTCGGCGGGTGTCAGCGCGCACGTGTCGACGTCGATCAATCGAAGGCTGTGGGGTGCTTCGAGCGTTCGCCAACGGCGCTTCAACCCATCTTCGAACACCCAGTGCAATCCCCAGGGCGCTTGGCACTCCGGGCATGCCGGACAGGCCCTGCGAAGTCGCGGACTCGGTGCAAGCTTCGTTTCCCCGCGCTTGTTCATGAAGCTATTTGAGCATGACGACGTGATCGAGAAAGTCGAGCTTGCCTGAGATCTTCACATCGAAGTGGTCGGCTACCTCCTCGATGACGATCTGGTGCGTGATGCACCAGATGACGCCGCTCGCGCGTCGCACCTCCTCGACGTGCTTTCCAACGCGTCGCCGAAACGCCTTTCGGTCCTCGACGATCGTGATCTGCGCCCGAGTCTCGGGACTGACCTGCGGATCGTTCTGCTGCTTCTCGCTCAGCCGCTGCGCGATCCGCGGATCGTGCCGGATCGTCACGGCGCCTTCGAAATGGCTGGACATTGCCTCCAGCGTGTCGACCGCGCGCCGAAAGGGCGAGACGTAGATGACGTCGGGATGCCCGTACTTTTCGATCAGCCGCTTGGCCTTTTTACCCGCCTTCTCCCTGCCGCGGTCATTGAGGCGCCGATCGTGCCGGTAGACGTCGTTGCCGCGGTCGTCGCCGTGCCGGAGGTAAATCAGCACGAACCGTTAGGAGAGGGCAGTCCCGACGATTGTGGCTTCGAACACCTCGCCGTCCACCTCGGGTCCGACGTATTCGACCACGAGCGCGAAGTCCATCGCCGTCTGGCACGTTTCGAGTCGAAGGTGTTCCAGGATGCCGCCGGGTCCGAACTCGGTACCGGGGGCTGGTCCCCGTTTCTGGGCGAACTGCGAGCGTCCCCCAACCAGGATGTCGTGGACGACCCAGCGAGCGCGATCGTCGTGGATCGCAATGTCCTCCGGGCGAAATACGAGGTACTGCGGTCTCGCGACCACGTGGACTTCCTTGCCGCGTGTGACCTTCAGCGGCTCGTAGTCGCGGTTCTGCGACTGCATCGTGATTGGCACGCGCTGTGTGCGCTTCGCGAGATCCTCCCTCTCTGTTTTCGCGACGAGGGCTGCGACGACCTTGTGATAGGTCTCGATCACGATCGGGAGCTGATCGACGGGCATCTCCAGCGTGCGGCGGATCGCGTCGAGTTTTTGCAACATGTCGGCGGTTCGCTTGAGCGCCTTCTCGCGAAGCTCGTCGGAGACATCGGCGTCGTTGGGGGTGAAGGGCTGGTGGGAGGGCATGAAGGGGTGCATGGGGCGGAGCCTACGCCTCCAGAGATATGAGTGCGAGGGCCTCTTTCAGCGCGGCGGTCGACGAGATCTGCACGAGCGAGCGTCGGTGTGAGCCAGGTCAGCCAGCCAGCCACAGAGAGAGCGCTGCCGGCCCTCCCTGCTGGTGTAGTGTGGCTGCATGAGTGCAGACAGCTGGACCGGACAGCTCGCGTGGGAGGAGCGTCGAGGAGGAAAGCGACTCACAGTAATCGTCCAGCGACTATATCGACCCAAGTCTGGCATCTGCTGGGCGGGACTCGGAGTAGAAGCCCCGGCAGAAGCGGATTCCCTGGCGGAAATCCTAGCCGCACATTCGCACGTGGACCTCGGGGCCTTCGACACGGTGACCGCGGCGCTGGGTGCCGCCAACGATTACATCGAGCGTTGGCTGGCCGGACATCCGGCGGGACCGGCCTGTGAGTGCGGACCGGTTTCCCTGACCCAAGAAGAGATTGCGGAAGCCGTCGCGGCAGCGGAAACGTTGTCGTCTTCCTAGGGTTCCTTTTTGGATCGACCGTTCAGTCTCGCCAGGGATGCGTCCACGACTCGTACTGCTTCATCGTGATGAAGCCGTCCTTGGCGAGGGCGTCGGTGTAGTTGTTCCACGCCTCGTTGCGCATCGGCCGATCGATGTGCCCGCTGGCACCTCTGAACGTCTCGGGCGGATACAGATCGTTGAACGAACGAACGACGTCCGCCTTGTTCGTGGACGAGCGCCGCATGGTCGCGTGAGCGCGCGTCTCCGACTTGATCGACGGCCATTCCCGGTGCACCGCGCGCTGGGCTTCCGCGAGCTGCCCGGCGGTGATGTGTCCCCGCTTCTTCATCTGGGCGGCGCGGTTGAGTGCGTTGCGTCCCCGCTTGAGCGTGTCGATCGGCAGTCGTCCCTTGATCCCGCGGCGCTTCTCCTCGGGGCCTGGCGGCAGGGCGAACTGCTCGCGGGTGAGCGCGCGGCGCCCCGAGGTCGTGATGTGGTGATCGCGCTCGTGCGCTGCGAACACGGGCCGTCCCGTCGGCTTCTGGTGAATGATACGGGCATGGTGGGACTCCGGTTCCCTGCCCCGAAGAGACGTGCTCTCCCGCGGCTCCCGCGAAGGTACGTTTGTCACGCGCGAAATCGAGAAGAAGCTGCCGGGCGTGTCCTTGCGCTTGCTGATCTGCCGCTTCGCGTGCTCGACATCGGTTGCCCATACGTTGGACCAAGATCCGTGCTTGTTGCGATACGTGAACAGGTGCTCGGCGCGCGTGGCGTGGTCCAGGCGCGAGGGCGCCCCGTACGCCCCCCGAAGAGACACCGCGTACGGGTGCGCGGCCGGCTTCTTCGCGCGCGCGTGGTGATAGCCGTGCTGGTCGAGCCAGGTGCTGAGCTCGCGGTGCGGGCTGCTTCGCTTCATGGGGTCGGTGCCGCGCCTCTCGGGCAGCTCACGGATCGCGCCCGTCAGGGTGACAGTATGTTGACGAACATGGACCGGTCCCTAGCTGCCCACGCGCCGTTGCTCGCCGAGTCGGTAATGATGTTGATCGAGTAGACGTGCGGCAGACCGTCCGCGGCAACAAACGTCCACACGACGGGGATCGTGCCGAAGAAGTCGAAGACTCCGTCGCCGGTGATGGGAGCCAACGACGTGGAGAAGCGCGCGATCTCCACGCCATCCTCAAGCAACGTCGCGTCCGCCGCAGCATCTGTGTTAGAGGCATTGCCGATGAGTTCGATTCCGACTGCTCCCGTGATCTGGACCTGATTTCCGAGACCCGGCACGATCGCCGGGCACGTGAGCACTTCGGTGATCGAATTGTTGGGCAGGGGGAAAGTATCCGTTTCCGTGTCTTGTGTGTGCAGGAGCGTCGGTCCGGTGGGTCCGGTGGGTCCGGTGGCGCCGTCGTGGCCGCGATGACCACGCTTGCCACGTTCACCACGCTCACATTCATCGTCCGCGCAAATTGCGGGCAGTTTCTGAACTTCGGCCATGCGACAACGCTAGAAGCTTCTTCTGAGCAGCGCAAGAAAAGTGCTTTTTACGAGGTGCGCCGCACGCGCGGTTCATTGCAGCAAGCATCCCGCTCGATCAGGCGCGGGTCAAGTTTCGACCTTAACGCATCGCTGTTTCGTACAGCTGTCCTAGCCGCGGCGATCTCGCGATCAAGTTGCTTGCCAGTCTTCGTCAGCTACATGCTCCTAGTTGCTTCAACGACAGCCCGCGCAAGATCTCGGTCACCGAACAGGCGCAACTCACGGACGAGCTGGGCAACCGCGCTCTTGGGCGTGCCGCCGTTCGGCTCCATGACCACGCCGATCCCGACCGACACGAGCTTGGCCGCGTAGCCACCACGATAGGGGTCGACGCAGACATGAACGCGGTAGGCTCCACCCGAGACCGGGAATGCCCGACACGTAGCCGTCTCGATGTCGCGCGATAGCGCCGAGCTGATCATCAGGATCGGTCCTCTACGGCGTCGAGCGAAACGACCGCCGTGTCGGCGCTCTTGCCGAGCCGTCCCGGCCGGACGCGCAGGTCGTGGCTCATGCGGTCTTCTGCCGAAGCCCCCGGTAGACTCCGGTGTAGTGCTCGACCGGATCTTTGCCTTTCTTGAGGGTCGACGCCAGCGAAGAAACCGCGACCACACCACCGATCGCAAGAACACCGATCAACGTGTACTTCAGGATCGAGCCGAGGTCCCCGAGCGCACCCGTCCAGCTCGGATCTTTCCGCGAGCCCGGATCCAGCGGCGTCGGCCCACCCGGCTTGAAGGGCGCCTTCTTGTACAAGTCGAGGAACTGTTGCCGGTACTCCTGGATGCGATCCCAGGTCCCCGAGAGCGGCCATGTCTGGGCCGGGGTGTCCTTCTTGTGCTCGTGAAACTTCATCCAGTCAGCTTGGAAGGGCTCCCATGCTGACAGAAGTGGATCTAGGGGTGTGTCTCCCAGCCGCTTGGCCTTGAGCGCGATGATCTTGTCAGCAAGTTCGTTGATGCGCTTGACGACCTCGACCCGTTTCGCGTAGGGCACCAGCTTTTCGAGAGCCTCCACCGCTTTGGCGAGTTCCTGAACATGGCCGGCGGCAGCCATTGGGTCCGTCATCTGCTTCTTGATCCGCTCGACTTCCAGCTGGAGCGGTCGCCAAGCGACGTGGATTTTCTCTGCCGCTTGCTGCTCGTCGAGTAGTCGACGAATCTCTGGATCCTTGGCCCTGCTTTGATCGTGGAACTCCTTGACGTGGGCGTTCAGATCTCCAGCGAAGGCCATGATCTCGTTGTGCAGCTCATCGAGCTCGTCATGGACCTCTCCGGGCGTATGACCGAGAAATGAACCTTCCCCCGCGATCGTCACCAGCGGCTCGTACGTCGGGAACACCGCACGAAACCG
>Ga0334722_10004700_pt1 | contig 14067 bp, 13 predicted proteins | sample C3_bottom_MG_FD_207210 | JGI IMG/M metagenome (GOLD analysis project Ga0334722, IMG submission 207210) | Sediment microbial communities from Yellowstone Lake, YNP, Wyoming, USA - C3_bottom | ecosystem: Environmental > Aquatic > Freshwater > Lake > Sediment | place: USA: Wyoming | collected...
CCTTGGCGATGTCGTATGGAATCTCCGGAATCAAAATCACATCCGCCGATCCGGACACTCCGGCATTCAACGCGATCCAACCCGCATAGCGCCCCATCACTTCGACGACCATCACGCGCCCGTGCGAGGAGGCGGTCGAGTGCAGTCGGTCGAGACATTCGGTGGCGAATGCGACAGCGGTCTCGAAACCAAATGTGACCACCGTTCGGTCGAGATCATTGTCGATTGTTTTTGGCACGCCGATTACGCGCAAACCTTTTTGCGCGAGGACGCTGGCAATCGCGAGTGAGCCATCGCCGCCGATAGAAATCAGCGCGTCGAGATGGTGCATCTGGAACATGCGAATGAGTTCATCGGAGCGGTCGATATAATGAAGCGTGCCATCGGCATCGGTGATGGGAAATTCGAGTGGGTTGTTTTGATTGGTCGTGCCAATGATTGTGCCGCCGAGATGCGTGATGCCCCGCACGCGCTCGCGCGTCATTCGCACGAGCCCGCCTTCGACGTATTGTTCGGGCAGCAGCAAACCGTTGTAGCCATCGCGGATGCCATACACTTCCCAACCCAGGTTGAGCGCGGAGAGCGATGCCGCGCGAATAACGGCGTTGAGACCGGGCGCATCGCCGCCGCCCGTGCAGATCGCAATGCGCTTGATGGGCGAGTTAGATTGAGACATGGTCGACCTCCATCACACGCAAGTATAGCACGATTGCGGGGAAAATAAAAAATGTAGGGACGTTTAATTAAACGTCCCTACAGAGGGTGATTACGGTTTTACGGTTGCCGTTACCGCCGGTGTTGCCGTAACCGCCGGTGTGTCGGCGACCGAAGGCGTCGGCGATGGCGTGAAGGTTGGTGTGGGCGTCGGTTGATAGGGCGGCGCGTCCAGCCAACCTTTCACCGTGTCGATGCTGTTCATTTCCACCATGAAGACCTTGGTCGTGTCACCGGTGTACGCGATGTAATAGTTCGATCCAGTGGGCGCTTTGTTGCCGACGAGAAAAGCGTACTGCTTGGTATCACTCATGACAAAGCGGACTTCGAGCGTCGGCGTGACCAAGCCGAACGGAGCCAGGTCGGTCACGTTCGTCAGCACGCGCGTTGTCTGTAAAGTTGTCAACGCGTCAATCATGGATTCGACCTGGAAAGGTTCAGCGGTTTTATCGGCGGGCTGATTGACTTGCCAGCCGTCTCCCGCGCGCGTCACCATCACTTGACGCGGCGCGCGCAGATCGGAAACTAAAAGACTTTTTACGTCGTCCACATTGAGTTGCACGGCGTATGCCGCAGGGCGCGCCGTTGGCGTGCCCAACTGCGCGCTCAACTGCGCCGGGGTCTTGTCGACCTCAAAGAATTTGATGTACGCCAGAAACAACGCAAAGATGGCGACGACGATCAACGTAGTACGCGGTTTCAAGTTAGCGTCTCCTCCACCATACTACCCCACCGATGAGCAGAATGAAGAATGGCAACAACAGGACGCTGAAGACAAGCACAAAAGTGTTGTCCTCGGCGGTTAAGTTGAGCTGATGCGGCGTGGTTGCTTTGGGCGGAATAGCGATTAAATCCCCTTGACCGACAAACCAAGGTGCGGCGTTTAAGAACAATTGTCCATAACCAAACAGCGCTTGCTGTCCAGCCTGGGCAATTTGGTTCAAGTAATTGTTTGCCAAAGAGGTTGAATTGCCAAGCACGATTATTTGCGCCGGCTTGGCGCCATGCCCTTCGATGACGTATCCCAGGTTGAGGGGACCCTTGAAATCTTTGCCCTCGTCGAATTTGGCAGTCTGATTCTTGATTGAATCGAAATCCGTTTCGCCCCAACTCTGATCGCTGGACGAAAAGAGCGGGGTGAGTGTGTAACTTACGACAGCGGTGTTTGCCGCAAAGGAGCGCGCGGCGAACAGGATCGAACTTTGTCCCATCATATTATGCGTGAGCGCGTGGGAATAGTACGTGTTGATGATGACAATCTGGGGACGATTGGGCGCGCCGAACCTGGGATCAAAGACCGAGTCGTTATGCACAATCAACCCGTATTCCTTGAGCAAATCGTCCAGTCCAGGATTGGTGCCTTGATCGAGCAGGAACATGGCGTGCCCACCCGCATTCAGATAGTTGCGGACCAGCGCGACTTCGTCCGGCGTAAACGGCGCAACCGGTCCGGCGATGACGAGCGCCGCCGTGTCGGCGGGCACCGTGTCGGTCAAGGTTTTCAAATCAACCATGTCGGCTTTGTAGTTGTTGAGTTCGAGATTGCGCTTGATGCTGCTGTAACCATTATTCCCCGTATCGTCCAAATTGTGTTCGCCGTGTCCGGTGGTAAAGTACAGCGTGGGTTGGGTGTCTTGTGACACTTTGAGGAGCGCGTTGGTTAGACTCTGCTCGTCCGTCGCAAAAACATTCTCGCGCCGCTTGCCGCGTTCAAAGACAATCGCCCCAGCACCTGGGATGTTATAGCTATACGCAAGCTGCGGATTGGCGTCGGGATCGATGAACTTGAAGTTGAATTTGTCGGGATTGACCTTCTTGTACTCGCTTAGACGATCCTGGGCGCTCTGCCGTTGTCCGGTCTGATCGTCTGGAAACGAATAGAATGCGGTCACCGTGACCGGTTCTTTCAAGCTTTGCAACGCCTGAATCGTCAACGGCGACAGCGTAAAGTCCTGGTTCGCGGTCGTATCGTAACGATACACATAGCGCCCGCTCAGAAAAGCGAGAATTCCGACGATGCCGATGAACGCCGCGCTGATGATCACCGTGTTCGAGCCATACCGCGCGCTGCGGCTGGTGACGACCGCTTTGACCAGCGCGAACTTGGCGTAGACAAATAAGCCAAAGGTAATCACACCCAGGACGAGGAGAACCACGATGCGTTCAATGGGTTGATTGCCCCAGATGAGCAGAATACCTGCCGCGACCCAGAGCGCCATTCCGATCGCGCCAAAGTAATCCGCCCATTCGACCAAACGTTTACGAATCGATTCGGGAATCATCGCCACCTCCGGCTTTGAAGCGTTTGCGTCGCGAGGAACAACGAAATGGCGACCACGCACAACGTGTAGATAATATCCGTTGAGTTAATCACGCCGTTAAAGAAATCGTTATAGTGGCGTGTGATGCTAAGATAATTGCCAATATCGCTAATCATACCGGGTCCCGCAAAATTGCTTACAAAGTCCGAGATCCAAAGCAAGATCAGGATGGCAAAACTCAAGACCGCCGAAATGACTTGGTTCTGAGTGAGCGACGAGGTGAAGAGACCGATAGAGAAACAGGCAGCCCCCATGAAGAGCATTCCCAGATAACCGGTGACCAGAGGTCCATAGTCCGGCGACCCATAACGAACCAAAATCACGACATAGGACAACATCGGCAAAATGACCAAGGCGGCATACCAGATCAGGTTGCCCAGAAATTTGCCGATGACCACTTGCCAGTCATGCAACGGCGCGGTGAGCAAGAGTTCGAGTGTGCCCATCCGTTGCTCTTCAGCCAAAAGCCGCATCGTCAGTAGCGGGGCGAGGAGCCAAAATAAAAAGAGGAGCGTTGGAAAAACGCCGCGCATCGACGCGTCGCGGTTACTGACACTGAGCCAGAAAAAGATACCCGCCAAAAAAAGCCACACAAAGCTCAAGATGTACGCCAGCGGAGAAACAAAATACGTCTTTAACTCGCGCCACGTGATTGTCCAAACGTTGGTCATTGTTCCACCTCCTCGGTTGTCGTCAACTTGAGGAACACATCTTCGAGTGACAAACTCACCGGGCGCAGTTCGAGCAGTCCCCAGCCGCGCTGAACGACGGCTTGCGCAATCTCCGCGCGTCGGTCGGTGCCCTGGATCGTTTCGATCTCATACTCGCCCTGGGTTCCCTCTTTCGGTTGCACGCTCAAAACGCCCTGGATTTTTTCCAGTTCCGCCGGAATCTCTGGCGCAGATTTTACTACCTGGAGATGCACATGCTCGGCGCGGCGCACTCGTCCGATCAGCCGCTCGGGCGTGTCCTCGGCAACGATCTTGCCCTGGTTGATGATCAGGATGCGCGTACAAGTCTGGCTCACTTCGGGTAAAATGTGCGTGCTGAGAATCACCGTGTGATCGCCCGCCAATGACTTGATGAGCTTGCGGATCTCGATGATTTGTTTCGGGTCGAGACCGATCGTCGGCTCGTCGAGAATCAATATTTCCGGATCGTGCACGAGCGCTTGCGCGATGCCCACGCGCTGGCGTTGACCTTTCGACAATTTGCCGATGAGCCAATCGGCTTTATCGCCAATGTTCGTCATCTCCATCGCGCGCTCGATGGCGTCATCGCGATTATTCACGCGGCGCAAGCGGGCGGCAAAATCGAGATAGTCCCATACCGACATTTCGGTGTAGAGTGGCACGCTCTCCGGCAAATAGCCGATGCGTTTGCGTACCTCCATCGAATCGTCGAACACATCAAAGCCCGCCACAGTCACTTGTCCCGCCGACGGCGGCATGTAACCGGTGAGGATACGCATCGTCGTCGTTTTGCCCGCGCCGTTGGGACCCAGGAAGCCAAGGACTTCGCCCTTTTGCACATCGAACGAAACGCCGCGCAGCGCGTCATAGCCACCATAGCTCTTGACGAGGTCCTGCACGACAATCGTCGCTGTGCCGTTAGCCGATGAATCTGGCATAAGCAACACCTCCATTTCAAATTTCTGATTTCAGATTTTCGATTACAAATTGAAAAATGCTATACCAGCCCATTGTCATTGCGAGCGGAGCGAAGCAATCTCACCATTGCAACTTGGACGCGGCGCGGCTTCGTCGCAAACTCCGCTCCTCGCAATGACAGGGCGAGTTATGATACCAACAACTAACATTAGCGGAAACGAATGAGAGGCGGATTAAAGCCGCATTAGAAACTTTTATTTCTTGCCGCTTCGATAGAACCGGACTTCGGCTTTCTCCATCGTCGCCAGTCCTTCGTGGATGGCGCTGTCGATACTGGCGAGAAATGCTTCGAGCTTGTCGCGCGTGTCGACGATCTCGACGACGATGGGCAAGTCTTCCGAGAGTCGCTCGATCTTGTACGTGTGAATGCGACTGTGTCCGCCAAAGCCGATCATCCCGCGCCACGCCGTCGCGCCCGCCAACTCTTGCGCGCGCGCCTGAAGCACGATCCATTCGTAGAGCGGCTTGCCCTCGTGCTTGTCGCTTTCGCCGATAAAGATGCGGAGTAGACAACCTTCTTGCGGTAACGTCATCGCCTTATCTCCAAATCAACTGAGCGACGGTTCGACCGAGCCAAACCGCGCCCAAGCCCAGGACGATGTGCGCGGCGACGTTCGCGAATGCTGGGAATGTTTCACCATCGCGCAACAGATTCATCGTCTCATTGCCGAACGACGAAAAGGTTGTGAATCCACCCAGGATGCCGACAAAAACAAAAGAGCGTGATTCGGTAGAAAAGACACCGCGCGCATCTGCCAGTTGGGAAAGGAAACCGATCACGAAGCAACCGACTAGATTGACTGTCAATGTGCCGTACGGGAAACCGATGCTCTGCGTCCATTGTTGCACATAGCCGCTGGTGAGATAGCGCAGAATCGAGCCAATGAAACCGCCAATGCCGACGAGGAGAAAGTTGAGCATGGTTTGATAGTGCAATCGTTGGATGGTTTGTTCGTTGGATAGTTTGCTGGCTGGCTTGTTTATCATGCTGGACAACCGAGCCAACTAACAAACTATCTAACCATCCAACTATCCAACTTTCCCTTCCAATACCATTATCGCTCGCGCTACTCGCCGCAACGATTTCTCGCGTCCCAGGATGCGTATGCTTCCCATCAGCGGCGGCGACACGGTCTTGCCGGTCACCGCCACGCGCAACGTTCCAAAGAATTGCGCGTACTTGATTCCAAGTTGGTCAGCTGCCGCGCGCAACTCCGCCTCAATTTTTTCTTCGTCGTCGAACGCCGCGTATTTTTCCAGCGTCGCTTGCGCCGCGCGCAACGCCGCCCGCGCCATCGATATGTCCATTCCTTTGCCGATCAACAATTGCGCATCGTACTCGAGATCGTCGACGAAAAGGAAATCGCCCCAGGAAACCGCTTCGGTCAATTTCTTGATGCGGTCTTTGACGAGTGGCGCAAGCGCGCGCAACGCGGTGGGGTCGGGATGCAGATTGGCTTTTTCAAAGTGCGGCATCATCCGCGCCGACAAATCGTCGTCGCTGAGTTGGCGAATGTAATAGCCGTTCATCCAATCCAGTTTGCCGTAATCAAAAATCGCCGGAGCATGTTCGATCTTGTCGAGCGTGAACACTTTAATCAATCTTTCGCGGTCAAAGAGATCGTTCTTGTCATCCAGCGACCAACCCAGCCGCGCGAGAAAGTTGAGCATTGCTTCCGGCAAATAGCCGTCATCGCGAAATTGAATCACGCTGGTCGAACCATGTCGCTTGCCCAATTTTTTCTTGTCCGCGCCCAACACCAGCGGCATGTGTCCGTGCGGTGGAATTTCCCAGCCGAATGCTTGATACAACAAAACGTGTTTGGGAAACGAGGGAATCCAATCGTCGCCGCGCATCACGTGGGAAATTTTCATCAGGTGGTCGTCGACGACGACGGCGAGATGGTACGTCGGGAATCCGTCTGACTTTAGCAGCACCTGGTCATCGACATTTTCGTTCGCTATCGTCAAGTCGCCGTGAATGAAATCGGATAGCGTCGTCTTGCCTTGGCGCGGAACTGCCAGACGCACAACCTTGGAATCGCCAGCGCGTTCGTGCGCGGCGCGCTCTTCGGCGGAGAGATAGCGACAGCGATAATCGTACCGCGTTTGTTGTCCGCTGGCTTGCTGGACTTTACGCATTTGATCGAGACGTTCAGCCGTGCAGTAGCAATAGTACGCCGCGCCTTGCGCGATCAATTGCTCGGCGTGTTCCTTATAAATCGGCAAGCGTTTGGATTGTTCGTAGGGTCCGTAATCGCCGCCGACATCGGGACCTTCGTCCCAGGTCAGACCCAGGAAACGCAGCGATTCGAGAATCAGTTCCAACCCATTTTCGACTTCGCGCGCTTGGTCGGTGTCTTCGATGCGAATAATAAACTTGCCGCCGGTGTGTCGCGCCCACAAATAATCGAACAACGCCGTGCGGATGTTGCCGACGTGCGGCGCGCCAGTTGGACTGGGCGCAAAGCGAACACGAACATCAGACATTATAAAACCTCAAAGTTGACTACGGTGTTGCTGTTGCCGTCGCCGTTGGCGGTGGCGGCAGACCAATTTCGATAAACGACAACGTGCCGTCTTGCACCGTCGCGCGCGCGGAAAACTGTTGTCCTTGCACGCGAATAATATAATCGCCGGGCGGCAAGTCGGGCATTGCAAAATTCTCGCCGATTTCGTCGTCGCTGTTCACCGCGAGCCAGCGATCACGACTGTACGTTTCGGTGGAGAGTGATGGATAACTGCCATCGACACTGGTCACGCTCACGATTGCGCCGCGCATTAGATTGCCCTTGAAATCGGTGATGCGTCCGGCGAGTGCGCCGCGTCCTGGCAACGGCGTCATCCACAAAATCGCATTGCGGGTGTGCGCGTAATCGTTAGTGCCCAATCGAATTTCAAAGTGAACATGCGGACCTAGCGCAACGCCCGTCATTCCGATTTCGCCAATCGGATCGCCCGCTTGTACCTTGTCGCCTTTGGCAACTCCGATTTTATTCATGTGACCGTAAAGCGCAAACACGCGCTGACCGTTGTACGTGTCATTCAGTTGCAGGACGACGACGTTGCCGTAATAGCCGCCCGAGTCCGGCGCAAGATCGCGTCCGCACACTTTCGTGCCATCGTCGCCGCAACGCGGCACGTTGTCTTGTCCCGCAGTCACAATGGTTCCATCGGCGACGGCGAACAGCGGCGTGCCAATTGGATTTTCAAATTCTTCGCCGTGATGCACATCTAAATCGCCAAAGCGCGTCGTTCCGTACAGATAAACTGGGTCGGGATTGACGAGCGGTCGGGCTTGCGCGATACCCAATGCCACCGGTCGATCCACCAAAAAGTGTTGCACGACCGGTCGCGGTGTGCGTGTGGGTGTTCGTCCAGCCACAAGTGTGTTGTTAGGTGACGGTGGCACAGTCGGTGGAACGGGCGTTGCGGTTGGCGTGCGCGTGATAGGCGGCGCGAGCGTAATCGTCGGAAAGACCACGCGCGTAGCCGTAGCAGTCGACGTGATGGTAGGCGCAAACGCGATGCTCGTAATTCTTGGCGCGACCATCGCGCCAATCGCTATGGCTCCGCAAACACAGCCGATCAGAATACCGGCGATAATTGCGAGCAACACCTGTTGAGAAGCACGACTTGTGAACACGGTCGGGGATTATAGCACAGGAACATCAATGAGCCAATTTTCCAATGAGCCAATGAACCAATCGAATAATCATTGGCACATTGGTTCATTGGCTCATTGGCTCATTGCTTGTTGGGCTTGCTCGCGGGTCTCAAAGATTTGAAAGACGCGGTCAAAGCCAGCCATCTCGAAAATTTCGAGCAGACGCGGACTCAAGCCGCAAAGCAAAAGCACGCCGCTTTTGTTTCGCGCGTTCTTTTGCGCGACGAGCAACACGCGGAGTCCATTTGAACTGATGTAGCGTACGCTGCGTAAGTCCACGATCAAATTCACGCGACCTTCGGCAATGCGCGCCGCCAGTTCCGCTTCCAACGGACGCGCTCCGATGGCATCGAGACGGCCTTCGGGTTCGAGCACTTGTACATCTTGGTTCGTCATTTTTTTATCTTTTTCACCATTGTCAATAAATTGCCATGTTTAGACGAAAAATCAAACTCGACCTGATCCATTAGTTTGTACATGAAGAACAAGCCAAGTCCGCCGATGTTTCGCTCCGATAACGGCGCATTCGTTTTGGGACGCGCGACCGATTTCGGATCGAACGGTTTGCCCTGATCGCGAATCATCACAACGACCTCCTTGCCGCGTTTCTCGATAGCAATATCGATCGAGCCATTGGGTTTGCCGCCGTAAGCATGTCGAATCACGTTGCTGCATGCTTCGTCGATTGCCATTTGCACGTCATAAGCTTGCTTGTCGTCCAAGCCAAAATCATGCGCCACCATTTCGACAAACTCGCCAATCTCGCTGAGACGCTCCAACCGGCTATCCACCGTGAGCGAAAATCGTTCTGTCATGAATTGTCTTTCCTAGGGAGTATTCTCACGGCGAAAAAATGCCGCGCCGGTTCGTCCACGCGAGTCGCGATACGTGCACGTCAGCGTGCCCGCGTTCATATCGATAGCGCAATCAAAATCCATCGTCAATGCTGTGTCGGTCGTGGGTGTGAAAGTTGTACTCGTCGAAAAATCGACGGTGAACGTTAGACGATCTGTTTTGATCGTTCCGGCGGTGATGCGTCCCAGGGTGTCGATGCCCGACATTTTGAAATCGCCGCGCAGGGTCGTGCCCGTCTGGCGAAAGGTCGCCGTCATCGGTCCTTGCGATGTGGCGGCAGTCCAGCGCGAGCTGATCGTCTGCGGCGTTGCGGTCGGCGTCGGCACGCTCTGAATGCCGACAAAGCCCGAAATCATGGGCGACCGTCCAACTTGATGATAAATGTCGATGGCTTGCGCGTAGATCGTCAACCAATCTTGCGTCGGCGGGGTCCATTCGCATTGACCGGTTTTTTGCGTTGTCGCATGTGCGTCGATGATGCAAATGATTTGTGGCATCGCTTGACCGGGATAAACGCTCCACAGTTCGATGCGTTCTAGTTCGGCGTTGCCCTGCGCGTTAAACGTGACGCGCAACGGCGCCGCCTGCGAAAACGGATTGGTCGGCAAAGTGATGTCCACTTTCGGCGCGGGTGGCGGCTGTGAGCTAGGTGTGGCAGTGGCGCGCGCGCGCGGGCGCGAGGGTGTAGCCGTCAAGACCGGCGTCGGAGTAATTTGTCCAGGGCGCAAAAAACTAACGATCTGCGGAATCGAATCTTTGGAATTGCCGTTCGCGTTATAGACCCGCGCGACGATAGAATAATCGCCGGGGTTTGGATTTTGCAGAACAACCTGGGACGTGAGCCAGGTTTGGCGCGCCGGGCTGGGACTGGAAATCGAGCTGACAATTTCCTTGCCGCTCAACAAATCGATTTTTTGAATACCGCTTGCGTCGAGCGCGCTGACGGTGACACTGATCGATTCACCGACCGGCGCATTCATTCGGTCGAATGAGACATTGATGGACGGAGTTTGCGTATCGACTACGAGCACCTTGAGCGGCGCGGAGTCGTTGGTCTGGTCTTGATTATCGTGCGCCCGGACAAAAAAAATGTGCGTGCCCGGCGACAACGCCAACCACGAAAAAACAAACGAGAAAGCCGTTTGACCGTTGGCGTTCGGCGCGGCGAGGTACGTATAAATCTGATTATCGACCCACAGATCGACCTGAGTCACACCGACTTCATCGGTGGCAACGCCATAGATTTGTAGCGCGCTGCCAAATTCCACTTGCGGGATGCCGATGGGATAGACGATGATCGACGTGGGCTTGCGCGTGTCGGTCGTCACCGCGACGGTCGCTTCGTCCGGCGAACTGGCGCGATTGTTGGTATCGTACGCCACCGCGCGCAAAACGTGATTGCCGATTTGGGTGGGTGTCCACGGAATGATCGCGGAAAAAACCTGGGAAGGCGCGGACGCGGGCGCGTTTTCCACGCGCACCGATACGCCATCGTCGGTGACTTCGATGCGCGCAATGCCGCTATCCGCCGCCGCGTAGACGACCACGTTGAAGGTCTGGTTGACGCTGATCTGTGTGTTCGATACTGGCGAGGTCAATTGAACTAGCGGTAAAACTGGAGACGCGCGTTGAGTCAATGGTGCGCTAAGGGTCGCCGTTACCGTTTGATTTGGCGCGGCAGTTGGAAAGCTGACGACCGCAGGAGTGTTCGTCGCGGTTGCTGGCACACGCGTCGCGGTTGGCGTGCTCGTCGCTGAAGGTGGCGGCGGGAGCGGAGTTGGAGGAAGCGGCTCGCAACCGACAGCGATTGTAAGCGTCGCAAAAAGCAAGATAATCGAATGAACTAGAAATGATCGATTCAAACAGACGACCTGGGTCATGGATAATCGAATGAAAATAAAATGCGTGCCAAACCTCGGGCACGTCAGCCGTACCGCAATGAAACGTCGTTGTAAATCGGAGCGCCGTCATTATAGCCGAAATCGAGGAAGCGTCAATCAGCGGGGATGCAAAAAGAGGCGGGAATAACCTCGCCCTTACCGCACACTGTGGGGACGCCCCAACGCGCAAAAATGGCAAGGAGCATCTTCACATCGACCTTGACTGTCAAAATTTGACGCCTCTGACGGATTGTCCTATTATCAAGCCAGGTACTACGACGCGACGCTGAACCGCTTCATCCAGCCCGACAGCATCATCCCGGACTTGTACAACCCGCAGTACCTGAACCGCTACTCCTATGTGCGCAACAATCCGGTGAGGTACACAGATCCGACAGGGCATTGCGACCCTGACGATTGTAAATGGGTGCCCGATAATAGTGGTGAGTTGATAATGAAAAATAAGCCACTCAAACGCCCGATTTATACAGCGAAAGAACTTGATATCGCAGCAAGAATTATCGATACGGAAATCGGCACAGGAGCATATGTTAGACCTCTAGACAACAAAAAACTCAAAGATGCCGCAACTGCCCTCGCTTGGACCATGCGCAACCGACTCGAAGTTGGCGAGCCACTAGTCAATCCACAAGGTACACCGTACCATGGAGGCAAAGCAAAAGACTACACAAGCATCTTCCAATACTACACTGATAAAATGCCAAGCAGCCCTGACCCAACGGTACTTCAGGAGGTCAAAGATGTATTTAATGCGCCGGACCGTAGCGGAGATCCATTAAAAGGTGCGATCTTTGTAATAAACCGCGAGCGTTATATAAAGCTTCAACAGCAAGGCTTTTCAGATTCACCTACATATCGGGTTGAATGGGATTTTGGAACGCCCACTCCAAATAAGACAAGTTCCAACGGAGTATATTTCTTCCTAAATCAACCACCCCTTCCTCAGTAAAAAAGTTTGTTTTAGGGTGAAAATTGCTCGGTAAAACAAGGCTTTTCTGAATGCGGCACAAAATATCAAGGGTTGGTTCTCCTACTAGAAAACGCCTGATTTACCGATATTTTCAGATGCTCATTTTCCCAACCAAGTTTTCCACAAAAAAAGATGAGTCATCTCAGAAGGTAATCGGAGTTTTCAAGTCATGCCTAAAAGTAGAACCAATTGTAGTTGGTCAATCTTGGTTTTCGCTTTCTTCATCTTTAGTAGCAGTTGCCGATCCATATCGCTCCCGTCATCCAATGAATATAGGGGAACGATTTATTACGTGGATCACAAAGGTGTATGGAAAGAGAAATTGCCCAACCCCGAAGTGATGCTAAGTGACCGGGGAGTCTTGTTCCCGAATAACTTGACCGTATCACTGGATCAACAATGGCTCGCATATACGGAAAGTGAGATCACTAATTCAGAAACAGAGCTAATCAGTCTCTGGGTCATAAGTACTCAAGGCGGAAATTTATTTGAAGTGAGCCATGACCTAAGTTCTTCACACATGTATTGGCTACCCAATAACCAGTTACTTTATCAAGAGAATCAACGTCCTTGGACTTTTGATCCACGGACCCAAGCGAAGCAGATTGCCCAAGGTTGGGTATTCCAAAGTGATTGCTTCGTATCGGTAAATCCAACTGGTGAAAATGACATTCTTGAATCTTGCCGTCCTACAGAGAATAGCAGAGGCTATTTGCGAATAATGGACTTAGGTACAATACGGTTTAGTTAAGCCGAGATAGCGCAAGGCGCACAGGTGTGGCATAATGGGATCCATTCTGCGTGACGGAGCCCATCTTATGCGAGTGCGTCTTCGGGTGTTCGAGCCAGGCGAAAAGTTCACCGACGCAGTGAAACTCACTGCGATCGAACAAGCCGTTCCTTTCCAACTGATTCAGAGCGTCGTCCGCACGTGCGGGGTAGCGGAACAGCGCATCCGTAAATTGCCCGCCGCCGTGTGCGTCTTGCTCGTCATCGCCATGAACCTCTTCCCCGTCGAAGACCTTCCGCAAGTGCTGCGACGCATGGCACAAGGTGTACGTTTGCTCTTCGGCGATGGCGAATATCCGTTGGCGGGCAAGAGTGCCATTTCCCAAGCGCGGGATCGGCTTGGCGACCAACCCCTGGAGACGCTGTTTCGCGCCGCCTGCAAGCCGATTGCGACTGCCGCGACTCGCGGAGCCTTTCTCTTCGGTTTGCGGATGATGGCCCTTGACGGGACCAACGAAGACGTTCCCGACACTCCCGCCAATGCCGAAGCGTTCGGTCGCCATCACAGCGATCGTGGTGCGGGTGCCTTTCCCCAAGTCAAAGGGGTCTACCTGATCGAGTGTGCGACGCACGTGATTTGTGATGCGATCTTCGGTGCCTGCCACATGAACGAGCGTGCCGCCGCCAAACGCCTCCTCCGGAGCGTCGGCAAAGGGATGCTGGTGACGTGGGATCGCGGCTTTTTCGGGTATGAATTGCTCCGCGCCGCGCTGGCGACGGGGGCGCACGTCTTGGGTCGCGTGCCTGCTAACGTGATTTTGACCCCCGTACGCTGCCTGGCGGATGGCTCGTTCTTGGCATATGTCTATCCCTCACCCCAAGCCCGCCGCCAACGACGAGACGGAATCTTGGTGCGGGTGATCGAGTATACGTTTGATGATCCCCAGTTGCCGGGGTATGGCGAAACGCATCGGCTGATCACTTCGTTATTGGATGCGGAATTGTATCCGGCTCTGGCACTGATCGTGGGGTATCACGAACGCTGGGAAATCGAGATCACCCTTGACGAATTGGACACCCACCAACACCTACCTGGACGCCCACTCCGGAGTCACAAACCCGTCGGAGTTCGTCAGGAATTGTATGGCTGGCTGTTGGCGCATTTTGCCATCCGCGTCCTGATGCACGAAGCGGCATTGAGCATGGACGCGGATCCCGACCGGCTGAGTTTCACGAACGC
>Ga0334722_10004701_pt1 | contig 14065 bp, 13 predicted proteins | sample C3_bottom_MG_FD_207210 | JGI IMG/M metagenome (GOLD analysis project Ga0334722, IMG submission 207210) | Sediment microbial communities from Yellowstone Lake, YNP, Wyoming, USA - C3_bottom | ecosystem: Environmental > Aquatic > Freshwater > Lake > Sediment | place: USA: Wyoming | collected...
TCATCCGCGTCGAACGTGCGGCGTCCGATCGCCTCGAAGAGCGGCTGGCAGCGTTGGAGCGCGTCGACAGGGCCGGCGGCGACGATGCCCAGTTGTCCTGCTGCCGCAACGTCCGGCCGTCCGAGGACCGGAGCTGCGACGAGGACCTGGCCGGCTTCCGCATGCCTCTCCGTCAATGTCCGGACGGCACTCACCCCGTGTGTTCCCATTACGACGTGTATCGCCCCGCTCCCGAGCGACTCGACGATGCCCCCGGAGCCGAGCGCGACCTCGAGCAGGGCCTCGTCGTTCGCCAGCATCGTCAGCACGGCATCTGCGCCCGCGCAGACCTCGGCGACCGACGACGCCACGTGGGCGCCTCGTCGAGCAAGCTCCGCCGTCTTCTCGGGAGTCCGGTTCCAGACGGTGAGCGCATTGCCGCCGTCGAGGACGCGCCCTGCGATTGCAGAGCCCATCCTGCCGATGCCGATGAAGCCGACGCGCACCGCTCGTGCTTCTACCTGGCGCGTCGGAGGCGGATAGGATGGTTGAACACGCGCGGGCGTTGTGTAGGCTGGCTGAACATCGGACGAGTGTCCTACACTAGTCCACTTCGCGATTCGAGGAGAGCAGATCGATGCTGAAGGCTTCGGCGGGAACGGTGCTTCCGACCACGGTCATCGGCTCGCTGCCGCGGCCGCGGTGGTACACGGAGAATCTCGGTACCCGGTCGTTCCTCGACGCGATGGTCGAGATCGAGTTTCGTGACCAGTACACCGACGCGTTGACGGTCTACATCCACCAGCAAGAGCTCGCCGGCCTTGACATCGTCACCGACGGGGACGCGCGCTTCGACCACGACGTCGGCGGCCAGAGCTGGACGCGATATCCGCCGCAGCACATGGACGGGTTCGACAGGACGAACCCGAAGCTCGCACGAGCCGGCGCCGGTGGCCTTGCGTTTCCGCGCGGCCACATCCTCCACGACTACCTCGAGGCGCGCGTGATGCCGAAGATCGTCGACGAGGTCGGCCGCGGCGAGCTTCAGTACACGGAGATGTGGAAGGCTGCGCAGCGGCTCACGTCACGTCCGGTGAAGTTCGGAACCGTGACCCCCGAGCTCATCGCCTTTGCCGTGCAGGACGAGTACTACAAGGACATGCCGTCACGGATCATGGCGATCAGCGACGCGTTGAACGACGAGTTGCACGACCTCGCAGACGCCGGCTGTCCGGTCATCCAGATGGAGGAGCCGCAGATCCACCTGCTCGCGGCGCGTGGCATCGTCGACGACGTCATCAACCCCGAGTTCATGGTCGAGGTCTTCAACAACACGGTGAAGGGGCTGCGGGACAAGACCGAGGTCTGGTGTCACACGTGTTGGGGAAACCCGTCCGCGCAGCGCATGTTCGCGGCCGTCCAGTCGTACATTCCCGCGCTCGAGCTCCTCAACGCGGTCGATGCCGACGTGATCACGTTCGAGACACGGGCGTCGGGCCCTGGCGAGCTCGAGGCGATCGGGAAGACGATCACCGAGGCGAAGATCGGCATCGGCATGATCGACCACCACACGCTGCAGGTCGAGTCGCCCGCGGAAGTCGCCGACCTCGCGCGTGCAGCGCTCGAGCACATTCCCGCCGAGCGACTCGTCCTGACCTCGGACTGCGGCATGGGACGTGAGGGCATGCCGCGCCGGCACGCCTTCTACAAGATGGTGTCACTCGTGTTGGGGGCGAACATCGTGCGGGAGGAGCTGGGCCTGCCCACGGCCGAGGTCCTCGCCGCCGCGCCGGAGTACTCGCTGATCCGCACCAGCTGATGACCCGAGCCGCGATCGTCGGGCTTGGCTGGTGGGGCAAGACGCTCGTAGAGTCGAGCGCAGGGAGCGAGGCGATCCGCTTCGTCGCGGGCACGTCGCGAACGCTGTCTCCCGAGGCGGAGAGCTTCGCCGACGAGCATCACCTCCGACTCGTCGAGTCGTTCGAGGCCTTGCTGGACGATCCCGAGGTGGATGCAGTGGTGCTCGCGACGCCGCACTCGATGCATACGCGCCAGGTCGTCGCTGCCGCCGAAGCCGGCAAGCACATCTTCTGCGAGAAGCCGTTCGCTCTGAGCAAAGCCGACGCCGAGACGTCGGTCGAGGCGACGCGCAAAGCGGGCGTGACGCTCGCGCTCGGCTACAACCGTCGCTTCCACCCCGAGATGACGAGGTTGCGAGAGAAGATCCGGTCAGGCGAGCTGGGAACGGTCCTGCACGTCGAGGCGACGATGACGTTTCCCAACGCGCTCTTCCTCCAGCCGGACGCCTGGCGCGCGAACCGAGAGGAGACCCCGGCCGGTGGACTGACGCCGATGGGCGTTCACGCCGTCGACGGGATGATCGATCTCTGTGGGTCGATCGACCACGTCTACTGCCAGAGCTTCCGCCGTGTCGTCGCGATCGACTGCGACGACACGACCTCGATGCTGTTCCGGATGAAGGACGGCATGTCGGGCTACCTCGGGACGATGACGGCGACGGGCCCTGGGTTCAGCTTCCAGGTGTTCGGCTCGGCCGGCTCGGTCCGGCTGGAAGGGATGACGCACGTTGCGGGCGCCTCCTCCGAAGAGCGGCGAACACGGCTGTTCGGCACGTGCAAGTTCCAGCCCGTCAAAGGCGAGGCCGAGGTATGGGAGGCGGAACGCTACGACGTCACGCGCGCGTCCCTCGAAGCCTTCGCGGCTGCTGCGAGCGGCGGGCCCGACTACCCCATCCCCGTCGAGGAGATGATCCACGGTGCCGCGGTGACCGAGGCCATCGTGCGATCCGCCGGCTCGGGAAACGTCGAGCTTGTGCAATGACCTCCAAGAGAAAGCAGAGACATGAACCTCGGTGACGGCCTTGGCCATCTGACGTATTCGACGCTCGTCCATCCCGGCGACAACTGGGACGAGATGTGGCAGAGCTTGACGACGTACGTGCCGCAGGTGAAGTCGCGCGTCTCGCCCGACGCACCGTTTGGCGTCTCGCTGCGGCTCGCCAACGCCTCTGCCGAGACCCTTGCGGCCAGCGCGGAGGAGCGCGACCGACTCAAGGCGTTTCTCGCGGAGAACGACCTCTACCTCTACACCGTCAACGCGTTCCCTTACGGACCGTTCAAGGGCGTCCGCGTCAAGGAGCAGGTCTACGAGCCGGACTGGCGCAGCGAGGAGCGCACGCGTTACACGATGAATGTCGCCGACGTTCTCGCAGACGTCGGCGCACCCGGCATGGAGCCGTCGATCCAGACGGCGCCGCTGGGCTTCAAGCCGAACGTGACGGGACCGGATGTCGTCGCTGCGTACACGGAGCACGTGCTCCGCGTGGCGGCTCACCTCGTCGATCTGGAGCGCCGAACCGGCGCAACCGTGACGCTGGCGATCGAGCCCGAGCCCTACTGCTTCCTCGAGACGACCGACGAGACGATCGCCTTCTTCAACGAGCACCTCTACTCCGGCGCGGCGGCATCCCGGCTCGGCGAGCTTGCAGGCATGCCGGTGTCGCATGCCCACATGGCGCTGCGCCGCCACCTCGGCATCGTGTTCGACATCTGTCACCAGGCTGTCGAGTACGAGGACATGCCCGCCTCCCTCGGCAAGCTCGTCGATGCAGGCATTCCGATCCTGAAGCTGCAGGAAGCAGCCGCGCTTCAGATCCCCCTGGTGACCGACGAGATCGTCGACGTCCTGCGTCGCTACGCCGAGACCGTGTATCTGACTCAGACGCTCGAGATGCACGAGGGGAAGATGACCCAGTATCTCAACCTCGAGGATGCCTTCGAGGCGTGGGAGGCGGGCGACCGCACCCCCCGCGAGTGGAGAGTTCACATCCACGTACCGGTCTTCCTGGACGACCTGGGCGCGTTCCGCTCCACCCGCGACGCGATCGAAGCAGCCCTCCGTGTGCACAAGGCACGCCCGCTCTCGCCCCAGCTCGAGATCGAGACCTATACGTGGGACGTCCTGCCGGACGAGCTGAAGACCGGCGACATCGTCGAGTACGTCTGCCGCGAGATCGAGTGGGTGCGCGGTGAGCTCGTCCCGGCGCGCGAGGAGGAGTCAGAGCTCGCCGGCGCTCGCTGACCGGCAGACAGCGAGGAAGAGGTACGGCTTGGGTCTGACCTTCGGGTCTGACCCAGGTTTTCGAAGTGCGACAACCGGGGTCTGGCCGGAAGGCCAGACCCCGGTAGGTCAGGCCAGTGCGATGTTGCCAACGTTTCAGCCCTCTCCCGGACGCCGGGTTTCCGGTCAAACCCTTGGGGAGGCCGCACTAGGCGATCTCCGACTACAGGTCGAGCCGAGGCAGGTCGAGTTGGTCGGCCTTCGCGAGTGCCACCTTCGCGATCGCGAGATCCTGGATCGCGAGACCGGTCGAGTCGAACAGCGTGATGTCCTCTGCGCTCCGGCGGCCGTCCGTCCGTCCGGCGAGCACCTGCCCCAGCTCCGCGACGTCGCTGCGCGTCACGAGACCCGCTTCGACGGCCGCCGCCAGCTCCCCGCCATGTGAAGCCTGTTCGCAAGCAGCACAGAGCACTTCCGGCGGGGCGTTTGTCTGGAAATGCTATTTCGCTTGTGGGATTCAACTCTGCGATCTCGTAGTCTCCGACCTTGATCGCAGCAGGGAGGAGGAAGACTTGCCGGCGAGAGGGATCCAACACATCGACTTGGCCGTCGGAGACGTCCAGCGATCAGTCGCCTTCTATTGCGAGGTGCTGGGACCACTCGGTCTCAAGGAGAAGTACCGGCTCCCGACATACCGAGGCACCGAGGACGTCATCTACCTCGAGTATGGCGTGCAGGGTTTCGGCCTGCGGCCCGCGGACGGCGGTGAGTACCGTTACTACGACGTAGGGATCGAGCACCTCGCGTTCGAGGTCGATCGTCCGGACGAAGTCGAGGAGGCGTATCGACGCTGCATCTCCGCCGGCGGCGAGATCCAGTCGCCGCCCGAGCAGCACTACGTCGAAGACAGCGAGAATTACTACGCGTTCTTCGCCTTTGACCCGGACGGCATTCGGATCGAGGTCTTCTGCTGGCCGAGCTCGCCGTACCGCGGAGCGTGACTCTGCGCGTCTGTGCTCGCCGGGAACGCTCGAAACCGGGCCTGGAGATCTTGCCAGTGCCCGGCGGGCGTGTCCTATAGATCGATGGTCGGCAGGTCGAGCTCGCCGGCCCTCGCGTACGCCGCGATCGCGATCGCGAGGTCCTGAATCGCGAGCCCGGTCGAGTCGAAGAGCGTGATGTCCTCGACGCTGCGACGGCCCTCGGCCTTACCTGTGAGGACGTCACCGAGCGTTGACACCTGCTCCCGCGTGATGAGGCCAGCCGCTACGCCCTGCCCGATGTCTCCTGTTCCTTTGGCGCCACCCTGCTCCCAGTCGTCGCAGAAGAGCCGCGCGCGAGCGATCTCCTCGACGGCGATCTCCGCCTTTCCGGGGCCGTCCGCGCCCATCAAGGAGACATGCTGCCCCGGCCGCAGCGAGCCGCCCGGGAAGAGAATCTCCTTGCCCGGCGTGACGGTGACGACGACATCCGCCGCGAGCGCCTCCTCGCGCGAAGCCGCAACCCGGGCGCCAACCCCGGCCGCGACTGCTGCAGCTCTCTCGGCGTCCAAGTCCCAGACTGACGCCACGAGTCCGAGTGCGGCAAAGGTCCGCGCCACAGCCGCCCCGTTGACGCCGCAACCCACGACCGCGATCGAGCCGCCGTGGCCGAGTGTCGCGGCCGCGAGTACCGCTGCCGCACCCGTGCGCAACGCGGTCACCGCACCCGCGTCGAGCACCGCTTCGAGCATTCCCGTCTCGGCGTCGTTGAGGACGACGAGCCCCGTCACCGTCGGCAACCCGAGGGCAGGGTTGCCGGGGAACGACGTCACCCACTTGAGCAGCGCGTGGCCGCCGCCCAACGCCGGCATCGCGCGGAAGTCGCCGGCCGGGTAGTTCGTCACGTAGAGCTTTGGCTGCATCGTCCACTCGCCGCGCGCGTGGGCGACGAAACCGGCGCGGACCGCTTCGTAGGCCTCCTGCGGCGACACCGCCCTCTCCACGTCTGCACGGCTGAAGAACGGGACCACGGCGCGCAGTGTAGGGGCGAGGCTGTGCCTCGCCCTCGTCTCGACCGTCGGATACTCCGGTGCGCGATGATCGATACGTGAGCGCTGGAGCGATCGTCGTCCGGAACCTGCGCGTCATTCGCGGCGGAACCATCGTTCTGCCCGGCCTTTCGCTCGACGTGGAGACGGGAACCGTGACGGGGCTGCTCGGCCCGTCCGGGAGCGGGAAGACGACGCTCATGCGGGCGATCGTCGGGGTCCAGCTCGTCGCCGGCGGTTCGGTCGAAGTGCTCGGGCTGCCGGCCGGCTCGCGCGAGTTGCGCTCACGCGTGGCCTACGTGACGCAGGCGCCCTCCGTCTACGGAGATCTCTCCGTCCGGGAGAACCTCGCGTACTTCTCTTCGGTGCTCGACGCACCGGCAGAAAACGTCGAGAGCGCGATCGAGACGGTGGGGCTCGGCGGCTTCGAAGGGCGCGTCGTGAACAGCCTCTCGGGCGGGCAACGGGCGCGCGTCTCACTCGCGACCGCGCTGCTCGGCCGTCCCGAGGTGCTCGTCCTCGACGAGCCGACGGTCGGGCTCGACCCCGTGCTCCGCCGCGACCTCTGGGACATGTTCCATCGCGTCGCCGAGCAGGGGGCGACGCTCCTCGTCTCGAGCCACGTCATGGACGAGGCCGACCGCTGCGAGCGGCTCCTGCTGCTCCGCGACGGACGCCTGCTCGCAGAGGGAACGCCTGCCGGATTGCGTGACGCATCGGGCGCGACCGATCTCGACGCCGCGTTTCTCCGGTTGATCGAGACGGAGGAGCCAGCGTGACTCCTCGTATCACTGGAGCGACGGCATTACGCGTCCTCCGGCAACTGCGCCGGGATCCGCGGACGATCGCGCTCCTCCTCCTCGTCCCGAGCGTGCTCGTGACGCTGCTGCACGAGCTCTTCTCCGACCGGCCGCAGATGTTTCAGCAGATCGGTGGGCCTGTACTGGGCCTCTTCCCGTTCGTGTCGATGTTCGTCGTCACGTCGATCACGATGCTGCGGGAGCGAACGTCGGGAACGCTCGAACGTCTGATGACGCTCCCGCTCGCGAAGCTCGACCTCCTGCTCGGCTACGCGCTCGCGTTCGGGCTCTTCGCGACGGTGCAGGCGGCGCTCGTCTCCGCGATCGCATTCGGGCCGCTCGGACTCGACTCCGCCCGTTCGCCTGTCGCCGTCGTCGGGCTGGCCATTGCGAACGCGACCCTCGGGATGGCACTTGGCCTGCTCGTGAGCGCCTTCGCGCGAAGCGAGTTCCAGGCCGTGCAGTTCATGCCGGCGCTCGTCTTCCCGCAGATGCTCCTATGCGGTCTCTTCGTGGCACGGAATCAGATGGCGGGCTGGTTGCGTGCGATCTCGGATGCGCTCCCGCTGACCTACAGCTACGACGCGCTCGCACGGCTGACGTCGCCGGCCGCTCTCGGGGCCCGCTTCTGGGCGGATCTCGCGGTGACGCTGGGAGGCGCGCTGCTCGCGCTCGCGCTCGGCGCCGCGACGCTCCGGCGCAGGACCGGCTAGCCGGCCTGCGCGCGAAGCCGCCACGGGTCCTTTCTCAAGTTCCCTCGTCCGCGTACTCGTCTCGCGCGAACCGCCGGCCGATGCTCGTAGGGCACGACATTGGCGGATCTCGGCAAGCGCGTTTGGCGCCCTGAGGCGCGGACGGGCGGAAGGAGGATGACAGTGAAGCTGACTCGACCTGGAGAGCGAGACAGGCGTCGTCGGGCGGCGACTCTTCTCGTCGCGACGGTGGTCTCGATCGGATTCGCGGGGGCGAGCGCGCCCGCACAGGCGGCACCGCGCGACAACCTGAACAACGCCAGGCGTTGCTTTCAGGGTGGCTGGACGACGCTGACGACGTTGGATGGACGCCAGTTCCGAAACCTCGGGCAGTGCGTCGTCTTCGCTCTCCGCGGCGGACAGTTTGCGTCGTCTACATCCACTGGAGGAGGCGGGGGCGGAGAGTAGCCAGCGCAGCTGCTGTGACCCGGCAGGCCCGCCGCCACGGGCCTGCCGCTACGTCTCCTTGACGGCTGCGATCAGCTTGACGACGGAGTCTTTCGCGTTCCCGAACAGCATCGTCGTCTGCGGCTCGAGGAAGAGCTCGTTGTCGATGCCCGCGAAGCCGGGGGCCATCGAGCGCTTCATCACGACGACGCTTGCGGCCTTGTCGACGTCGAGGATCGGCATCCCGTAGATCGGGCTCGTGGTATCGCTGCGCGCCGCGGGATTGACCACGTCGTTCGCACCGATCACGAGCGCGACGTCCGTCTGCGGGAACTCCGAGTTGATCTCGTCCATCTCCTTCAGCTGGTCGTAGGGGACGTTCGCCTCGGCCAGGAGGACGTTCATGTGGCCCGGCATGCGGCCCGCGACCGGATGGATCGCGTATTTGACGTCGACGCCCTTCTCCTCGAGCAGGTCGGCGAGCTGACGCACGTCGTGTTGGGCTTGCGCGACCGCCAGCCCGTAGCCGGGCACGACGATCACCTTCCGCGCGAAGGAGAGCTGCACCGCAACGTCCTGGGCCGTCGTCGCGCGCACCGTCCGGCCGTCGTCGGCTGCGCGGGCAGTGCCGGTTCCGGTTTGCACCTGTCCGAACGCGCCGAAGAGGACGTTCGAGACGGAGCGGTTCATCGCTTTTGCCATCATCATCGTCAGCAGCGTTCCCGAGGCCCCCACGAGCATCCCGGACACGATCAGCACGGTGTTCGAGAGCACGAAGCCGGTCGCAGAGGCCGCGATTCCCGTGAAGGCGTTCAGCAGCGAGATCACGACGGGCATGTCGGCGCCGCCGATCGGCAGCACGAACATCACGCCGAACAGGAGCGCGAGCAGGATCAGCACGATGAGCACCCATTGCTCCTGCGCGCCCACGATCGCCGCGATACCGAAGCCGGCCGCGCCGAGCACGATCAGCGAGTTGAAGATGTTCTGGCCCGGGAACACGATCGGTCGCCCGCCGATCAGCTCCTGCAGCTTCGCGAACGCGACCAGCGAGCCGGCGAACGAGATCGAACCGATCAGCGCCGATAGGACGATCGAGACCGCTTCGTCTCCGGCGATGCGTCCCGGCTCGGGCGCCAGGTTGTGGAACTCCGCGAGCGCGACCAGCGCCGCCGCGCCGCCGCCGACCCCGTTGAACAGGGCGACCATCTGCGGCATCGCGGTCATCCTCACCCTGCGCGCACCGACCAGACCGACGGCCGAGCCGATCGCGATGCCGGGAACCATCAGCGCCCAGTTGCCGATCCCGTCGAGGAGGAGCGTGGTCGCGATCGCGATCAGCATTCCGACGCCACCGACCCAGTTGCCCTTGCGCGCGTGCTTCGGCGAGGAGAGGAAGCGCAGCGCGAGGATGAAGCAGACGATCGTGACGAGGTAGAGGAGCCCGATGACGTTGCTGTTGGAGATCACCGCTCGGTCTTGTCCTCTCGCCGTGGCTCGGGCCGCCGCTTGAACATCTCGAGCATGCGGTCCGTGACGAACCAGCCGCCGACCACATTCGCCGCCGCGAGCACGAGCGCGACGAAGCCGACGATCCGCGTGAACGTGTCGTCCGCGTAGCCGAGCACGATGATCGCGCCGACGATCACGATGCCGTGGATGAAGTTCGTACCGGACATCAACGGCGTGTGCAGCATCGTCGGCACCTTCGAGATCACCTCGAAGCCGAGGAAGATCGCGAGCGCGAGGATCGTCAGCTCGATGACCAGCGGAAGGTTGCTCACGGCGTCTCCTCCTTCGGCCGGGTCACGCAAGCGCCGGCGGTGATCTCGTCGGTGAAGTCGAGCGTGAGCTCGCCGCCCGGCGCGAGGTGCTGCAGCAGCGCCATCACGTTGCGCGCGTAGAGGCGGCTCGCGTCCGCGGCCATCAGCGACGCCAGGTTGGTGAGGCCGACGATCCTCACTCCGTTCTCGTCCGTTTCCTCGCCCGACTTCGTCAGCTCGCAGTTCCCGCCGGCCTCTGCGGCGAGGTCGACGATCACCGATCCCGGGCGCATCTTGCGTACCGCGTCGGCGGGGATCAGGCGCGGTGCCGGGCGGCCGGGTATGAGCGCCGTCGTGATCACGATGTCGAAGTCGGGGATGCGCTTCTCGAGCGCGCGCTGCTGCTCGGCCTGTTGCTCGGGTGTCAGCTCCGTCGCGTAACCCCCTTCGGTCTCCTCCACCCTCACGCCGAGCTCCAGGAAGGTGGCGCCCAACGACTCCACCTGCTCCTTCACCGCCGCGCGCACGTCGAACGCCGAGACGACGGCGCCGAGCCGTCGCGCCGTTGCGATCGCCTGCAACCCTGCGACGCCGGCGCCCAGGATCAGAGCACGCGCCGGTGCGACCGTCCCGGCCGCGGTCATCAGCAGCGGAAACATCTTCGGAGAGCGATCCGCCGCGAGCAGCACGGCCTTGTAGCCGGCGACCGTCGCCTGCGAGGAAAGCGCGTCCATCGACTGTGCTCGTGTGATCCGCGGGATCGACTCCATCGCGAACCCGGCCACACCGCGTACGCGCAGCCGCTCGATCCCCTCGGCGTCCGTCAGCGGTGCGAGAAACCCGATCAGGACGGTGTCCGGCGCGAGTTGCCCGACCTCCTCGGCGCTCGGGGGCGCGACGCGCACGACTGCGCGGGCTCCGTCGACGGCGACGCCCGGCTCCACCGTCACCGCACCCGCCTCGACATACGCCGAGTCCAAGAAGCCGGCCGCCTCGCCCGCGCCGCGCTCGACCGCGATCTCGAATCCCTCGGCCGTCAGTCGCTGAACGACGTCAGGCACGAGCGCGACGCGGCGCTCGCCGGGAGCCGTCTCACGGGGCACCGCGACTCGCATCGGCGCAGATGGTACGAGAAGGGATCCGGAGGTGCGGCGGGAAACGTGTAGGCCCGTGTTCGGAATCGCACCGTACACCGCCGCGATGGGCGTCTGCGACCCCGACCTGGGTGGACACGCCGCGCGCGTCGGCACGCTCGCGGAGACGATTGCGCGCCGACTCGGGTGGGATGACGAGCGCCTCGAGGACGTGCGCCTGGGAGCCTCCCTGCACGACGTCGGCAAGATCGCAGTCCCCCTGGAGGTCTTGCGGAAGCCGGGTGCGCTCGATCCCGACGAGATCGCGCAGATCAGGGCTCATCCGGTCGAGGGGGCTTGGCTGATCTCCGGCGTCCGCTCGCTTCTTCGCGCGCTCCCGTACGTGCTCTTTCACCACGAGCGCTGGGACGGCGCCGGCTATCCGACACGCCGAGCGGGAATCGAGATCCCCCTCGAGGGCCGGATTCTCGCTGTCGCCGACGCCTTCGACGCGATGACCTCACCGCGGCCGTATCGGGATGCGCTGAGCCGCGACGTCGCGCTCGAGGAGGTGGCCCGATGTGCCGGGACGCAGTTCGATCCGCAAGTTGCCGAGCTCTTCCTCGAGGCGTGGTCGACGGGCGAGATCGCGGCGTCCGAGCCGCTCGCCGCGACCGGCTAGGACCTGGCTCGGTCTTCGCCGGCCCAGGCGACGCCGGTGTGCGTAGTTTCGGGCAGCGCTGTTCGGTGCTGTTACCGATGAGCGTTGCTCTGACCCGAACAACGATTGAGCAGCAAGCCGAGCGTGGTGTACTCGAGGGAAAGTGAGGCCGCTCGGTGCGACACCGATTTCGTCTTCGCTCCGCAGCGGTCGGCACTGGGCCGCTGGATCCGGACGCGGTCGCTGCGTCGTTCGTCGGTCCATACGGGCTCTACCTGCACGTTCCGTTCTGCCGGTCGATCTGCCCGTACTGCCCGTACAACAAGGTGCTCTACTGCGCGGAGGCTGTGCCCCGCTATTTCGACGCGCTGCGCGAGGAGCTGCGGCTGTACGACGCCCCGCGGCGGCGCTTCACGTCGCTCTACGTGGGCGGCGGGACGCCGTCGCTGTGCCTGCGCGAGCTCGCCGCCGTGCTCGCGGGGCTCACCGTGGAGCACGAGCGCGCGATCGAGGTGTTTCCAACCCACGCGACTCCCGAGACGGTCGCCGAACTGCACGAGCTGGGTTTTGACTACGTCAGCCTCGGGATTCAGTCGTTCGACGAGCACATGCTCGCTCACCTCGGCCGGCTCAACACGGCCGAGGACAACCGCCGCGCCCTGGCCGCGACGGTCGGCAGCTTCGCCTGCGTCAACGCCGACCTGATCTTCGACGTGGCATTCACCGAGCCGTTCGTCTTCCTGAACGACTTCGAGGCCTGCTGCCGGTCGCAGGTCGACCAGATCTCCACGTACCCGCTGATGCACTTCGGCTTCACCCCCTTCGGCAAAGCGCCACACGCTCCGAGGGTTGAGCACGATCTGCTGCACCGAGCATGCGAGATCGCCGACCGGCTCGGGTACGAGCGCCGGTCGGTGTGGACGTTCACGAGGGTCGGCGGACCGCTGTACGCGTCGATCGCGCGCGAGTTCTACCTCGGCTGTGGCGCCGGCGCCGCGACGTTCACGGGCTCGGACTTCCTCCTCAACCATTTCGGCCTCGACCGGTACATGGAGGCGCTCGCCGAGGGCCGGCTCCCGCTCGCCCGGCGGGCACACCTCGATCGCCGACGTGCGGCGCTCTACTACACCTTTTGGCAGCTCTACGCGCCGGGCCTCGACCTCGACCGCTTCGCGCGGCTCTTCCCCGGTGCCCACAGGATGACGCCGCTCTTCCGGACGCTCCAGTGGACGGGCCATCTCGAGCTCGATGGAGGCCGCCTCCGGCTCACCGAGCGGGGGTTCGACCGCTACCACGATCTCGAGCGGTGGGTCACGTACCACCTGATTGAGCCACTGTGGGAAGAGATGCTTCAGGAGCACCCTCCGCGCAAGCGCCGCGCGCCACACTCCTCCCCGACTGGTCTAGGCCGGTGCGAGCGTCCGGCAGCTCGTGCCACCTGCGCAGCCGGGATAGCCGCGCCTGTGGACGAGGTCGAGTCTGACGAGGGCTGTCTCCAGATCACGAACGTCTAGCCCGGCGACCGCGGCAAGACGGGCCGCTCGTGCGAGGCCGTTGGTTGGAGACCGCTGGGCGGCACGGACTGGCAGCCGGCGCTCGAATACCGTCGACCCGAACACCGTTGACGGGCGTGCCGAGCTCCTCGGCTGAGCGTGCGGGTCTATCCCGAGTGCGGCCGCTCGAGCAGCTCGGCGAGGTCCGAGACGACGATGTCCGCGCCGTGGGCTCGGAGTGCGTCGGCCTGGCCGACCCGGTCGACCCCCACCACCAGGCCGAACCGTCCCGCTCTCCCCGCCTCGACCCCGGCGAGGGCATCTTCGAAGACGGCGGCCTCACTCGCGTCGACCGCGAGCAGGTGGGCGGCGGCGAGATACGTGTCGGGCGCGGGCTTACCCTGCAGGTGTAGCCGCTCGGCGACGATCGCGTCGACGCGCGCGTCGAACAACCCGGAGATGCCGGCGGCTGTCAGCGCCTCGACGCAGTTCGCGCTCGCGGAGACAACCGCAGTGCGCAGACCTGCCTCTTGGGTGGCGGTCACGAAGCGGATCGACCCCTCGAACGCCTCGACCCCCTGGTGTCTCATCATCGCCAGGACGCGCTCGTTCTTGCGATTGCCGAGCCCGGCGACCGTCTCGACGTCGGGAGGATCGTCAGAATCCCCCTCGGGGAGCTCGATGCCCCTGGAGGCCAGGAACGAGCGCACGCCGTCGTCACGGTGCCTGCCGTCCACGAACACGACGTAGTCGTGTTGCAGGTCGAACTCCCGGAACGTCTCTCGCAGGCGTGTCGCGCGCTCGCGCAAGTAGCCGTCGAACATCTCCTTCCACGCGGCGGCGTGCACCGTCGCGGTATTCGTGAGCACGCCGTCCAGATCGAAGAGACACGCCCGAATGGCCTTCGGCAGGCCCACGATCGACCGTTCGCTCATGCCGCCGCCGGCAAACCGGGGTCTGGCCGGAAGGCCAGACCCACTTGTTGGCGCAAGGTCGGGATCCGCGTAGCCGCGGATCCCGCCCGCCCGAAAATCCCTGAAGAGCGCCG
>Ga0334722_10004702_pt1 | contig 14065 bp, 14 predicted proteins | sample C3_bottom_MG_FD_207210 | JGI IMG/M metagenome (GOLD analysis project Ga0334722, IMG submission 207210) | Sediment microbial communities from Yellowstone Lake, YNP, Wyoming, USA - C3_bottom | ecosystem: Environmental > Aquatic > Freshwater > Lake > Sediment | place: USA: Wyoming | collected...
TTTCAGAGAAAGTGTTAAGCAATCAATCCAAAATTGAAGAGCAAATGGCGAAAAAACTCATTGAGAATCGTGAAATTGTTTTTTGGAACAAAAGTGCTGATTTTTCTTCTTCTTTTTGGATAGGTGGTGATTACATAATCATGATCAATACGCAAAATCAACCATTCTATTTAATAGAGATCTACAATCCGGAGATGGCAGCAAACTTACGCGAGCTATTCAAAGGATTGTGGGAAGAAATAAAATAATCTTTGTGGCGGACGGTCCGCCAATGACTTGATGAACTGTTCGCTATTATTTTTCTTGAAATTAAAATTCTAGAGTGCTAAAATTAACTCACGAATAAACAACTAATCTAAACGAATTTAAGCGAAAATTAGCATCCATTAGCTATTCATTCGCTCTCCATTCGCGAGTATTTATATGTCAGGACATTCACATTGGGCTGGAATTAAACATAGAAAAGGCATTAATGATGCTAAGAAGGGCAAGGTTTTTACAAAACATGCGACCATGATAACGATTATGGCGCGTGATGGCGGGGGTGGCAATCCGGAAACCAATTTCCAGTTGCGTTTGGCGATTGATCGGGCTCGCTTGGACAACATGCCTAAAGAAAACATTGACCGGGCGATCAAGAAGGGCACCGGCGAGTTGAAAGACGGCAACGAAATTGTCGAGATTGTTTATGAGGGCATGGGACCGGGCAATATCATGATGTTGGTCAAAACCGCCACTGACAATCGCAATCGTACCGTGAGCGAAGTTAAAAGCATCTTCACTAAAAATGGCGGCAAGTTAGGTGAGATGGGCAGTGTTATGTGGAATTTCAAAAAAGTCGGCAGCATCGATGTGACTGTTCCAGTTGGTGCTAGTCACGATGAGCTGGAAGAAAAAGCCATTGACGCCGGAGCCGAAGACCTGCTTTTTGCTGACAATATTTTGACTATATATACTGCGCCAGAAAATCTAAAAACCGTGCAAGAAAATTTGATTACAGCCGGCCTCAAAATCGAGGCGGCTGAATTAAGTTACCTTCCTCTGCAAAAAGCTGAACTCACACTTGAAAATCAGCCTGCTTATGAAAAACTTCTAGAAACATTGGACGATCAAGATGATGTTCAAGAAATTTTTGATACTATCGCGTAATTAAAAAAAATGGGGGGAACTAAAGTGTGTGTTTTAGGAATTGACCCGGGAACAGCCACTGTCGGCTGGGCTATCATTGAAGAAACCAATGGGAACATCCTTCCAGTGGCTTTTGGGCATATCAGCACCGAAAAAACTGAGACGGAAGAAAATCGCCTAGCTGAAGTTTCGAAAGACTTAGTCAGTATTATTGAAAAATACCACCCCACCGAAGCAGCCGTGGAACAACTTTTCTTTTTTAAGAACAAAAAGACGATTATCTCAGTCGGGCAGTCCAGAGGTGGTATCCTCTTGACATTAGAACAAAAAGGTGTCAAGATAGCTAGCTACACACCTCTTCAAGTGAAGCAAGCAGTCACGGGCTATGGCAAAGCAGAAAAGAAGCAAGTGCAACTTATGGTGCAAAACATCCTAAAGCTCCGGGCCATACCCAAGCCAGACGATACGGCTGATGCTCTAGCAATAGCCATTTGCCACATAAATTCACGCAAATTAAGTAGTTTAAAATAATTTTCAATAATTAAAGTTCGATGATCAATCAATAATCAATTCTCAATAATCTATTGAAAATTGAAAATTGAAAATTCATTGAAAATTGAAAATTGAAAATTGAAAATTTATGGATTTAGCTATCAGCCCCATTATCCGCTTTTTCATCGTTGAGGGAGTCCCCTTTGAAACAGTTATCCTGATTTTGATGTTACCAATCATTGCTACACTGATCGCTTTTTTGCGCCAAGTTGTCGGAATCAAGGCTTTTGGCATCTATACGCCACTGATTATAACTTTCGCCTTTCTAGCTACTAACGGCCTCCGTTATGGTGTGGCTATTTTTGTGGCGGTTATTTTCATCGGGATGTTGATGCGCTTCATCCTAAAGCCTTTTCGCCTCCTCTATCTGCCACGCGTAGCTATCATGCTCACGATCGTCGCCATCCTAATCCTTTTTCTTCTAGTATTTGGCGGTAACATGAAAAGAACCGGCCTAGCTTCTGTTTCAATTTTCCCTATTCTAATTATGATTACCTTGGTAGAAAAATTCGTGGCCGTCCAAATTGAAAAAGGCAACAAAACCGCACTGCTCTTGGCACTTGAAACTCTCATTATCTCGATTATCGGTTTTTATATCGCTAGTTGGAGTGCTCTCATAAGACTTGTGGTTGGCTATCCTTGGATCATCCTATTCACCATACCAATCAATGTTATGATCGGACGTTGGACTGGATTGCGCATTATTGAGTATATTCGATTTAAAGACGTAATTAAAAAACTGTAAAATTTACGAGACCTAAACCTCATCTGTCCTACGGACATCTTCTCCTTAAAAAGGAGAAGAAAATATGGAAAAACATCTTAAGATACTATGTTTGAATTTTTCAAAAACAGCAAAAAGCTTTTGGGCATGAACTCGAGAAATCTTGAGTTTATTCGTCCATACAATCGGATTCGAGCCAAAAGACTGGCTGATGATAAATTGCTAAGCAAGCGGATTCTCAAAAAAAATAACATCGCCGTACCACGCCTAATTACTAAAATCAAAACTATTGAGAATTTGGAAAATTTTGATTGGCAATCACTTCCAAACAGTTTCGCTTTGAAACCTAATCGCGGTTTTGGTGGTGAAGGCATTATCGTGGTGTATGGCAAAAAGAAAGGGCGTGATGATGCTTGGGTCAAGGCCGATCGTTCTCTCATCACTATTGAAGATTTGCGCAGCCATATCCGCAACATCCTCGACGGTTCATTTTCCCTTTCCAACACGCCTGACATAGCTTTTTTTGAAGAACGCCTGCAACTATTGAAACTTTTTAAACCCTATGCTTATAAGGGCATTCCGGATATTCGAGTCATTGTTTTCAATAAGGTGCCAGTGATGGCCATGCTGCGTTTGCCCACCCGTGAATCTGGCGGTAAAGCCAACTTGCAGCAAGGTGCAGTTGGTGTCGGCATCGACATGGCCACTGGCGTAACTACTACAGCCATCGTAGGCAAAAGCCATTTTATTGAAAAAATTCCCGGCACTCAATTTTCTGCCAGCGGTATTCGCATTCCCTATTGGAAAGATATTTTATTATTAGCCTCCAAGGCACAAGAGATTTCCAATTTAGGTTTTCTTGGTGTTGATGTGGCTATCGACAAAAACCATGGCCCAGTCATCCTAGAACTTAATGCCCGTCCAGGACTGTCCATCCAGGTTGCTAATTTGGCCGGTCTAGCTGAAAGGCTCAAGCGCGTTTCCGGACTGAAAATAAAAACGATTGCTCGCGGAGTACGCATGGGCATGGATCTGTTCGGAGGAGAAATCGAAGAAGAGGTGGAAGAAATTTCCGGCCGCAAAGTTATTGGCACGGTAGAAAAAATAAAACTGACTGGCAAGAATGGCAAGGTTGTTGAAGTTGAAGCTAAGATAGACACTGGTGCTGGCTACACATCTATAAGCACCGCCTTAGCCCGAGAGCTTGGTTTCGAAAAAACAGTCGAGGCTTATGAAAAAATCACTCACAGTTATGATGAATTGCGCCTCCTCAGTCGAGCTGAGCGTTGGAATATCCACAAAAATATTCCAGACATAGCCACTACGGTTATTGTCCACTCCTCCCATGGCACAACATACAGACCCACAATCAGAATCACCATCACCATGCATGGTTGGATCATTCCAACCAGAGTCACGCTAATAGACCGCGCTCATCTCAAATATCCCATTATTATCGGCAATAAAAACCTGCGCAGATTTTTAATTGATGTGACTAAATAAAAACTATGATAAAAAATCCACCAATCATAAAAAAAATCGTCGAGGAGATGGGCGGGACTTTTGAAAAAGTTATTCCCGAGCGAGGCTGTTATTATATCCATGTGGATGATAAAGAGTTCCTAATCACGCGCAAATTTAGAATCGCTAAAAATTTCATCAGCATCGCTGGAGCGACAAAGTATAAGGATTTGACCTACACCCTGCTTAAGCGCCGATCTTTGCCAACGCCAACCACTGTCTTTTTTTTCAGAAAAAAATTCAATCCAAAAGATGTCGCCAGCAAATTAGCTGCTATGAAATTTCCGATAATCATCAAGGATTCTGCCGGTTCCAATAGCAAAGGAATCTTTCCTTATATAAAAACATTAGCTGCTGCTCAAGCTATCATAGAGACTGAGCTGCCGAATTTCAGATCACTTATCGCACAAGAAATGATTTTTGGTAAGGAATATCGGGTCCTCATGTTGGATGACAAAGTTATTGGTGCCCTGGAAATGATTCCTCCGCGAGTTTTTGGTGACGGAAAATCCACCATCACCCAACTCATCGAAGAAAAACAGCAACACACCCACCGAAAAACCCCTCTCGATTATGCATTGAAAATAATCTTGCAAGAGCAGGGTTTTTCACTTGAGCATGTTTTGAAAATTGGAGAAATCGCTTCCATCAAAAAAAGTTCATCCCTAGCTGAAGGCGGGGAAACTATGGATGTCACTGATCTAGTTAATCAAAAAATCGTTTCTATTTGCGCCCAAGCGGCTGATGCAATTGGTGATTATCTCGCTGGTATAGATATAATTTGTGAGGATATTTCAATCGATCCGGACACCCAAACTTTTGGGATCCTTGAAATCAATGGCAAGCCGGACATCTATATCCACTACAAACCGAATCATGGCAAATCCAGAAATGTCGTCAAGGATATTATAAATTTTATTTTGAAACTAAGCACGACTCAAAAAAGCAATCTAGCTTAAGCCTGATTTACGCTTTTTACCTATTAAATTAAAGTCTTTGTTTTATGCCCAGCGAAAAAACTTTGCCAAAATTCATACTCATCGGCCCAGATACCGAAAACACTCGGGATCTATTGCAGGAAATTGAAGCCCGAGGATGTTCCGCCACTCTCATTAAGCTACGGGATGTCCTTTTCGAATTTGTAGCTGGTCGTTCCATAGCAACATGGCGTGGTTTAGATTTGGATGCTTTTGATATTTTTATCTTTCGCGGGTATGATAAAAACCTGCTTTTTGCCCAACTCTTAGCAAGAAATCTTTTAGCGCAAAAAAAAGTTGTACTAGATGAAACCCTGGGAGGAAACTATCTCTCTGGAAAAAATACCGAGGCTTTGTTTTTTTCTCAAAAAAACATCCTTCATCCAAGAACCTATCAGGCTGTCAGTATTTCTGCCCATAAAAAAATTCTGCCGAATTTAAAGTTCCCCATTATAGTCAAGCCTGTGGATGGCCAAAAGGGTCAGGGTATTGAAAAATTTGATGATGTAGAAAGTGCTATGGCCTTTTTTCAAAAAAATCCTAAAAATTTTCTCATCCAAGAATATCTGCCTATTGATGGCGACATTCGTATTTTTGTTGTTGACGGAAAAGTACTTGGAGCTATCAAAAGAATGGTGATTCCGGGGGATTACCGCTCGAATGCTTCTCTTGGTGCTGTAGCAAAAAAATTCCTACCAACTCCAGCTATGGAAGTGCTTGCTTTGCAGGCGGTCTCGGTTATGGATTATGAAGTGGCTGGTGTGGATCTCATTGAAAATGATGGCAAGCTCTATATCCTAGAGGTCAACATTGCGCCGCAATGGCAAAAATTCAAAGAAATCACTGGCATCAACCCCGCTAAACACATAATCAACTATGCCATAGAAAAATATGAAAAAAATTAGAATCGGCTTTTTCAAAAAATCCCAGGGCATTTTTACCGAAAAACTTATTGCAGAAATTGAAAATGAATTGAGGTCCCTTCCAAATGTGGAGCTTTTTACCGGCTTGGATTTTAGATTGGCTTACATAAAAAATGGTCGTGCTATTATCGGAGATTTTGATTTGAATACTTTGGATGTTTATTTTTGGCATGACACCATCAAGCCAGCTGATTGGGGCAGTGACAACTATGCTTTGAATGTTTTGCGAGCGCTGGAAAATGATTGCATAGTCATCAATTCCAGCATTTCAACGCAAATTGTAAATGACAAATACTTAGCCCACACTACACTCAAAAAACAAGGTTTGCCCGTAGCTGATTTTGCCCTTGTCGACGCTTCTAACAAAGCTGCGCTATCAGCTATTTTTAATAGCTTTGATTCATCCATTCTAATTAAGCCACGTTTTGGCGGTTGGGGAGCTGGCATTGTAAAGATAGATTCACTTAATGCGCTCTTTGATCAGGTTGATTTATTGCTAAGCTTCTCGCCAAAACAAAATCTGCAGATTTTGCTGGAAAAATATTATCCCAATGATCTATCGAGATGGATATCCGTAGTTGTTTTTGGTGACAAGGTGCTTTTCGGCTACAAAAAAAATGTTATACGCGAAAATGATTGGAAAATTTGTGATCCAGAAAAAACAGATGGCAAGGGTTTTCTTTCAGAGTATGTTGATCCATCGCCCGAACTGAAAAAAATCGCCCTAGCAGCCAAACAAGCTATCGGCAAAGATATTGTTTGTTTTGATTTTATTTACACCTCCGAGGGTTACAAAATCGTCGATGAAAACGGACGCCCCGGCCTCTATGCCCATTGTCTGGAAAAAGCCGGCGTTGATATAAAAAAAGAAATTATTAGCCTGATCATGTCCAAGCTATAAAAATAACCACCCCCCACCTTGGCAATAATAAACAAACTTATGAATAATACCAAATTAACTTGATTTATACCACAACGCCGGAGCTGAGCTCCAGCCAGGCAATAGCTTTTCAGGAGCTCAGCTCCTTTCCAGTTAGAACAGTTTAAGTTAATTTAGTATAAGACTCGTTTTTTGTTGGAAAAATTCCCATATAGTTCTATAATTGAAGTACTTAATTATAAATGGATATTTTATGAGTTTTGAAGCTCCTTCCCCCCTGTACCCAGAACGTGCTTCGGCCAACTTAGATGTGGCTATTGAGCGACTGCAAAAAATTGAAAGCGGAGAAACGGAAAAAATAAAACTCACGGAAAGTGAACGGCTTGAATTGCTATCTTTTGAAAATAGCCTGGGCGAAGAGCTTGAACAAATTGTGAAAATAAAAAACATTTCTTCAACTATTCATACTGACTATTTATTCACTGAAGCTGGTCAGGAGGATTTTGAAAAAACATTCGGGTTAGATATCAAAGCTGAAACTCCGGAAACTATAGAATCATTTATTTATGAACATCGGGATATTTTTATAAAAACTCCTCCAACCTGGTTTTCCAATCGTGCGGGAGCATATGCCGACACCAGCCTACTGGAAGCCCTTGAAAATAGTATGGATGAGTCTGGAGAAATCAACACTAACAATATCCAATCGCCCACACAAATAAGCCTACTGCTGACGACAGAGAGGGCCCTAGAAAAATTAACGTTACTCAGAAATTTCAAACGAAAACTTAAATCTGAATCAGAAAAAAAAGAACAGTTGCCAAAAAATTCCGCACTCGAACTAGCCACGCTAAAAATCATAAAATTATATAAAAGAAAAACCAATCAACTCCTATCAGATACTTTTTCAACCGGGGTTGCTATAGAAAATTTATCTAAAAACATTGGGGAAAATAATCTTACTGCGGAAGAAAAGATGCTTCTTTCGCTATTTCGTGGCTTAAATACTCCAGAAAAAAACTATTCCCGCTACGATAGATTTATTCACGGCGCATCTGCTGATTATGATGAAATTGGGAATAGACTCCAAATTTCTCCAGAAATAATCGCATATGCCGACAATCTAGATTCCGAATACATGGAGAATGAGCTGTGCCAAGAAACCAGACTTAGGGACCGCGGACTAGATCCAGCGAAAATATTTGAAAAAAATATCCCTTGCGCAGAATTTTCTGCTATCGAAGAGTCTTTATTGCGCCATTATGACAGCCTCAGCGAACACCCAGCCACTGAATATGACCCCAATGGCATTGGTTCGGCACCCGACAATAAGTGGCGCTTTATAGCCCGGCCTGATTTTAAAAGCATGTCCGTAATGGGTGGTCGCAAAATAATTAAAGCACCTCCGAAAAATCAATCTGTTGAAACGATGATTACTGTTTTATGTGGACATGAAACTGAGGGCCACTTCATCCAAAGCCTTAATCGTGAAAAAATTCCTTTAAAACTGCTCAACAGCAACCAACTAGGCACTGACCGAACATCCCTATTCTCCGAAGGCGGAGCTATGATGGTATAAAATATTATCTCTCAGGAAGCCTTTGGATTTCAATCCATCCCTCACTCGTCCTATGTGCGGGCGATGATGAAGAAATTAGAAGGCGGGAATTACATCGAGTGCACAAAAGCCTTTTATGATGATCAGAAAAAAGTTTTTATAGAAAAAAGGAATCGGGACATTATAAATGATGCGGAGTTTAAGGAGAAGACTAGGAGCGCCCTTGAGACTGCTATCAATCGTTGCAAGCGTCTTTTTAGGGGCGACAACAAAAACTCCAACTCCCGCTTTTTAACAAAAAGTAAGGATACGGCCTATTTGGAACAATTGATTTTGATGGACAAATTACAAAAACAGGGCATGGAAAAATATGCCTTTGTTGGCAGTGTAAATTTACGTACTTTGGCTGATTTGGCTGAAATAGGCCTCATCGACCTTGCTCAAGTCAAAAAACCCGACTTATATAGCTTGGAAATTTGGAACAAAATCAAGGACAACTATAAGCTAGCTATGCCCGAAAACGGTACCCCTGAAAACACCCCCGAAACACTTGATAAAAAAGCTGATTTGTTATAGAATAGTAATTAACTTTGCAAATATTTATTAGTGACGTGGCCCCTGCATTTGAGCTTTGGCAGGAGTATTTTTTTCAAAATACTCCTGCCAACTAGTGAAAAGTGTGCCTCCCCAGCAATAATCCCTGCCAGTATTATTTACTTTTGTTAAAATATAATTTTTTTATTTTATGAAGCACGTATTTATTTCTTTTAAGGATTTCAAAAGCGCCTCTAAAAAAGACCGCTGGAAAATGTTCGGGCTAATCAGTGCCTATGTTGCCGGCTTTTTTGCTATTTTGATTCTCGGGATTTTCACCTACTACGCCAAAGATTTGCCCAGCGCCAATGGAATCAGCAAGCGTGCCGTCACAGAGTCAACAAAAATCTATGACCGCACCGGCGATCACATTCTCTATGATATCCACGGTGAGGAAAAAAGAACGCAGATACAATTCAGCTACATGCCAGATGCCATAAAATATGCCACCATTTCCTTGGAAGATCAAAATTTCTATCATCATTTTGGATTTGATGCCCGCGGATTGGTCAACGCCGTCCTTTCTAATATCTTGAATCGAGGCGGTGGCCGAGGTGGATCAACCATAACCCAGCAACTTGTTAAAAACTCCATTCTCACCGACGAACGCTCTCTTTCCCGTAAGATCAAAGAGTTGATTTTAGCCATAGAAATAGAATTTAAATTTTCCAAAGATGCTATTTTGGGCATGTATCTCAATGAAATCCCTTATGGCTCAAATGCTTATGGCGTTGAGGCTGGCGCACAAACCTTTTTTGGCAAACGTGCAGCAGAACTTACTTTGGATGAAGCGACCCTATTGGCCGCCCTTCCCCAAGCACCCTCCTATTATTCCCCTTATGGCAATCACACTGACGCCCTGAGAGGCAGACAATTATACGCTCTGAGTCAGATGGAAAAACTGGGCTATATAACCAAGGAACAATCGGATGCCGCCAAAGAAATTGATATTTTAGCCAAAATACGACCGTCCTCGGAAAACATTTCCGCCCCCCACTTTGTTATGTATATCAAAGAGTATTTGGAAAAAACTTACGGTCAACAAGCGTTAGAACAAGGTGGTTTGAAGGTTTACACAACGCTTGATTGGGACAAACAGCAAATTGCCGAACAGGCTGTTAAAGAAGGGGCTGAATCAAATACAAAAAAATATGATGCGGAAAATGCTGCCCTAGTCGCAATGGATCCGCGGACTGGTCAGATTTTAGCTATGGTTGGCAGTAAAAATTATTTTGATAAATCTATTGATGGCCAAGTCAATGTTACAATCCGCAACCGACAACCCGGATCATCTTTCAAGCCCTATGTCTATCTGACAGCTTTTAAAAAAGGCTACACCCCTGAAACCCAGATGTGGGACGTGGATACGAATTTCGCACCCAACTCTGAAAAAGAATATAACCCAAAAAATTACGATGGGAAGAACCATGGACTTCTCCAGATGAAAGATGCGCTGGCGATGTCCCTCAACGTTCCTGCTGTCCAAACGCTTTATTTAGCCGGTGTTGAAGATTCCATTACAACTGCCACCTCTCTCGGCATCACCACATTAGACAATTCCGTTGATTATGGTCTCTCCTTGGTACTTGGCGGCGGCGAAGTGACCCTTCTTGACCATGTCAATGCTTATGGCTCACTAGCAGCCGGTGGCATCCATCATGACAAAGCTGCTATTCTAAAAATTCTTGATTCAACTGGTAATGTTTTGGAGGAATATAAAAATGATCCGGGGCAAAAAGTTGTTGAGGAGAAATATGTTACGATGCTTGACTATATCATGTCCACCAATTCCTTGCGCGCCCCTGTTTTTGGAACCAACAACCCATTCAACTTTCCTGATCGCCCTGTGGCTGCTAAAACAGGCACCACCAATGAGTGGCGTGACGGTTGGGCTATGGGATACACACCATCACTCGTTGCGGGCGTTTGGGCTGGCAACAATGACAATTCCATCATGACGCCTGGAGCGGACGGAATTTATGTGGCTGCGCCCATTTGGAGAAAATTCATGGATGGCGTTTTGAAAAATTATTCCGTGGAACAATTTCCAAAATATGAGCCCGAGGATGCAGGCAAGCCAATTTTAAATGGTGAATTGAAAGTAGATGACAAAATCAAAGTTTGCAAACTTCCTGGCAAAAAAGATGCCTACTGTCTGGAGAATGACAAGTGTCCGGACAGCTTAAAAACCACCAAAAAATTCTTTTCTGCACACTCCATTTTGTGGTATGTAAACAAAGATGATCCGCGCGGAGATTCACCCAAAAACCCAGAGGATGATGTACAATTCAAGGGATGGGAAAAGGCTGTTCAAAAATACGCCGAGAAAAATAAAGATTTCTCCAAAGATCCTGCCCCAACCAAAGAATGTGAATCGGATGATTTTTCCGACATAGCTCCGGAAATAAAAATCCAGTCCCCTGATAACAACCAAACTATAACATCCTCTTCGTTCCAGATCAGTGCCTCAGGATCCTCGGTGTTTGATATAAAAAAAATAGTCCTCTATGTAAATGGCGATCAGGTTACCTCAAACAATGAATCTTCTATTGACTTTACGTATAACATTCCGGATGACAAAAAAATAACTGACTTGGAAATCAAAGCCACTGCTGTTGATGAAAATGACAATTCAGAAAGCACCAGCATTGTCGTCCACACGAATGTCACCCCATAGCGACTCGCCCACCAAAAAAAGCCTTGCTTTGCGCAAGGCTTTTTTATTTGACTTTTATCTTATCAATAGACCCCTCGCCCAACTCCGCATTCATCTTGCGAACAATCCGATCCTTTTGCAGCCACATCTCCGAAGCCCAAGCCGAACTGTCTGATTTCACAAAAATAGTCTTGTTATTATAATAATCCGGGATCAATTTCTCAATTCCCACATTGCCGAATTCCTCCTTGATCACCTTGCGAAAAACATAAAAAACCGTCTGGTCATCCAATGTTTTGGGCTGATATATATCCTTTTTAGTTAAATAGTTTTTGAGAAGTTTCATGTCGTCTTTATTATCGACTTATTTCAATAAAAAATTCCGGGTATTTTTCTGCTAAAATAGTTTTGGCTTTTTTGGCATTGGCTTCCTCAGAAAAAATTCCAAAAACCGTTGAGCCGGAGCCGGTCATCAAAGAGTTGTCCGCACCAAAAGCCAGTAGCGCCTGTTTAATTTCCTTGATAATTGGATACTTTCTTTCAGCAAAAATTTCGAAATCGTTGTATAGATTCATTACAATAACCTCTCTACTATTTTCCATATCATCCAGTCCAACAAACATTTCTTGAGAAATATTTACCCTATTTTTATCATCGCAAAACCACAGAAGCTCGGAAAGTTTTTGATAGGCATCTTTAGTTGTTATGTGTAATTTCGGATTAATTATAAGAAAATAAACTTGCCGTGAATAGTTTTTTTGGGTTATTTTTTCACCCATCCCCTCCATCAACACGCAATTTTTTTCAGCGATGAAGATTGGGATATCCTTGCCGATTTCCGCGGAAATTTTAATCAATTGATCTTCCGACAGAACTTGTCCGCAAATTTTATTCAACGATTTAAAAACTTCTGCCGCATCCGAACTGCCACCGCCCATTCCAGCTCCCACCGGAATTTTCTTTTTTAATCTTATCTCTACGGTGCCGATATTTCCAATTTCTTGCAAATACCTCTTGGCTGCCTTATAACAAATATTTCGCTCATCAATTGGGATGTTTTTTGAATCTGTCATAATCAGAACATCATTGCCTTTTTCTAAAAATGACACCTCCACCTCATCATAAATATTCTCCAGCTTCAGTGCCACTGACCGCAACTCATGAAAACCATTGTCTAATTTTTGCACCACCTCTAAAGTCAAATTTATTTTGGCTGGCGCCTTAGTTTTGATGACCATTTTTCTAAAAATTTATAATTTACGCTATTGGGTCTTGGCGGCAACATTTTAAATTAGCTGTTATTTTTCTTAATCAAACTTACGATTGCGAAAACTTGCATACCTTGGCCTTTTCCAAATGCCGTCATCTCTTCCCCAGTTGTCGCATTGATGCCGATATCGCTTTTTTTAATTTTTAAAATTTTTGTAAGCGAACCTTTTATTTCATCTGCGATAGGTAATATTTTCGGGGTCTTAGCCTCAATCGTTATGCCAATATTATTAATCTGATAACCTTTTTTAGAAATATTTTCCAGTGCCACCTTCAGATATTCTCGGCTATCCACAACCCCCCTTCCACACAATTCATCCGCATAGACCGAGAAGGAATCACCACCAATCGCTTGCTCCAGCGCATTGCATAAAGCATGAATCACCACATCCCCATCAGAATTACCTTCTAGTCCATTTTTCAAATCCACTTCAAAACCGCCCAAAATAAGTTTTTTATCAACCTCACTGAACCGATGCGAATCTTGTCCCATTCCAACTCTTAGCATAATTTTCTTCTAATGATTATTTTAGCTAATTCATAGTCCATCGGCGTAGTTATTTTAGTGTTATAGGGCGAAGCTTCGATTATTTTTACCTTCTTCCCAAGCCTCTCTACCAAGGAAACATCATCCGTCCCAACATACCGATCTTTGTGCGCCAAATTAAATGCTTCGGCTGCTAGCTTTAGTTTTATGACTTGTGGGGTTTGCATGTTCCACAATCTGCTTCTATCCAGAGTCTGCTCAACCAGATTGTTTTTATTCACCTGTTTAATAGTGTCTTTAGTCGGGTGTGCCACCGCACAAGCGCCAATTTTTTTAGCCACTAATAGTGCTATCTCGATTTCCTGCTCTTGTACGAACGGATTGGCGCCATTATGAAAAAGAATCATACTTTCTTTTATTTGTTTGGCGGAAAAAATATTCTCTAAATATTTAATCGCATTAAAGCTGGATTCTTGCCGCTCTGAACCACCCTCAATAACGTCAATTATTTTTTTAAATCCTGTTTTTCGAAAAAGTTCTTTAAATAGACCAAGCTCTTCTTTTCTTGCAACCACTAAAATCCCGTCGACCATCTTTGTTTTTTCAAATGGTAACGCTGAATAATAGACGATTGATTTTCCGCCTAGTTTCAAAAGAACCTTGTTTTTACCTGCCCCCATCCGCTTGCCGATTCCGGAAGCTAAAATAATTGCAATATTCATATATTATAACTTGATTTAAATATTTACTTTTCTAACAACTGCTTTTTTGAAAAATTCTTCCGCCAATCGCCTAG
>Ga0334722_10004703_pt1 | contig 14062 bp, 9 predicted proteins | sample C3_bottom_MG_FD_207210 | JGI IMG/M metagenome (GOLD analysis project Ga0334722, IMG submission 207210) | Sediment microbial communities from Yellowstone Lake, YNP, Wyoming, USA - C3_bottom | ecosystem: Environmental > Aquatic > Freshwater > Lake > Sediment | place: USA: Wyoming | collected...
TGACGCTTCAGGGAGAAGGATAGAGGGTCTAGATGTTGCTGTCAAGGAATGCCGTGAGCTGGGATTTCGACAGGGCGCCGACCTTGGTCGCCTCGATATTGCCGTTCTTGAACAGCATCAGCGTCGGGATGCCGCGGATGCCGTACTTGCGCGGAATTTCCTGGTTCTCGTCGACGTTGACTTTCGCCACCTTGAGCTTGCCGGTGTATTCCTTGGCCACTTCTTCCAGCGTGGGGGCGATCGCCTTGCACGGGCCGCACCACTCGGCCCAGTAATCGACCAGGACCGGGCCCTGCGACTGCAGCACCTCGGCTTCAAACGTGTCGTCGGTAACGTGATGGATATGTTCGCTCATGCCTTCCTCGTGGTTCGTTGCTCGTGTGTCGGGGTTCGTTCGCGATCCGTGGCCGCAGCGGCCGCAGGAGGGGTGAGTCCGGATTTTAGTCCTATTTCAGGCTTGCCGCAGGGGCCGGACCTCGCTTGTATATGGGGGCCGGCGGGCGGGTTTCAAGTTTCGGACCGCGAACCGCCGGCCACGGAGCGCGAAAAGGCTATGGTAAAATCTCCCCGACAGTCCCAGTGGCCGTCTTTTTAGGACCTTTCCCATGACCTATGTCGTTACCGAATCCTGCATCAAGTGCAAATACACCGACTGCGTCGATGTCTGTCCCGTGGATTGCTTCCGCGAAGGGCCGAACATGCTGGTCATCGATCCGGACGAGTGCATCGACTGCACGCTGTGCGTGGCCGAATGTCCGGCGGAAGCGATTTTCGCCGAGGACGACGTGCCGGACGATCAAAAGGAATTCACCGCGCTCAACGCCGAGTTGTCCAAGGTGTGGAAACCCATCATCGAGCGCAAGGACGCGCCTGCGGATGCGGATGAATGGGCCAAAGTGAAGGACAAGCGCAAGCTGCTGGAGAAATAGCGCGCGTCCCGGTCGCACTTGCGCGGACGGTGGCCCGTCCGCGCGGATCGCCGATTGAGAACGGATGAAAAAACGTCATCCGTTCTCAATCGGCGATCTTGTATGAAACCCCCGCGCTTTGGTTTGGTGTTAACCGTAACCGTGTTTTCTGAACGGATGTGCTTTTCATCCGTATGGAAAATACGGTTGGCGCGCGCAGCGCGCAAATCCTCTGGCGGCATGCGACATAAGCCGCTTATCGCGCGCCCGGCGCGCAAATCCCTTAGTCGTACAACCCCGCGCGCGTCTTGCCGCGGAATACGTAGTAGGAAAACGCGGTGTAGGCGACGATGAAGGGCAGCACGATCAGCGCGCCGATCAGCACCACTTTCAGCGACGAGGGATGCGCCGCCGCGTCCCAGAAGGTCAGACGGTCGATCACGACGTAGGGAAACAGGCTGTAGGCGAGGCCGATGAAAGCGAGCACGAAAATCGCCACGGCGCCGGCGAACGGCGCCCAATCGCGCGCGCCCGGCGTGCCCCGGGACAGGCGCCCGGTCGAGCGCCATACCCAGATCCAGGCGAGCAGCGTCGCGAGCGGCAGCAGCATCAGCCCCAGCGTGCGCGGAAAATCGAACCATTTGGTCTGCACCATCTGGCTCACGAACGGCGTGGCGAGGCTCACCGCGGCCACGCCGAGCGCGACCCAGAGCAAACCCCAGCGCGCCCAGGCCAGCGCCTTTTTCTGCAGCGTGCCCTCGGTCTTGTAGATGAGCCAGGTCGCCCCGAGCAGGACGTAGCCGCCGCACAGTCCCGCTCCCACCACCAGACCGAACAGCAGGTAACCGAAGCCGGAATCAAAACCCGTGATGTAGCGCCCCAGCATCAGCCCCTGCGAAAACGAGGCGATGAACGAGCCGAGCCAGAACAGCCAGTTCCACAGCTCGCGGTGCCAGCCCTCGGCCTTGACGCGAAACTCGAACGCCACGCCGCGCAGCATCAGCCCGATCAGCATCGCCGCCACCGGCAGGTAGAGCGCGCCCAGCACCACGCCGTGCGCCACCGGAAACGCGACCAACAGGATGCCCACGCCGAGCACCAGCCAGGTTTCGTTCGCGTCCCAGAACGGCCCGATCGAGGCCACCATCAATTCCTGTTCGCGCGCGTCGGCCGCGGGCATCAGCATGCCCACGCCGAGGTCGTAGCCGTCGAGCACGACATAGGCGAGCACGGCCACGCCCATCAGCGCGGCAAAGATCAGCGGCAGGTCGAGGTTCATATCGTTTCGGCCTTCACCGCCCCTTTGCCGGCGAGGTGCGTGATCACCACCATATAGGCCGCAAGCATCAGCGCGTAGACCAGCACGTAGCCGGTGAGGCTGGCGCCCAACTGCGCCTCGGGGACGCGGCCCACCGCCTGCGACGTTTTCAGGATGCCGGTGACCAGCCACGGTTGGCGCCCGATTTCGGTGACCAGCCAGCCCGCGAGCGTTGCCACCCAGCCGGAAAACGTGAAACCGGCGAGGCTCCACAGCAGCCACTGCGGCGGGGCTGCGCCCTTGCGCAGCACCCAGGCGCCGGTCCACGCCAGCGCAAGCATCGCCATCCCCAGGGCCAGCATCAGGCGGAAGCCGAAAAATAGCGGCGCCACCGGCGGCGCCAGCTGGTCCGCACCCGGTGCGGAGGGCGCGAACGCCTCTATGCCTTTCACTTCGCCGTCCAGATCGTGCGTCAGGATCAGGCTCGCGAGCTTGGGGATTTCGATAGCGAAATCGTTGTGCCGCGTTTGCTCATTCGGCACTGCGAACAGCACCAGCGGCGCCCCGCGCTCGGTGTTCCACAGCGCCTCGATCCCGGCGATTTTCGCCGGCTGGTGCGCTAGCGTGTTCAGCCCGTGCAGGTCGCCGGCAAAAATCTGCAGCGGCGCGATCACCGCGGCGATCACCACGCCGGTGCGCAGCGTGCGCAGCGCCGACGTATCCCCGGGTGCGCGCAGCAGGCGCCACGCCGACAGTCCGGCGACCACGAAGGAGGCGGTGAGCCCGGAGGCGAGCAGCATGTGGGTGAAGCGGTAGGGGAAGGACGGATTGAAGATCACCTGCAGCCAGTCGCCCGCGATCAGCACGCCGTCCTGCATCACCTGCCCGGTGGGCGTATGCATCCACGAATTGAGCGCGAGTATCCAGAACGCCGAGAACAGGGTGCCGATCGCGACCAGCAGCGTCGCCCCGATGTGCACCCAGGCGGGCACGCGGTTCATGCCGAACAGCATCACGCCGAGAAACGTGGCCTCGAGAAAAAACGCGGTCAGCACCTCGAAGGCGAGCAGCGGGCCGGCGATGTTGCCTACGCTTTTCATGAAGCCGGGCCAGTTGGTGCCGAACTGGAACGACATGGTGATGCCGGTGACCACGCCCATGGCGAACGTGAGCGCGAAGATCTTCACCCACAGCTTGTAGGTCGCGAGCCAGGCGGCGTCGCCGCTCCGCGCGTAGCGGATGCGGAAATACACCAGGATCCACGCCAGCGCGATGGTGAGCGTGGGGAACAGGATGTGAAAACCGATGTTCAGCCCGAACTGGGCACGGGCGAGGAGAAGTAGGTCGGGATTGTCCATGAGGGCGGCTCATGCATATGAGCACCAGCGCATGATAATACGCCACCCAGTCCGGTGATGCCAGCAAGCCACGTTGCCGTCGCCATGAAAGTCGAAGCGCCGCTTGCCTGGGATATCCGTGCGCTGGTAGTTTACGGGCGGGCTAGCTGACCGAGGCCGACATTCGTGGACAAAAGAGCACTTTGCCGCAACTGGGCGCTGATCGCCGCCGTGCTGTTTGCGCCATGCGCGGCCGCGGCGTTCTCGGAGGCCGATCGCGCGCTGTTTCAGGAAGCGGCCAAGCCTGGTGTTTCGAATGAAGCGAGGGCGCGTGCGGACAGCCTCGCCCATCGCCTCGCCAACGAGCAGGAACTTGCGGCGCTGGACTATCTGATCGAACTCGGCCACTTGCCCTTGATCCGCAGCTACGCCGGCGGCTGGTCCGGCAAGAACGCCACGCCCGGGTTCGAAGCCCGCGTGCTCAAGCATTTCGGCAATCGCGGCCTCGCCGAAATCTTGATCCCCTCACTATACCAATACCACAATGCGGAGCTGTTCGAAGCGCTGTATCGCGATGCCGAGATGCTGGCGCGCTGGCGCCGCGAACGGCGACAAAAATGCCGCGCGCAAATTGCGCAGTATCGCCCGCCGGTGCAGGCGCGCGGCGGCCGCGCGCAAGCGGCGGTCCAGGCAGCGCCGCCGCGGAGTACGGGAGCGATTGCGGCAGGAAGGCAGGCGCGCATGGCGTTCCTGCGCGGCGCCGGCGTGATCACATGGAATTACGTATGCGCTTCCGCGGCCGAGGATGATCCGATCACCGATCTGGACGGGCGCCCGCCCGGCGCCGATGGCAGGCCCAACCGCGAGTCGGCGAGCGCCGAGGCGGTCGCGCGCACGCTGGTCCCTGGCGCGGAGAGCAGACTTGTGCCGCTGTTTCGCGACCTGTCGCTGTTCCCTGCCGCCGACTGGAGCGGCGCCGGCGGGCGGCCTGACACTGTCGTCTTCCAGACGGCGCGCCCGCCCATGGCCTTCCTGCAGCTTTTCAAATCCCGGCTTTACGGGCCCGATGCCGGCGGGCTGATCGAGGTTCTGAAGGAGATCACCCCGAACGATCAGGGCACGCAGACCGACAAGGATGCGTGGTGGGCACTTTGGGGGCTGCATTCCGCGCTGGTGTCGAGCGATTCGCCCGAGGCGACGCGCTCGCTCGCCGCCGATATCGAACGCGCGGCCGCGATCGAGAATCCCGAAGACCGCAACTTTTTCCTGACCTGGCTTATTCCGCTGCTGGGGCCGGTGCTGCCGCCGGCGCAAGTCGATCTCGCCGGCCTCAAGAGCAAGGTCCTCGATCGCCTTTCCTACGGCCGTGTCGCGGAAAGCTCGCGTCTGTTCGCCCAGGTCGAGACGGAGAACCGCAGCCTGCGCGAGCCGTCGGCTGAATCGCTGACGCGCTGGATCACGCACGAGCATTACCGGCGCATCGTTCCCTATCTCCTTGCGCACGGCGCGAACCCGAACGGTCCCATTGCGCAACACGTTCAGCCGCCGCTGCTGATGGCCGCGTATTCCAATCCTGCGGCGGCAACGATGCTGCTCGACGCCCGCGCCGACGTGAATATCAGCGGCCTCGATGGCAAGACGCCGCTCCACGCCGCCTGCGACAGCAGTTACGGCAAGCCCGAGCGCACCGAACTCGCGGCGCAGCTGATCGCGCGCGGCGCGAATGTCAACGCCGCCTCGTCCGCGGGCCAGACGCCCTTGCACCCGGCCGCGAGCGGCAGCCCCAAGTGCGTGCGCCTGCTGCTGGCGGCCGGCGCCAAGGTCGACGCGGCCGACAGGATCGGCCGCACGCCGCTCGCCTGGGCGGCATCCAACAACAACGTCGAGACGGCGAAGCTCCTGCTCGATGCGGGCGCCGACCCCAATCGCGAAGACAACGAGGGCGGTTCGCCTTACGCCGCGGCCTACGACAACAAACCGGAGGCGAAAGCGCTGCTCGAGGCGCGCGGCGGCCGGCTGTCGGTGAAGCAGATCGCGAATCGCGCGCGCCTCAAATTGATGTACCCGTCGTTGTTCTTGTCGCGCTGAAATCCGCCGCTTCAGCGCGCCACAGGCTTTTCATCCCAAAGCTCCAGCGACAACCGCGCCGGCTCCTCGATCGGGCAGGCCGCCTCGATCGCGGCGCGGGGCGCGAGCGCGGCGACATGCGCGCGCACTTCCATCCAGAATGGCTGCAGGCGCGGGCCGAGCTTCCAGCGCGAGGGGTCGGCGAGCTGCGCGTGATACACCGGATGCAGCGTCGGCGGCGGATTCGCGCTCTTGAGCAGGTCGATCATGCGCAGCAAATGGCCCTCGAGTCCCTCGGCGCCGCCCTCTTTTACGTCATCGCGCGCGCGCGACAGGACCAGATCGAGCGCGCCGTAGCCGCCCGGGCTGCTCAGCACATTGACGTCCGCCCCCGCTTCGATGAGCGCGCGCACGCTCGCGGGCTGCATCGCCCTGGCCGCGGCCATCAGCGCCGAGTATCCGTTTTCGTCGCGTTCATTGATGTCGAAGGCGCGCTCGCGCGGCATTTCCTCGGCGGTTCGTACCGGGATCATGCAGGTCGATTCATTCGGCGGGCAGTAGCTTCCGGCGAGAAACGGATCCTTTGCCGCCCACCCGAGCATCCTGCGCATGCCCGGGACGTCGCCCTTCGCAGCCGCCGCATGCAACACATCGCGCAGGTACCTGCGCCGCGGATTGGCCTGGAATGCCTCGCCCACGCGCGCGGCGAGGAGTTTTTCGACCGGGTCCGACGCCAGCGCGTTCGCTTCGGCGAGCACCGCGGACCTGAACGGTTGCAGAAAGGCGTCGCCGACATCGCGGCAGTGGCGGCCGATCTCCCCGGCGATGCGCGCGAGGTAGCGCAGGCGACGCTCAGGCGCGTCGCTCGAAGGTTTCAGGCGCAGCACGATCGTCGTCCCGAATTGCGGCGTCTCGACCGTTCCCCATCCGCCAGATGATCTGCCCTTGTTCGCCCACTTGACGAATCCGGCCTGCTGCGCCGTAGCGTAAGGCTGCGCAACGCAATACCCCGTGCGATAGCCGAACACCTCGACGTGGCGGGTTGCGTCGACGACTTTGGCCGACGTGAAAGCGTCGACGCCGGGCAGGCGCAGGATCCCGGCTTCGCCGCGCGACTCCAGGCGCTTGGCCGCGGCGCGAAAACACGTCGTGCCCGAGCCGTGCATGGCAGTCCAGTAATAGTGCTCTGACGCCAACACCACCGCGCCTTCCAGGGATTTTTCGGTCTTCGCGTCGAGCGCGCGAATGCCCAGCGTCGATTCGAGCACGGGGGGAGCCGCGCGAGCGGGGTTCGCCATACACAGCGCTGCGGCGGCGCAAAGCACCATGGTCCGGAATGCGCGCATGTTCCTTCTCCGGTTTGAGTTCGGCTGAACCAAGCAGCGAGCGTCGAATTATCATACGCCGCCGCGCCCGGCGCAGCCATCGTCGTAAGCGTGGAGCGCGACGTTCAGGCTCGCTTGAGTCAGTCCGAGAAAATGCCGATGAGCGGGCGCTATCTATGAGAACGAGAAAATCAAGGAAATAGCTTGATCGGCGGCACCTCGGCCATTGCTGTCGTTGGCTGCAGGCAAGTCTGGCGGCGGGTATGGATTCGTTACCGGTCATAGACCAGGAACTCAGGCCAAACGGCACCTATCCATATAGGCGAATTCACACTCCCGACCCGAAACGGACATTGCCGACAGGAGCCTGGAGATCGGACACAGAAGTCCGGGTCGTCCAACGATAGGGGATTCCTTCGCCTCCGTGCCGCGAAAAGTGTGTGGTTCCGGCATATTTTGGTTCGGTGAGCGGTGCTTCTCGTCACAATGATTTATGCTTGCGACTGCCAAGGGCGACATGCAGCGGCCTTATGGCGAATAAACGGTCGACAGTACGAGTAACGTTTCTTGACTGGAGAAGGCTCTGCGGAATGCAGCTAAAACCTAGCCTGCTCGACACTCCGATCGAGAGCATCGAGGGCCAGGCCGACCTGAAGGCCTGCCTGAATGCGCACGGTCTTTACAATTCCTTTCAGTTCGTATTGCGGCTGTCCCCGGAGGTGCATCGCAAGATTGATGCGCTGCACATGGGCATTGCCAAGGGCGCGGCGGCCGATTTTGACTGCCTTCGTGCATATTCAACGTATCTCCATGAGACGATCCACTGGTGGCAGCATGTCGGTTCGACGACGGGCCTGCTCCTAAGCCTAAGCTATCCGGGTCAGGCGCACGCAAACTACAACCATCTCAAGAATCTCCTTGAGGCAATCGGACCAAAGAAGTCGATGCTGCGGTACGTTGAAAAGTGCGGCGGCACGGGCGGCCCTGAGACTCCCGCTGGGATTGCCAACATCGTCCTGAATAACCACTTCGATATCGAGTTCTTCCGCATTCTCACGACGACACCCGGAATGATCCGGCAGGTCGTCGAGCACCCTTTATTTGATTGCATCGGGCATTCGTACCGGATTGCGTACGGAAATATCGCCCTGATCCTCGCGTCGTCGTTTGACAAGGACCTGACGTTCATTCCCGATCCCAGGAACTGGAGTGAGGTGTTCGGAGAGCTGCGTGCTCGAAAGGTAAAGGGGTTCTACTACCGCTCGGATGTCGATGTCGTTCCCATTGGCGCTCACCATCTTTTCGAGGGGCAGGCACGCTTCGGTCAGTTGCAATTCCTCTATTTTGTGTCCGGCGGAAAATTGACCTGGGAGGACGTCCGAGCCATGGGAATGCTCGACGGCATCTATGGCGAAGCCTTCCGCTACTTTCTGCGACTTGCCGAACTTGAATGGCCTCCAACAATCGACCATCCGGTCGTCGGCCTTTTTCTGCTCGTTTGCGACGTTGCCATCAACCCGAGCGACGGCTTCCCGCTGCCTTTGTCGACGCCCACGACGTTCATTACGGACGTTGATCCGGGCTTTCGCTTCTCCTTCCTGTGCCGCACGGTGGCCACACAGCGGCCCGATACGGCCCGCATGATCATTAACTATTCGCGGTCGGAATATGCAGAGGTGAGTGAGGCATTGTGCCGTCCGATACTCATTGACCCGCCGCTTGCAATCGCGGAGACGGTTTGCGGCTGGGCGCAGAAATCTGATGATATCAAGGCGCTCATGGAGGAACACAGTACCTTCGGCTACGGCCCCGGCAATCTTCCGGTTCGCATGTTGTTCGCGCATTTTCTCGCGTTCTGCAAGGACAAGCTTGAAAGGCCTGAGTTCTTCTGCTGGCCGGGCGCGTGGAAGACGGGTAGCCGCGCCTCGTCGGAGCTGCTGGAGCTGTTCGAGCGTCAGTCGGCACCGTTCCTCGACAAGCCAGATGACAGCGGCATTTATCCCCGGCTAATGAGCGGCAAAGATGAATCGGTCGTGCAGGCCAGTTTTGATGCGTTCTACGCGGCGAACGTGACCTACGACCTTACGCGGCAGTGGGTGGCAATGCCGGGACAATTCAAGTATGACTATCGCTGGCTCTCCTCGCAGGGAGGACCTGAGGCCATGAAGATTTTTGCGGACAGGCACTTCAAACAGATCTATGGTGCGCATCCGGACAGCTTTGACATCCTGCAATAGCGCTTTCTGAAAAACAGTTTAAGCCGCGCTCGTCGGTTCCATCCGCCGCGAGCTCCGGCGGCCCATGAACTCCATCGTTGAGGGGCCAGTTTTCAAGCCAGTCCACTTTCGCTTTGGGTCGGGCGCCGCCTGTCGTCGCTGACGAAGCGGCCATTCACCCTGCGTACCACGTCAAGGTCGGCAACCTGCGCGACACCGGTTATTCACCTGAGTTAACGCCGCTGGCGGCTCTGGCCGAGTAAGCGCCGGTCTATAGCTACGCGGCGTCTGCTTTAGTCTCTCTCCTTGCCAAATAGTACCAATACTGATACTATATCCGCCATGGCTTCGGTAGACGATATCGTCAAACTGATGAGGCAAAACCCGAAAAGGATCAGCTTCAATGACCTTTGCAAGGTATGCGACAAATATTTCGGAAAGCCGAGGCAATCCGGCACAAGCCACCGCATTTACAAAACCCCTTGGCCGGGTGATCCTCGCGTAAATATTCAAAATGCCCGAGCTAAAGCGAAACCCTATCAGGTACGCCAAGTTCTGCTGGCTATCGACCGACTGGAGAGAAATGATGAATAAGGCAATTGATCGGTATACATACCGTGTTACCTGGTCTGAAGAAGACAAAGAACACGTTGGGCTATGCGCGGAATTTCCGAGCTTAAGTTGGCTGGAGAAAACTCCGGAAAAGGCGTTACAAGGAATCCGAAGGCTCGTGAGAGAAAGCATCGCAGACATGCGCAAAAGTCACGAAGTAGCACCCGAACCCATCGCGACGAAAGCGTTTAGTGGGAAGTTTATGGTGCGCATACCACCACAAACTCACCGTACTCTTGCCATCCAAGCAGCCGAGTCCGGAATTAGTCTGAACCGCTTAGTTTCAAGCAAGCTTTCTTAGAAATGGCAGGCATTACAAGGGTCAGAGACCGTCACAACGGGGCAGAGACGAAATGTATTTGACGGGCATAATTGGTTACCTTAGCCTGGAAAGGCAATCCGTGCCGCCCACTGTCTATTGCCGGTAATGAGAACATGACGGAACGCATCGAAAATCATCAAGAAAATTTCGTCTCCGACCCCACTTGGCCGCTCAAGCGCAAGCCGCTCCGCGCCGTGTTCCGCGACAGCAGTTACGAAAGCGACAGCACCAAGATCAACGTGGCGCAGATCTTCAAGCTCCTCAGCCCCGAGACCGAAGTGAAGTCGCTCTAGGCGAACACGGCTCATGAACGAGATTGTTACGCACGGCGACTATCGGCAAGCCCTGGAGACTGTCAAGCAGCGCATCCAGGCAGCGCAGGTGCGTGCCGTGCTGGCCGTCAATGCGGAGTTGCTGGTCTTGTACTGGGATATCGGGCGAACCTTAACGAATTTGCAGCAGGAGCGTGGTTGGGGCGCTGCGGTAGTGGAGCAGATGGCCAAGGATTTGCAGTCCGCCTATCCCGGCATGGCGGGCTTTTCGCGCACCAGTCTGTTCGCCATGCGCCAGTTCTATGTCTTCTTCAGCGCGCAGCATGAATTTGTCCCACAGGCTGTGGGACAAATTCCCTGGGGCCATGTGCGCACCCTGCTGGCCAAGATCAAGGATGTGGATGTCGCCCTGCTGTACGCCAGGGCCTGCGTCGAGAATGGCTGGAGCCGCATCGTGCTGGAGCGGCAGATTGAGCAGCAATTCCATCTGCGCGCGGGCAAGTCGGTGGGCAATTTCTCCACGACGCTGCCGATGCCGCAGTCGGAACTGGTGCAGCATACGCTGAAAGACCCCTATGTCTTCGACTTTCTTGCGCTGGGGCCGCAGGCGATGGAGCGTGACATCGAAAACCAGCTTGTCGGGCAGATCACGCGCTTTCTGCTGGAACTGGGCAAGGGCTTCGCGTATCTGGGTCGTCAGGTGCCGATGAGCATCAACGGCAAGGATTATTTTCTGGACTTGCTTTTCTATCACACACGCCTGAAGTGCCACATCGTGGTCGAACTCAAGGCCGGCGAATTCAAGCCGGAATATATCGGCAAGCTGAACTTCTACCTGTCGGCCGTCGACGATCTGCTGCGCTCGGAAGGCGACCAGCCGACGATCGGCCTGATCCTGTGCAAGACCAAGGACAAGCTGGATGTCGAATACGCGTTGCGCGATATCCAGAAGCCGATGGGCGTCAGTTCATTCATTACCAAGGACATTCCGCTGGATGTGCAAGCGCAGTTGCCTACCGTCGAGGAAATAGAAGAAGAGCTGAAAGACGCGGGGGAATAGTGAGACGCCGGCCGGCCGAAGAGCCGTGGGTTCAAGTACGCGATTGATCCGGGCCGCGCTGCCGCCGGCAGTTCCTTGTCCCTTGCCGGTTTAGAGGGCAAAGGCTTTGCCAACGACAAGATCGCCCTGCTTTCCGCCCAGTTGCTGGAGAACCTTCAAGGCATCCAACGGCGGCAGAACCTTACCCTCTCGCCGGAGATGAAGAAAACCCCGGTACGGGAAACTGATGGAATCAGTGAAGTGATTCGCAAGCGGATTTGCGGCGCCCGCTAGCGAAGTCCGAACGTTTGCTCGTGTAATTATTTCGCTTCGTCATCGACGGTTCTTGGCCGCGCCCAGCGAATCGAATTGGGTCAAGCGGCGCCGGATTGCCTCCGCGCTGAACGCGTGTGCGGGCGGTGGATTATCATACGGCACCATGCCCGGCGCAGCCATCGCAACCCTCTCCAAAGCCCAGTTATTTGTGCATCTCGCCGAGGGGCTCGCGGGCGGCGTCACCGTTCTCACGCCCAACCAGCGACTGGCGCAGGCGCTGGCGCGCGAATTCGACGCGGCGCAGGCCGCGCAGGGCCGCAGCGCCTGGGAATCGGCCGACATCCTGCCTTACGCCGCCTTTGTCGGGCGCTGTTATGAAGACGCGCTGTACTCGGAGATCGGCTCCGCTTTGCCCATCCTGCTCACGCCGGCGCAGGAGCACGCCTTGTGGGAAGACATCATCCGGCGTTCGGACGCGGGCGACGCGCTGCTCGCGATCCCCGAGACCGCGGCGCTCGCGGCCGATGCGTGGAACACCGCGCATGCCTGGAGGCTGCTGGCCAGCCTGCGCTCGGGCGAGCTGAACGAAGATGCGACGGCGTTTCGCGACTGGTGCGCGGCGTATTCGCTGCGCTGCGAACGCGAGCGCCACACCGACGTGGCCTTGCTGCCCGATCTCATCGCCGCGCAGCTAAGCGGCGACGTGCTGCGCAAGCCGAAATGGCTCGTGCTCTACGGCTTCGACATCGTGACGCCGCAGCAGCGCGCCCTGTTCGACGCGCTGCGCACGGCGGGAACCGAAGTCTTCGTCTCGGCGCAGGAGCGGCGCGAGGCGAGCGTGCTGCGCCTCGCCTGCGTCGATGCGCGCGACGAAATCAAGCGCGCCGCGGCCTGGGCGCGCGCGCGGCTCGAGGCTGACCCAGAGGCCAGCATCGGCATCGTCGTGCCCGACCTCGCCCAACAGCGCCAGGCGCTCGTGCGCACGTTCCGCACGGTGATGGCGCCGGCTACGATACTGCCGGACGCGGGCGCCGGTGCGTTGCCGTTCAACGTTTCGCTGGGAGTGGCGCTCACCAGCTATCCGCTGGTGCAGGCGGCGTGCATGATCCTCGAACTCGCCGGACGCGAAATCGAATTCGGGCGCGCGAGCCTGCTGTTGCGCTCGCCGTTCATCGCCGCGGGCGAGAGCGAGGCCGCGGGCCGCGCGCGGCTCGATCTCGAATTGCGCCGCCGCGCCGAACCTTCGATTACCCTTGATCGCCTGCTGGCCACCATCGATGCCGCCGACGCCGGCGCGCACGCGCCCGAACTCGCGCAGCGCCTGCGCAAGCTGGCCGGCTTTCGCAAATCCGACCTGTTCGCCGCGCGCGCCCCCTCGGCCTGGGCGAAGGCGATCACCGAAGCGCTGAAACTCATGGGCTTTCCCGACAAGGGGCGCAGCCTCGATTCGGCCGAGTACCAGACGCTGAAGAAATGGCACGAAGTCGTCGCCGGCTTCGCGCGGCTCGACCGCGTGCAGGCGAAGATGGGCTATGGCGAGGCGCTGGTGCGCCTCAAGCGGCTGGCGGCGGAGACGCTGTTCCAGCCCGAGGCGCCGCCGGCGCCGGTGCAGATCCTCGGCGTGCTCGAATCCGCGGGCATCGCCTTCGACCATCTGTGGGTGATGGGCCTCACCGACGATGCCTGGCCGATCCATCCGCGCCCCAATCCCTTCCTGCCGCTGGAAGCGCAGCGGCAGGCGCAGGTGCCCGAAGCCTCGATCGAAGCCACGCTCGCGCTCGATGCCGCGATCACGCGCGGCTGGTGCGGCGCCGCGGGCGAGGTGGTGCTGTCCCATGCCGCGGCCGAAGGCGAGCGGAAGCTCCTGCCGAGCCCCCTGCTGCGCGATCTGCCGCAGGGCGAACTGGCGCTGCCGGCGTATGCGCGCCATCGCGACCTGATCCATGCCGCCGCGAACATCGAGGCGATCGAGGACGCCGTAGGACCGCCGCTCAGCGCAGGCGCAGCGCTCTCGGGCGGCACGGCCGTCATCACCGACCAGTCCGCCTGCCCGTTCCGCGCGTTCGCGCGCCACCGCCTGGACGCGCAATCGCCCGCAGCGCCGCACGCGGGGCTCGATGCGATGGAGCGCGGCATCCTGGTGCATCGCGTGCTCGCGAGCGCCTGGAGCCAGCTCAAGACCAAGAACCGCCTCGATGCGATCGGCGCGGCCGAACTCGACGCGCTGCTCGCGCAGGCGGCGGACGAGGCGGTGACGCGCGTGAAGCGCGACCGCCCGGCGACGCTCGCAGGGCGCTTCGCCGAAGTCGAGAAAGCGCGGCTCGTGCGCCTGGCGCGCGCGTGGCTGGAAATGGAGCGCGAGGCGCGCGGCGACGATTTTTCCGTCGCCGCGGTCGAGGACAAGCGCAACATCGTCATCGGCCCGCTCAC
>Ga0334722_10004704_pt1 | contig 14062 bp, 7 predicted proteins | sample C3_bottom_MG_FD_207210 | JGI IMG/M metagenome (GOLD analysis project Ga0334722, IMG submission 207210) | Sediment microbial communities from Yellowstone Lake, YNP, Wyoming, USA - C3_bottom | ecosystem: Environmental > Aquatic > Freshwater > Lake > Sediment | place: USA: Wyoming | collected...
ACGACCACCGTTTTTGCGAGGCATCATACCTGGAGGAGGCATTGGAGGACCACCCGCGCCTGGAGGCATCATGCCTGGAGGTGGCATTGGAGGCATAGGAGGCCCACCTTCAGGCATAGGAGGCGTCCTCGGAGACATTGGAGCTGGCACAGGAGCGTTTGGCATCATGCCGCCTCCCGCGGGGGCACCATGCGCACCAATAATGATATTAATGTGCGTCTTGCCCTTACCCTTACCCTTTGTCCTACCGCCCTTGGCGTGAGCCTCACGGCCACCGACAACACCAGGTATCTTGGTCGTTGAGTTGCCTGAGAACACACCGCCACCACCGTATTTCATGGTACGACCGCCACGGTTCTTGTTGACAAACTCGTTTGCGGTATCGTTCGCGTCATCCATGTCGCTTGCAAAGTAATCGGCTTTCTCAAGATGCTTACCGTCCTGATAATGCCTAACACGGTATTCATTGTAATCCATATCCTTGTAAATTTTTGAAGATTTAGCGGGATTTGAACCAGTAACCGTTTTCTTCAAACGAAGAAGAGGCTTTTCAAAAGCAGAATCATCATTAGAGCGACCGCCTTTGGCCAACCCCTTCATCGACTTCTGCAAGTCGTGCTTGTCATCAGCCTTCGACGCTTCCCACTGCTTCATGGTCATGCCGCGCTTGGCCGCGAGCTTTTTGTCTTGGGCCTGGTCCTTCGCGGAGCCTTCAAACTTGACCTTGCCGCCACGCTTCTTGACAAATTTACCACCAGGCACAATTTCTGTGCCGCCATTCATGATTCGATTGCCAGCCATTTGCCCAACCATGTCGCTTGGGTAATCTTCCTGAGCTTTGCGAGCTTGTTCTTGCATCATATCGCGTTGCATCATGCGATCTTTCCGATCGCGTTCATACATTCCAATTTCTTGGTTTTTTTTAGCAATACGATCTGCACGCATATCCATCATTGGAAAAGCTTGCGGCTTTGATTTGGCCGAAACCATTGGCCTCTTTGCGGCAACAGGTGCCGCCGCGGGGGCTTCAGCTTCAACGTTCTGCATGCCTCTGAAAGCATCATAATGTTTGCCCTTAAAGTATTCAGGCGTGTACATGCTGCTATCGTCGCGGCCACCTCCCGCTCTTTTCGTGCGACCGCCCTTCTTTAAACCATATCCGGTTTCTTGATGAGCACGACGTTCTGCCGCCTGAGCTGCCAAAGCTGGCCCAATTGTTTTTTTAATGTCTTCTTTAGCCATCTCATAAACAGCAGGGTCTTCGCGACGAGCATACATTTTATCAGCAACTTTTTCGGCGTCCGATGTTTTTCTAAACGAATCGTACATTTTGCCCTCGGCTTTAGCATACTCCGTGCCCTCAGAACGCATGCCACCATTCGCTTTGCGAACAGCTCCGCCCTTCTTCATCGCACCCGCGGCCCGACCCATCATTTGGTTCTGCTGATAAATTGGGTTCTCGCCAATCGGACCACCGCCGAACTTCTTGGCTTTGCCGCCATGCTGAAGAACGCCACGACCCTTGAGAATGTCAGCCTTGGTAACTTTTCCGTCGCCTGTCAAATCAGGAAACGCCTTGCCGCCATTCTTCAATCCGCCAACGTGAGCCATGCCGCCTTCGCGGACTTCATTCGCCATCTTCTGATCACGGTTGATCAGGTTGTCGGGCGTCAGATACCGCTTTGAACGTGAACTGCGATCCGCACGAAACTCTGCCTTTTCGCCATCGGCCTTGCCAACGACTTTGCCACCTTTTTTATACGCCCGTCTGCTGAGAGGGCGCATGCCCGTCTTAACATCGGTGTTCAAAGGTTCAGATGGTGACCAAGTTGACGAATCAACTTTCTGGCTTGAGTCATTTGCCAAACGCTTTGCCTTTGCCTTCATCGCGGCGCGTGCGGTTTTTGCAGTCTCTGACATGGTATTCTCCAAGGAGTTAGTACGGGCGTCCCCGCTTGCTGCAATCATGAGGGGGGACGGTGCGTATGCAGCGACACACCGACTTTGCTAAGAGCATGCTCAACAATTTTAGAATTATGAACTCGATTGTACGATTTTGCAACGCCACCCGATTTCATACCTTCTTCAACTTCCTGATAGGTGCCGTCCGGCATTAAAATTCTGCGTTTTCGTTTGATCGGATCCCGCCGATTGTCACTGGTCATTGGGGCCGGAGGGTTGCCTGAGTTGCCCAAGAAATCCAAAAAACCACTGTTGTTGCCAATAGGATTGCCAAACTCATCGTTCTTCGCTTCAAAGCGCGAGTTGTCAGGCTGATTGAATTGGTTGCCGAGGTACCTTCCGCCAATTGAACCAAGTGGCCCGAAGGCAAGTCCGCCCAAAACAGAACCGATGTTGCCGCCCATATTGCCAAAGAAGCTATCGTTTCCGCGCTGAGGAGGCATTGGCGCGTTGCCGCCGCCAATGTTGAAACGATCATTGCTGTTGTCAGGGCGGTTGTCAGGGCGGTTGCCGCCGCTTGGGCCAGCAGTTTGGGTGCCAGATCCGGCGTTGTAGCTCCGGTTGGCATCGCGGAATGCTTCTCTAGAGCGATTTGCGTCTGCCGCACCGCCTGGGTTATCGCCAGTGCGAACGTCGCCGCCGTAGTCGTAGCCAATGCGACCGCCGCGAGCTTCGGTGATTTTAGGGCTTGATGGATCAAAGTTGCCGTTGTTGCCCGTGGCGGATTTAATTTGGTGGGGTTCAAAAACAACATAATTTAAATTAGAACCGTGTGAATGGACAATTGCTCCATCATGGCCCTTCTTCATAAGTTTTTGTTTTAAATCCCAGCCATCTTGTTCTTTAATATTATCCCAATCAATAATTGCTGGTTTCTTTAAAGAAAGATGCACAGGTTGGACATTAGCACCGCTCCAATGTTGCCAACGAGCGTATTCAGATGCTTGTTCTGGGCTCTCCGTAAACCAATGGCCTAGTTGTGATGTTTGATGTGATGTTTTTTCATTAGAACCTAGTTGTTCAGGGTCATAAATAGAAAAATCTTTATTTGTCCCATGATACAGCACATGCGGAACATCAGGATGATTGCCTTCTTGAAACGCCGCTAAATTCTCTTCACGCCGTGGATCATCATGGGCAAGCACTTCGCCGCCTTGCTCATACTTCCGTTTCACGTCCACGTTTTTATGGTCAAACACAACGTAGTTATGAGTGCCTTTACCTGAATCGCGTGATCCTGCATCGAGGTAGCGGACGCCTTTAATTCCAGCGTCTTGTAGGAAATTTGTTGCTTCCTCCAATGAATAATCTTCAGAAAGATCAATGTACACATGACGGCCTTGTGGGTTTGCACCGTGTCTTCCAGAACGATCTTCAATTCTTTCTTTAGTCCAAGGCCACCACTCTGTTTTATTTAAAGCATTTTTTACATAATCTGACTGCTCATCAATGGTTTTATCCCAATCAAGCATATGATCTTGATGCGCGTTAATTGAAACCTCATATGTGCGAGGTCCAGCAATCTTTCCACTTCGAAGATAATCTGCTCCTTCTTTATATTCCTTTGCAAGAAGACGGTCGCCTTCTTCAGCGTCAGGGCCATTACCATACTTACTAGGTATTGCTCGATCCGAGTGATATGCGTGTGATCTATCAAGAGAAGCAATTGCTTTATCGCGATCAAACTTGTTTGCCCACAATGCTGCAGTAGCGTGACGCTCTGGGCTTGATTCCATTTTATTCATAAACTGGTTATAATATCGACCGCCCTGACCGCTTACCTCTGGGTTTTCAGCAAAATACAACCCATGACCATACATTTGGTTGCCTTCGCCCGTGCCAATCTTGGCCGTGTCAAATTCATCAAAATCATGCGGAGATGAATGGTACGCGGTAATGCCATCATCATCCACTTCGCCACCGTCCTTATATCGACGTTTGATATCAACGCGCTTAGGGTCAAACACCACGTAGTTGCGGGTGCCTTCGCCTTTAGAGCGTGAGCTTGCATCAAGATATTTGACACCGTGAATGCCAGAGCGTTGCAAAAATTCACTTGCACCTTGATATCCATTAGGGTGATGAGTTGCCAACGATTGATAAAAACCCATACCCGTTGAATCTTTTTCAAGGTGTGATTTAAACACGTTAAAAAGCGTTGGATTATCTTTTCGTGCGTCAAATATGCTTTTAACAATATGTGGGCTCTGCTCACTCAGCGGCTTATCCCAATCCAAAAAGTGATCAGGGTGCGCGTTGATGCTGACTTCGTGCATGTGGCCTTTGTGATTTCGGCCAAATTTATCTGTTAATTTCCCATACGCATCAATTGCAGATTCAGAGACAGACCCGTCCGCATTTTGACCGTTCAAAGCCTCTGATATATGCCCAACAACTTCTTTATCATCCGCATGTGGGGACAGCATTGGAAAAAATTTCATAAAATACTGTATAATTTGGGGCGTCCTTCTTTCAGGATTAAGTCCTGACATTTTACTAATAAGGTCATTTATTGATTTTGTAGGGTTTTGTTGTTGAGCAAGAGCATCCCTATACCCCTGCGCCACAGGCTCCGCTTCAGCAAAATAATGCCCATGCCCGTAAGCCTGTGCGCCCTCGCCAGTGCCGATTTTCTCGTCAAGAAAACCTTCTTCACCAACAGAATGAGGGCCGCCTTGGTACGCGGTGATGCCGCCGCCACTATCAAAAGATTTCTTGCCAAGTATTGTGTCTCTGTGGCCACCAAACAAAATTTCAGGGTTATGCATAATTTTCTCACCACGATCTTCGCCATGATCAGCACGATCTGAACCTAAAACATAAGTGTATGGACCATGATAAGACCCAGATTCTTTGGTTAACCCATGCTCAATACGCGATGTTTTGTCATTAACATCAGTTGCTGAAACACCGTTTAACTTTTTGTTTGACGGTTTTCCATCGTTCCAAACGCTAGAGTTTTTAAGTGGTCCTTTTATTGGTTTTTCAACAGTTCTCAAACCAACATGGTCATAGTTTTGTAATGCCTCTTTAATGGCATCTTCATAAGCATTTGAACCGTTATCGGTGATGCCGCCGCCATCTTCTTTGTGGGGAACGTTGGCAGCATCATTTTTAACCATACCAAGGATATCCTCGGTTGGCGTATCAAGGTCAAACTTGCCAATTCTTGTGGCAACTTCTGGGTTATGGATTGACGCTTCAGTTAAACCAATCGGCAAGTGTTCAAATCGCACATCTGCGGACTCTTTGAGCTTTTCATACGCACGTTGAGCATGGTTCCAAGAATCGCCTTCTTCCGGTGTTCCTTTGGTTGCTTGATATTTGGCATCAACAGCCTTGAAATCGGCGTATTCTTTTTCTGGGTATCCGCCTAAACCTTCTATTTTTTTAGGATATTCTGGATTTTTAGTTCTATCAATATCGTTGGAGCCATTCCATGAAGTTGAAATTGATTTTGGAATTTTAAAAACATGAACGGCATTACTTTCATATCCATATTTCTTAGAATAGCGTTTTGCATAATCAATGGCATAGGCCGCACGTTTTGGATCTTTATGGTCGATTACAAAGCTATACAAACCTTTTCCAAGTGGTCGAATGCCGCCTGGTTCTCCAGAACCAAAGCGAGATGGGTTGATTTTGTCAAAATCAGACCCGCCATGCACGACGTACAAGGAATCATCGCTCATCACAGTCTCCCCGTGAACATAGGTTGGCCAACCTTGCCCGTATCAATGTGGAAACCAGATATTGCACGAACCGGATGAATAAATCCACCACGGGCTTCGTTCATCCTTGGTTTTGACGGATCAAACGTGCCTTGATTGCCCGACGCAGACTTTATCTGCTCTGGATCAAAGGCAATGTAACTGTCTTGCGCCTCTGGATAAATTTTTTTGAACGCATCGTCGCCGAGGTAGCTTAGATCTTCCGGATTTGGTCGTTTGCCATAGTCATTCAAACCTTCGCGGCGGTTTAAGTAAACAATGCCGTCGTGGCCGTGTTTTTTTAAAGCGTTCTGGATAACTTCTTGCGGAAAAGAATAACCACTAGGTTCTTCCACCATGCCTTTGGGCAACTGGGTTTTAACTCGCCGAGCAGAGAACGAACCGTTGTCTTGCAAACGAATTGGATTCTTGATGTTCAGGTAAACGGGGTACATGTGCCCACGTTGCTCGGGCTCGGATCCGGTAAAATCACCCGCTTGTTCTTTTGACCCAAAATGACTGCCCATCTCACTGGATTTGGTGTCAAACTCTTGGAAATCCGGCGTTTCATCGTAGTCTTGTAAAGATTGTTGATATAGGGCGCGGGTGGCGTGGTAAAACACCTTCGGAGACCCGTCAGGGTTCTTTAAGTCTGGGTGCGCATCTTTGTGGAACTCAGCCAAGCTTTCCCCACGGCGTGGATCGTCGTGAGGAATGTAGTTTTCCTGATGCTTGGCGAGCTTCTCGTGTAATGTAGGCTCGACTTCGCCGCCATTTTTAAATTCTACTTGTGGCGGTGCCGAAAGTGCTTCGGAAGATCCTCTTCCTCCTCGGGGTCCAACTCCTCTGGCTGAGACCCCAGATGCGCCAAGTGCAGATATGTTTCCCTGTTGGTCTTGAGCCCCGCTCGTTTCATCAGGCCCAAAAGCCCCTCCGCTAGGTCCAGATTCTGTGTGCCAGTCTGGGTGTGGGATTTGTCCTTGTGGTGTTGATGCTGCTTCATGTGTCAAAGCCCTTGCTTGTTCTTGCGATATATTACCCGCACGAAAATCTTTCCAAATATTATCAATTTTGCTTACATTCGTTTTGTTTGACTTAAACGAAGGTGAAAAAAGACCCCTAATGCCTTCCCACGTTATTGATTGCATTTGCCTTGGCAAAATTTCGCGTTCTTTTGCGGCTCTGCGGTAGGCTTCTGCAACAAGTGGGTACGTTCCTCTGATGCCAGTTATATCAGAACCTGCGGCATTTGGTAAACCTTTTCCTGTGCTCGTATCAAGATTGTGCCCAACCTCAAGCGATTTACCGCTCAATGGACGGTACAATGCTGCGGCCACTGCATGCGTGTCAGCCGTTACGTCGCCAAGCGTTGAATTGGGAACCAGAATGTTATTGTAAAAATTGCGTACCTTGTGCTTTGTCCCCATTAATTTTGACATAGCTTCTGGGTCGTTTTTGTTTTCAATGGCGGCAATTGCCTTGCCAATTTCATTGAAAGATCCCCACGCAACCTTTTTTGGAACTCCGCTATCTGTCATAGCATAATTGCTATCATCGCCTTCAGGCGCAACCACAGCGTATTTCTTGTCGCCATACGTCTCATCATGCAAGCGCAACCACAATGCTTTTGCGGCAAGGCGTTCGTTGTTCTTTAAACCCATGTTATCGATGTCTGTCAGTGACTTGCCATGCATCATTTGAGCAACGCCAAGATACTTTTCGAGAGCCGGATCTGCCCCGTTTTTAATTTGAGAAGCTGTTGGCTTAATCATCTGATTAAAACGATTCATCATTGCATCATCCATCGGCGTATCGTGATGGTTATGCATGATGTCTAAAACGCGATTGCCTAGAGATACGTTTTGAAACCAATCTTTTTGAGGCGACAATGCGGCGTAAACTCCCGCAACAGAATGATCAGGCAAATTGTATTTTGCTGACATCCTATCTGTAATTGCGCGAGCACCATCGTACCATTTACTGCTTCGTTCACGAATATCAGGACGAATTTGGTCGTGCAAAGCAAGCAAGTTCTCTTTCATATGATTGATAAAATATTCTGCAAGCTCGTCGTCACTTGCTCGTAACGCTACATTTTGCGGTACGTTTATATAATTGCGAACAAGATTCATGTTCTTGCCAAACACATTGTTTGGCGAAGCCTTTAAAGACTCCATATCGGAAATCTTTGGTAAATTAGCGTCCGTTGGATCGGCTTTACTACCAAGACGTGTTGGTATCCATGTAGGATGGTCAACGCTTCCAACAGTTTTTTTAGACCCACCGCTTGCCAATCTAACTCGTTCTACAGGCTCAATTGACTTAGCTAACCCCAACACCCCGCCGCCGTCCGCCTTGACAATGACGTGATGATAGACGGGGTGCTCTTTCCCTCGCACCAAAATGGATCCGGCTTGTGGCCCGAGGTCAATATTGCCTTTAGTTGTCGGGCGGAGCCTCGGTTCGGATGGCGCGTTTTCGTATCGCGCAAGATCGACGCCCTTGGGAAAATGAGCGTTCAATGCATAGTAATGTTTGCCACGGTGCGTTACAGAGACGATTGTGTTGGTGTCCTCGTGGCCTTCAGGGGCGTCTTGCCACCGCCATCCCGCCTTTTGCTTAAACAGGTTTGTCTTTGTAACCGCACTGCCCTTGCCGGACGTGCCCGTCTCATCCACGGCATCCCTAGAAGCTGTGAAATAAGGCTTCCCGCCACTGCCAATGCCGATCGAAGCCGCCGCGGATTTGTGGCCAGTCATGTCTTGCTTGTCAGGCATCGATAGATATTGCCCACCCGCCGGACGCTCACCCTCGGGGAACATGCGTTGCGGCTTAGGAAACACCGACATTGGGTTTTGGATGTCTGGAACGCCACCTTCCGACAGCCTTACTCGAGCAACGGGTTTAATACTCTTGGCAAGGCGGATGGCGTCATTCATTGCGGTTGCTTTCCTGTAATGGCCGGAATCACACTGCCGAGAAGCCGGACAACCTCGTCCTCGCTCTCAGGATGAACCGCGAGGTTCTGCGCCAGATCAATCATCTGAATCCGCTCTTTGGCAAGCATCTCTTGCTCTTCGACGGCACTGTCGCGCTCATCCTTCTGCATATTGGCCTGAAGCGAAGCGGCCTTTAACTTGGTGTCCATCACCTTGGCGTCGGCCACCTGTTTTTTAATCTGGAGATCCGCGGCATCCTTTTCAGTCGACCCTTGCTGTTCACCACCCGCAAGCCCTTCTTGCTGTGCCTTGGCCATGTCGATCTGAAGCCGCCCCTGATCCAACGCAATGCGAGCCTGAGCCGCGCCTTGCCTTGTGTCGGCGTCTTGCTTCTTAATCTGCATCTCGGCCATTTCCTTCTGCATCTCAGGAGGAGGAGAGCCTTGCGCCTCTGGCGGGATCATAAACTGCTCAGGGTTCGACCAACCCACCGCCTTCAACGCCGCCGTGTCGATCGCAATCGGATCGTACAGCGTCGGGTTCGATGCCTGAATCTGTTTTAACGCCATGATCTTCATGAGCCGTTGCGTCTGGCTCGCGGTGTTAGGGTCAGCCTGTGGGACAAGATCAACTTGGTTCACACCACGTAGAAATGTTTCTTGATCCCATGCACGCGCAGGCTTGCGGTTCTTTTGCCAGAAGCTCTCAGGGTTTTCCTTAAAGCACTGTACGAGGAGAGCAAACTCTTCGGCCTGAGAGGCGTGCATCCGCTTATGCACCGCGTTCAGCACCTTGGTGGCCTGATCGATCAATGCGATTGTCGTGCCTACGGGAGCGTCCGACCGACCTTCACCCACGGCTGCTTCGGCTGTGCCGCCAATGCGCATGCCTGTTTGAGCCATGTTCTCAATGAGGGACATCAATGTCCCAGACGGTTCTTTGTAAGGCAACGGCATCACGGCCTGATTGATCGGCATGCCGCCCGTCTTGACCAGAGCCCCACCGCCTGGCGGGACGCGGAAGATGTTGGTGTTCTGGCGTGCGCCAGTGTCGGCATACAGGAAGCCTGGAAAGTTGGCATACATACCCGCGTCCAACAGTTCTCTTTGCGCGGCAGTGATGGCGTTGGTCGTGTTGCCCAAGATGTGAAGCAAGCCGATGTCGTAGAACCCCATGCCAGGCACGAAGGTGTACTTCACAAAGTTTTGCCTAGCTTCGGGAAGTTCCTCGGTGTCCTCGTCATAGTTGCGCACGATTGAGAGGATCTCATGCGACGATACATCGATTGTCACCCGATACGGGATCTCGAGGCCAGTCTCTGTGCCCTTGAGCTTGTGCTCGAAGCCGTTGACGTCCAACTCGCAATAGCACTCGTAGATCTCGCGATCCCGATCGTCAGGGTTTGACTGCCCCACGCCGATGCCCTGTTGCGCCCTCTTCTCGCGCTGTGTCGCATCAAGATCAACTTGCTTAGGGGTGGAGAGATCAATGTCCTTGTACGCACCAATGATCTGCATGCGCTTCACCACCGATGGCCGCATCATTATGCGATGCGTAACGCGCTTGGCGTTGCTCAGATCGGTGGCTGCGTTGTTGACGATCAGATCGTCGGCGTCAACCGATTCGGAGACGGGGCGGCCCCTGAGTGGACAGAAGTAGATTTTCTTGAACGCCGTGCCGCCAAAGCCCAACATGAGGAGCATGCGGTCGGTGTCAGGATAGTACTCTCTGGCTGTGGAGGTAAGGTAGTGGTTGAGATCTTTCTCAAGGTCGTTGGCGAGCGTATCACTATCAAGGGTGGCATTGTTGTTGTCCTCCCGCACCTTGACGGGCCCGTCGGTGGGCAACAACTCGGAGCGTGCGTTGGCTTGGAACCGAAGCACCGCCTCAAGCAATAGGGGATGCCGCACCTTGCTCATGCCCTCGACCGGAGCACCATCTGCCGCACCCGAGATGCCAGGCAACTCGATCCGGAGCCCGAGGAGCTTGATGCCTTGCGCACGGTCCTCGATCCACTCCTTGCGGGAGTCGAGATCGTCCTGAATGCCGCGCATGAGGTCTTCGGAGATGCGGGACAGTTCCATCGCGGGGATCTCGTCCACCAGATTGTCGAACCACCCATTGGTGCCCTCGGCCCCCGCCCTCTCGAGCGGACCACCGTCGAGCTTCAGGGTGATGGAGCCGTCATCGTGCTCGATCGTTAACAGGTTGCCCTTGTCATCGAACTCGTGCTGATCACCACCCTCGTCCGCCATCTCGATGATCACGCCATCTTCGATCGGATCTCGATCATCGATCGGGGCGGGTTGGCGGATGTTGGGGACAAGAGACATGGTTCAGATCCTTAGACCGAGTAAAGCGGAGGTGGTGATGCACCGTGGTGGGTGCGCTCTTGATTGTAGTTTTCTTGCACTTCCTCGGCGCGTTGGATCAAGCCCGAGCGGCGTAAATATCTCATAGCCATAGACACCGTGTCAACGAGATCGTCGTGCTTGGCTTTTGGGAAGCGAGCGCACTGTTGGATGACCTCGTCAGCCCATGCCTTATCAGGCGCGTAGACCAACTTGTCCTCGAACAGATGTTGCACCGAATAAAGCCGAGCGATCTTGTCGGTGGAGCCTGGGTCGTCAAGCTGAACGCCGAAGTCCTTCCCCGCGTAGAGCCGCCGCAGTTCTTGCGCGACTGGGATCCCCGCGGCCTTGTTCTCAATCAGCACCTTGTCGGTCTTGTACTTGGTACAGGTGGCGGCAACCTTCTCGACCACCGCGGCCAACTGCAACCGCTCTTGCCATGCGTAGATCAGCATGAGCTTCGGGTGAGGCTGTTTGTAGGTCCGCTCGACCTGATAGCTTGTGCCCCGCTTGGACGCCTCGGCCACCGGATCCTCGGAGAAGACGCCCCATACGGACATGGCCGTATAGTCGTTTTCGGTCTTCTCGGTGAACGCGGTATCGACCGCGGCCACGATGAAGTCGAACTCGGGAAACTGATCCTTGTTCTCCCACAACTGCCACATCGACTGCTTGATAATGCCGGAGCTATCGTCGGTCGGGGTCTGTTGGAACTGGCCTGAGACGGCGTAGGATCCCATGATCTTCTTGTCGCGCTCCACGACGTGCTTTGGGAACCGATCGGGGAAGTATAGCTCGCCGAGCTCCGATCGTGGATCCACAAAGCCAAGCATGGTCGGAGCGGCTCGATCGGGCGAGTACTCCATCGGTATCATGATGTGATCCCAGAGATCAGGCTGTTTGGTCAGAGCCACGCCGCTGAGATCCTCTTCGTGGAGCCTCTGCATGATCAGGACAATGGCGGAGCGGTCAGGGTTATTCAGGCGGGTTGGCACCGCACGCTCGAACCAGTCAACCGTCGTTTGGCGCATGGCCTCGGACGCCGCGCTCTCGACGCTGTGAGGGTCATCGATGATCACGCGGTCACCACGGGCACCAGTGATGGAACCCGCGGCTATGGCCTGTCTGAAGCCCGTGGCTGTGGTTTCGAACTTGGTCTTGGCGTTCTGGTCGCCTGTGAGCTTGACGGTATCGCCCCACCGTTCCTGATACCACTCGGACTGCACGAGACGCCGCATCTTGGTCGAGTCTCTGATGGCGAGATCCATCGAGTGCGAGGCGCAGACATAACGGAGGTTCGGCAACCCCGCCGGACCCCACTCCCACGCAGGCCAGAAAACATTAACGATCAGGCTCTTCATCGCGCCAGGCGGCACGTTGATCAAGAGGCGATTGTAATAGCGTTCGTCGTCCACCATGACGCCATCGGTAATGGCCTCGAGGCTGTCGCAGATCAGGTCAATGTGCCAGTTGTGGACGTACTCTTGCCCAGGTTCCACCACATGCCACGCTTGGGCGATAAACTCTGAAAGGCTCGATGCACATTCAACCTTCGAGATCTCGCGGAGCGATGCCTTAACATCGATGCGCTTCCCGTCGATCATAATGTACTCGTGCTTCATTTGCCTTCAGCCGCGGCCAACAGAGCCGCCTTGATAGCGTCTCGAGCGTCAGGGTCGAGATCCTTTACGTCGATCGTAACGGCCTCAATCTGAAGGGCTCCACCGTCGCGGCCAGTGACCTCGGTGAGCTTACGGTCGGCGTAGTCATCGCGGAACCTCGAAGCCACCATGTGCTTCCAGACGCTCGCGTTGAAGTTGTTTGTCATCATTCCGGATTGACCCGCGGCTTCCCACCAGTCTTGCGAAAGTTGTTTCGCGTGCGCGAGAGCCGCCGAAAACTCGGGGTGCATTTCTTCCCAATAATCAAAGTTAGATCGTATCGTTTCACAAGCCACGGCCATTTGAGTAATTGATTTACCGAGCTTTCCGGCTTCAATCACCGTTTGGCAATATTTTGGATCATATGTTGAAGGTCTGCCAATTTTCGCCATGCAACGCCCCTAATTTGTGGTGCGAAGCATACGGCAAAAGGAGAATATCTTCAAGAGCCCTTAATTCTCAAACGCTCTTGAAGCCGTGGATGCTTTTTCGATTGCCCCGCGTTTTGTCCTATACCTAATTTTTTTACCTTCCCCGACTGGATACCAAGACCACCATGAAGATCCGATAGCATGGAGAATAACACCAACCATGACTTCATCGACGTAGACGCCAATCTCTGTGCTCCCACGGGGGAATTTAGTTTCACGAGCAATTGCGTGTTCATTGATTTGATATTGTTTCATTCGAACCCCAATATGGTTTTAATTGCTTCAGAAAAATGTGGATCAATTTTAGGTCTTGCTTGGAAACGTAATTTTTTCAAAGCCCTCATTTCAAGTTGGCGAATGCGTTCTCTTCCAACGTTAAAACGATTGCCCAATTCATCTAAAGTAGCAGTCTCGCTTGTATCCAAACCAAATCGTGCTTTGATGATTTCATATTCTCTTGGATCAAGGATTTCTTGCAATCTTTTGTGCAAATAATCGTGCGATTGCCCGATCATCATTGACACTTCGGGCGACAATGCAGTTTGGCGTAATGACGATGTGATTTGCGTCACATCCTGACTGCTCATTTCAAAAGATGCCTTGTTTTTCTCCATAGGCTCATGGATGTGTTGTGGCGGGAATAGATCCTCCGGTTGACATTTAAAGAACTCTGCGAGGGTTAAAACAGTTGGTTTCCACCCACTTCTGCTCATAGGAGCTACTTTGAGATTTAAAAAATGACTCACAGTAAGAGTGGAAACCGTGCTTTGCCTTGACAGCTCTCTCACGGTATCTATGCCCTTCATCTGCATGTAATTGAACAGATGGTTGTTTTTAACCGTCAGTGTGACGTGATAATCTTTCATTTCAATTTCCTTTTAAATGATTGCACCGCTGTACCAAGCGTCTGCAAATTTATACAAAGCCTCTGTTCTCAAGCATCGGCCATTCTTGATCTCCCCATTGAATACCCGCGCAAAGTGGCGACCTCGAACGTAGTGCCACTCG
>Ga0334722_10004705_pt1 | contig 14060 bp, 11 predicted proteins | sample C3_bottom_MG_FD_207210 | JGI IMG/M metagenome (GOLD analysis project Ga0334722, IMG submission 207210) | Sediment microbial communities from Yellowstone Lake, YNP, Wyoming, USA - C3_bottom | ecosystem: Environmental > Aquatic > Freshwater > Lake > Sediment | place: USA: Wyoming | collected...
AACGAGGACAACATCCGCGCGGCCGACGCGATCGAGATCAAGATCGGCCAGGGCGCGAAGCCCGGGTTGGGCGGGACGCTGCTCGGAGCGAAGGTCACCCCCGAGATCGCGGAGGTCCGCGGCGTGGAGCCCGGCACCGACGTGCACTCCCCCGCCCACTTCCGCGACATCAACTCGCCGGCCGACCTCGCGCGACGGATCGACGAGATCCGGTCGATCACCGGCGGGGCGCCGATCGGCGTGAAGTTCGCCGCCGGGGATGTCGAGGCCGACCTCGCGGTCGCGGTGGAGGCAGGCGCGGACTGGATCACCGTCGACGGGCTCGGCGGTGGCACGGGCGCCGCTCCGGTGCACGTCAAGGACAACGTCGGGATCCCCTCGATGTTCGCGCTGATCCGCGCCAGGCGCTGGCTCGAGGACCACGGCGTGCGGGACGTCCAGCTCATCGCAACCGGCGGCTTCCGCACCGCCGACGAGATGGCGAAGGCGCTCGCGCTCGGGGCGGACGCAGTCGCCCTCGCGACGGCGTCGCTCATGGCCATCGGCTGCCAGCAGTACCGAGCCTGCCACCGCGGGACCTGCCCCGTCGGCATCGCCACGCAGGACCAGACCCTGCGGGACCGGCTCGACGTCACGACCTCCGCCGCGCGGCTCGACGCGTTCCTGCGGTCCACGGCGGCGATGATCGTCGACTACGCCCGGGTCTGCGGGCACACCGCCGTCGGGCAGCTCTCCCGGGCCGACCTCGTCACCCTCGACCGCGGCATCGCCGACAGGACGGACATCCCATGGGTGCTGTGAACCCGACCCCCGACCGCCGCTGGCATCGCATCGATCCGGGCGACCTCCAGGTCGACCGCGTCACGACGGTGGTCGCCGGCGGGCGCGCAATCTGCGTCACCCGCACCGCCGAGGGCTACGGCGCCCTCGACAACCGCTGCCCCCACCAGGGCGGGCCCCTCGGCGACGGGCACATCGAGAACGGGAACGTGATCTGCCCGTGGCACGGCTACGAGTACAACCCCTGCACCGGCTCGCCCCCGCCCGGCTTCTCGGACGCGGCCACCGCCTACCCGGTCCAGCGCCGGAACGACGGCCTGTACGTCGAGCTTCCGGAGGTCGCGCCGCGGATCTCGCTGATGGACCAGATGGTCGACACCCTCTGCGACTGGGGCCTCGACACAGTCTTCGGCATGGTCGGCCACTCGAACCTGGGCCTCGCCGACGCGCTGCGGCGCGCGGAGGAAGACGGGCGGCTGCGGTACTTCGGCATCCGGCACGAGGGCGCCGCCGCGTTCGCGGCGAGCGCGTACGCGAAGCTCACGGGGCGCCCCGCCGCGTGCTTCTCGATCGCGGGACCGGGCGCCACGAACCTGCTGACCGGCCTGTGGGACGCGAAGGTCGACCGTGCGCCGGTCCTCGCGCTGACCGGCCAGGTCCAGACCCAGGTCCTCGGGCCCGGCGCGTTCCAGGAGGTCCCGCTCGCGGAGGCGTTCGCCGCGGTCGCCGAGTGGAGCCAGACGGTGCTCGCGCCGGGCAACGCGACGGAGCTCGCCGCGCTCGCGATGAAACACGCGGCCGTCGAGCGCGACGTCGCCCACCTGATCTTCCCGGACGAGGTGCAGGAGCTCCCCGGGCGGGACGACCCGCCGGCACGGCCGCGCGCGGGGCGCGTCGCGGCGACCGGGATCGCACCGCCGGAGGTCGAACTGGACCGCGCCGCCGAGATGCTTCGGGCGGCCGAACGGCCGGTGATCGTCGTCGGCGCCGGCGCCCGCGGATGCCGCGACCAGGTCATCGCCTTCGCGGAGCGGATCGACGCGCCGGTCATCACGACCTTCAAGGCGAAGGGGCTCATCCCGGACGACCATCCGCTCGCCTGCGGCGTGCTCGGACGGTCCGGGACGCCGATCGGGTCGGCGACGATGGCGAAGGCCGACTGCCTGCTCGTGCTCGGCGCGTCGTTCTCGAACCACACCGGCATCGCGACCTGGGTCCCGACGATCCAGGTGGACCTCGACCGCATGACCCTCGGGAAGTTCCATCCGGTGGATGTCCCGCTCTGGGGAGACATCGCACGCACGCTGGGGCTCCTGACCGAGACGGTCCCCGCCACCGAGCGACCCGGGGTCCGGGGCCGCCTCGCGCAGCGCTGGGCGTCGTGGCGGGCGGAGAAGGCGCGGCGGGCGACCGCGCCCGACCCCACCGGGCGCCTCCACCCCGCCGCCGTGTTCGGCGCGCTGTCACCGCTCGTGCCCGAGCACGCGGTGATCGCGGTCGACGTCGGCAACAACACGTACGCATTCGGCCACTACTTCGAGTGCCGCGCCGGGCAGGACGTGCTGATGTCCGGCTACCTCGGGTCGATCGGCTTCGGGTTCCCCGCCGCGATGGGCGCCTGGGCCGCGGCCGGCGCGTCGCGGAAGGTCGTCGCCGTCGCGGGCGACGGCGGGTTCGGCCAGTACCTCGCCGAGTTCACGACAGCCGCCCGCTACGGCATGGACATCACGCTCGTGCTCCTGAACAACGGGGAGCTCGGCAAGATCAGCCGCGAGCAGATCTCGGCGATTCGCCCCGTGTGGCAGACGGAGCTCGTGAACCCCGACTTCACCGCGTACGCCGAGGGCTGCGGCGGCGCGGGGTTCCGTGTCACGCGTGCCGACGAGCTGGAGCCGGCGCTCCGTGCGGCGCTCGCGGTGACCGGACGCCCGTCACTCGTGGAGGTCCGCTCGTCCGCACAGGCCGTGTGAGGCGTGGCGGGCCGGGCGCATCGGGGTATCCTGGACGTGCGATGACCAGCACCACGAAGCCGCCGGGCGCCTTCACCAGGCTCCTCACGCGCCTGACCACCGACCGTGAGGGCAACCTCCGCGCCGCCCCACTGCTCGGAATCGCGTTCCTCGCCGGGCTCTTCGTCGCGCTCGGCACCACGATCGCGCTCGTCGCCGCGGACGCCGGCAGCCCCACGACCCTCGCGATCTGGGTGTTCGTCTCGTTCCTCGCGGTGAAGCTGCCGCTGCTCGCGCTGCTGTGGTGGATCCTCGGCCGCCGTCAGAGCGACGTCGAGCCGACCCGCGACGAGATCCGCACGATGATCGCGCGGCTCCACGCCGCCGCGGACACCGTGTCGCGCACGCCGGACGCGGCGGACCGCATCGAGATCCTCAAGGAGGAGGCGTGGTACGTCGCCGACCGCGCTCCCGACGACCTGAAGTCTGACGCCGCGGAACTCGCGCTGCGGCTCGAGGCGCTCGCACGCCGCGCGGAGACGCCGGGCGAACTGCCCCGCTGAGCCCGCCGCGACGGCCGTCGGATCCGGATCCCTCACCGACGGCGGGGCGCCCTGGCTGAGGGCGCATGGCTCGCGACCGCTGGCTATACTCGGTTCGATGGGTCCGGCCCGGGGGCTCGTTTCGCAGGCGACGGCGGCCGCACGGCCTGCCGACGCCGCGTTGACCGGGGTCTCGGTCCCACCCACCGAGGCCCCGGACCCTATTCCCGCCGGCCCTCCGCGGCGTCCATCGCCACGTTCGCGAGCCGGTCCGCCTCGGCGTTGCCGGCGCGGCGCACATGCTCGAACCGCACCGCGTCGAAGCCCCGGGCCGCCCGCCGCGCCTCCTCGTGGACCCCGCGCAGCCCCTCCGCGCGGACCCGCCACGCGCCCTTCATCTGCTCGATGACGAGCTTCGAGTCACCGTAGACCGTGAGGCTCCGCACGCCGAGTTCGGCGGCGCGCGCCATCCCGGCGATCAGGCCGCGGTACTCCGCCACGTTGTTGGTGGCGACACCGATCGTGTCCCCGCCCGCCGCGAGGCGCTCCCCATCCGGCCGCTCGATCACGTAGCCGAAGCCGGCCGGGCCCGGGTTGCCGCGGGAACCGCCGTCGAAGTAGAGCACGGCGTCGTCCGACACCGTGAAAAGCCGCTGCTGCTCGCTCATGCGGAGACCGCGTGGAGGGGCGGAATGGGCACCGGAGGAGGATTCTAGTCGGACGGGGCGCCGTGCCCCTCCCGTGCGCAGGCCGAGCGGTCCTCGGCGTCCAACCGCCGCACCACCCGGTCCGCGAGCACCGCCGCCGCGTCGATCCCAACCGCCCCGCCCACGAGCGAGGTCACGAGGCCGCGCCCGCGAAGCGCCTCGAGCGCGGATGCGAGGGCCGCCTCCCGCGACCGACCGTCGCCGAGCGCCCCCGAGACCGGTCGCCCCGAGGCGACCGCGCGTCCGGCGGCGAGATCGAGTGCGCGCCGCAGGCGCCATTCGTCGAGCAGCTCGCGCCCGTCGCCGGCGGCGCGGAGCAGCTCCCGGGACACCACCTGGCCGCACGTCACCGGCGTGAGCCGGCGAAGCCGCGCCAGCGTCTCGCGCGCGACGTCCGGCCCGCCCGGGGCGAACGCCGCGCCGACGGCCACCGTCACCGCCGTCCGGCCCGGCCGCAGGGGATCGTATGCCACCGCCACCGGCACGATCGCCCCCACCCGCCCGACCCGCGCCAGCGTGGCGAGGATGTCCCCCACGGGGCCGATCGCGCCGTCCGGCGACACGCGCCCCTCGGGGAACAACACCATCGGGTGCCCGTCCCGCGCCACCCGTGCGATGCGGCGCAGGTCGGCCGCCGCGCGGGCGACGTGGCTCCGCCAGACCTCCTGCCCCGCCTCGGTGAGGTCGCTTCCGTCCACGTCCTCCCAGAGGAGCCCCGCGAAGGACGGGCGTCTGATGTCGCCGACCAGACGCGGCGTGGCGCGCCGGAGCCCGGCGCGGTCGAGGATCAACGCCGTCAGGCGCGGGCCGAGGAGGTCGTCAAGCGGCTGTCCGTCCGGCAGATCACGGATCAGCTGGCCGAGCTTCGCGCCGGTCGGCCGGCGAACCGGGTGCGCGCGCACGTGCCGCAGCCACCGTCCCGGGGTGAGCGGCCACACGAGGCGCGAGAGCGGCCCGGGCAGCCGGAGCCCGGCGGCGACCACCCCGGGCTCGAACAGGTCGTCCCTGGCCGCGAAGTGGGCCCGCGCCGCGCCGGGACGCCACATCCCGCCGCGTACGAACATCAGGCCGCCGAGCACCGGCACGTCGGTCTCGGCACGGTGGCTCGATGCCCACAGCTGACCGTCCTGGACGGACGGGAACGCGCCGACGACCTCGAGATCGAACCGCACGCTCGAGAACGCCCACATCCCCGCCCCGACGAGCGCGTAGAGCCACTCCCACGGACGCTGGGTGGCACTCGGGTCGTTCCGGTCGGGGGTCGTCATCCTCCCGGCATTCTCCACCAGCCGGGCGCTAACCTCACGCAATGACGCTGTTCGCCCACTGGCTCATGCCCGGAGTCGGCGCGCGGATCCGCCAGATCCGCACCCACGGGCCGTTCGTGGTGCAGCGGCGGGAGGACCTGGGCCTCGGCGGCTGCAAGCTGACCCGACACCGCGGGGCCACCAGCACGACGTTCACGGTCGTCGACTACCGCGAGCGGTCGGAGATCGGCCTTCCCTGCTTCGTGGTGCACGTCCGGGACGACCGGGACGGGCACCGATACGTCGTGGACACCGGGCTGTGCGGCCCCGGGCTGCCGCCCGACACGTTCGTCGTCGTGGAGGGCTGACCGCCCCTACGCGCCGGCGGGCTCCCGCTGGCGCTCGGTGTCCGCGCCCCCGGCCGGGTCGCCGTGGCCCCGCCCGAGTGCCTCCTGAAACCGCTCCCACGCCCGCGCCTCCGCCTCCTCGTAGGCCTTCGACTCGTAGAGGTGCGCGCGCCGTGAGACGGACAGGTAGTCGGACATCGCGCGGTCGATCGAGATCTCAGCGGTCACGGGAACTTCGGCCTTTCAATTCGAGGTGTCGGCACAGAGAATCTGCGTCGATCCGTGTCAAAGGTAGCGCAGCCCTGTTCTCCCGTGCCCCCGGCCGGTCACGCGGCCCGAGGTGAGTAAGCTCAGGGACCATGAGTGCGTACACGGGCGTGGACTACTTCGGGATCGACGGGCTCCTGACCGACGAGGAGCGCCTCGTCAGGGACACCGTCCGAGCGTTCGTCGACGGGGAGGTGATCCCGGTCATCGACGAGGCGGCCCGCGACGGGCGCTTCCCGCGCGAGCTCGTGCCCGGGCTCGCCGAGCTCGGCCTCCTCGGGGCGAGCCTCACCGGCTACGGGCTTCCCGGCCTCGGCGCGGTGGCCTACGGGCTGGTGATGCAGGAGCTGGAGCGCGGCGACAGCGCGCTGCGCTCGTTCGTGTCGGTGCAGGGCGCGCTGGCGATGTTCGCAATCCACCGGTACGGGTCCGACGAGCAGAAGGAGCGCTGGCTGCCGCCGATGGGACGCGGCGAGGCGATCGGATGCTTCGGCCTGACCGAGCCGGACTTCGGATCGAACCCCGGCGGGATGCTGACCCGTGCGCGCCGCGACGGACCGGACTGGATCCTGTCGGGGACGAAGCGATGGATCACGAGCGGCTCCGTCGCAGACGTCGCCGTCGTCTGGGCCCAGACCGAAATGGGGGTCGCAGGGTTCCTCGTCGAGGCGGGCGAGCCGGGGTTCACGGCCACCGACATGACCGGGAAGTGGAGCCTCCGGGCGTCCGTCACCAGCGAGCTCCACCTGGCCGACGTGCGCCTTCCCGACGCCGCGCGGCTGCCGGGCGCGCAGGGCCTGCGCGCCCCGCTCGGGTGCCTGACCCAGGCGCGCTACGGCATCTCGTGGGGGGCGATCGGCGCCGCGAGCGCCTGCTACGAGACGGCCCTCTCCTACGCGGGCTCGCGGATCCAGTTCTCGCGGCCCATCGCCGGTTACCAGCTCGTCCAGGCGAAGCTGGCCGAGATGATCACCGGCATCACCACCAGCCAGCTGCTCGCCCTGCAGCTCGGGCGGCTGAAGGACCAGGGCGCGATGCGCCCGCAGCAGGTGTCGATGGCGAAGCGCCACAACGTCGCGCATGCCCTGTGGACGGCGCGGACGGCGCGCGACATCCTCGGCGCGAACGGCGTGGTCGACGAGTACCCGGTGTTCCGGCACATGGCGAACCTCGAATCGGTGTCGACGTACGAGGGAACCCACGACATCCACACCCTGATCCTCGGACAGGACGTGACGGGCCTCGCCGCGTTCGACTGACCGGGCCGGCTCGACCGCCACCCGCGGTAGTCTGGAACGGTGTCCTCCCCGCTGGCCGTTCCTCCGCCGCTGCGATTCGGCGACCTCGATCCGGACCCGCACCGGCAGTTCGCCGCCTGGCTCGATGCGGCCCGCGATGCCGGGGTGCACGAGCCGGAGGCGATGACCCTGGCCACCGCGTCCCCCGACGGAACCCCGTCAGCGCGGATGGTGCTGCTGCGCGGGCACGGCCCCGACGGCTTCGCGCTGTTCACGAACTACACGAGCCGCAAGGCGCGCGAGTTGGACGCGAACCCGCGTGCGGCGCTCGTGTTCCACTGGGACAGCCTGGGCCGCCAGATCCGCGTTGAGGGGACCGTTGCACGGATGCCGGCGCCGGAGTCGGACGCCTATTTCGCGACGCGGCCGCGGGGCAGCCGGATCGGCGCGTGGGCGTCGCCGCAGAGCGCCCCGATCTCGGACCGCGAGGCCCTCGAGCGGGCAGCGACCGACGCAGAGCGGCGCTTTGGCGACGGCACGATCCCGCGCCCTGACCACTGGGGCGGCTACCGTTTGACCGCGACGGCCTTCGAGTTCTGGCAGCACGGCCGCGACCGCCTGCACGACCGGTTCAGCTACGTCCCGGTCGGCGACGGCTGGTCGATCGCGCGGCTCGCCCCGTAGGGCCCCGCGACGATGCACGTGAACCGCTACGCCGACCGGGACGACGCCGGGCGCCGGCTGGCCGAGGCCCTTCGCGGAGCCGCAGCGCCCGATGCGGTGGTGATCGGGCTGGCCCGCGGAGGGGCGCCGGTCGCTGCCGGTGTCGCCGACGCGCTCGGCCTGACGTTCGACGTGCTGGCGGTCCGTAAGATCGGCCACCCCGCGCAGCCCGAGTACGCGATCGGCGCGATCGCGCCGGGCGGCCCCGTCTTCCTCCGCGACCCGGCCGGTGTGTCACGGCATGACCTCGACCGAGGCGTCGAGGGGGCGATGGCCGAGGCGGGGCGCCTCGACGCGGCGCTGCACGTCGAGCGCGCCCACCCGGACCTGGCGGGCCGGGCCTGCGTGCTGGTCGACGACGGGCTCGCGACGGGCGCGACGATGGTGGCCGCGGCGCGGTGGGCGCGGACGCGCGGCGCACGCACCGTCGTCGCCGCAGTACCGGTCGGGGCACCGGAGTCGCTCGCGGCGCTCGCCGCGGAGGTGGACGCGGTGGTCTGCCCGCTGACGCCCGGCCGGTTCGGCGCGGTCGGCGCGTGGTACGACGACTTCGCCCCCGTCGAGGAGGCCGCGGTCCTCGAGCTGATGCGCGGCGGCTGAGCGCGGCCTCAACCTCAGCCGGTGTTTCGCATCCCGGCCGCGATCCCGCTGACGGTCAGGAGCAGTGGGTACTCGAGGTCATCGCCGTCGGCCCGTAGCTGGCGCAGCAGCCGCACCTGGATGTAGTGCAGCGGGTCGATGTACGGGTTGCGAAGCTGGATCGAGCGGCTGAGAAAGGGCTTGTCGGCGAGCAAGCTCGGCACCCCGACGATCGCGAGCACGGCCTCGCGCGTGCGGTCGAACTCGGCGGTCACGGCGCCGAACACGCGGTCGCGCACGGCCGCGTCGGGCACCAGCGCCGCGTACCTGCGGGCGATCCGCATGTCGGACTTCGCCAGTGTCATGTGGCAGTTGTCGACCACCGCCCGCCACCACGGCCATTCGGCGTACATCTCGCGCAGCACGTCCGCGCCGCCGCGGTAGCGGCGCACGAAGCCGTCGAGCGCCGTGCCCGCGCCGTACCACGACGGCAGCAGGTGGCGGTTCTGCATCCAGGCGAACACCCACGGGATCGCCCTGAGCCCCTCGACGGTGACCCCCTCGGGCCCGCTCGCCCGGCGGGCCGGGCGCGACCCGATGTTCAGCAGGTCGAACTCGGCGATCGGGCTGGACGCGAGGAAGTACGAGACGAAGCCGGGGTCCTCGAACACGAGCTCCCGGTAGGCGCGCATCGAGGTCTCGGCGATTTCGACCATCGCCTCGTCCCACACCCGCTTGCGCCCCGTGAAGCCCGAGTGCTCGTCCTCCTCGACCGTGCGCTCGACGACGGCGGCCACGAGCGAGTCGAGGTTCCGGAACGCGATCTGCGGCAGCGCGAACTTGAACGCGATCTGCTCGCCCTGCTCGGTGATCCGCACGCGCCCGTCCAGTGTGCCGGTGGGGCCGCCCATGATCGCCGCGTAGGTGGAGCCCCCGCCGCGGCTGGCCGTGCCGCCGCGACCGTGGAACAGTGTCAGCCGCACGCCCCCCAGCCGGCAGACGTCGGCGATCCGCTCCTGGGCGAGCGAGAGCTCCCAGTTCGCGGCGAGATAGCCGCCGTCCTTGTTGGAGTCGCTGTAGCCGACCATCACGGTCTGGGCGTCGCCGCGCGCGACGAGGTTCCGGACGTAGCCGGGCGTCCGCAGCAGCTCGCGGATGGTGTCGGGGGCGCGGCGCAGGTCGTCGATCGACTCGAACAGCGGGACCATGTCGACGTCGCTGGCGGTGTCCTCGCCGGGGCGGTACAGGCCGCCGACGCGGGCGAGGCACTGCGCGGCGAGGAGGTCCGACGGGCGCCGCGTGAAGCTCACGATCACCTTCCCGGCGGCTCGCGGGCCGTGCTCGCGGATCGCCGCGCCGAGCTCGCCGAACGTCCGCACGAGCTCGTCGCCGTCACAGCCGACGTCCGCGGCCTCAGGGAGGCTCCGGTCGGGCGCGAGGAGCTCGTCCAGGCGGGCGATCCGCTCCTCCTCGGGCGCCGCGGCGAGCGCCTCGGCGTCGAGGCCCGTCCATGGCGCGACAGCGTCGAGGATCCGGCTGGAGTGCTGTCGCAGGTCGAGGGCGGCGGTATGGAGCCCGAACACCTCCGCCTGGTGGATCAGGCGCGCGACGCTCCTGTGGGCGACCCGGCCGCCGCGGTGGGCGAGCAGCGAGTCGCGGATCAGAACGAGGTCCTCGACGAGCTCGCCCTCCGTCCGGTAGGGCCGCTCGGAGTCTGGGTCGAGCCGCTCCCACACGAGCCAGAGCTTGCGCCGGTAGGGCTCGTCGGCGTTGTGCGCGCCGATCTCCGCGGCGGCGCGGGGCATCGACGCCATGTCCTCCGCGATCGAGGCTTCGAGCTCGGGGCTGACGCCCGCGACGCGACGCGAGATGCCGAGCGCGGCGGCCAGTTCCCTGACGCGCTCGCGCATGAACCGCACCGCGACGTCCCGGTGCAGCCCGAGCGCGTCGCGCAGCACCTCCGCCGTGCAGTTGGGGTTGCCGTCCTGGTCGCCGCCGGCCCACGACCCCCAGCGCAGGAACGCCGGCGGGGCCTGCACGCCGGGATAGTGCTCGGCGAGGAGGCGGCCGAGCTCCTCACACACCGCGCCGGTGGCGTCGAACAGCACCTCCTCGAAGAAGAAGAGCGTACGGCGGACCTCGTCGATCACCCGCGGCCGCGTGGAGCGCAGCTCGCTGCTCTGCCACATCATCGTGATCGCCTCGATCAGCTCGTCGCCCACGGCGCGGTGCTCGCCGGGCGAGAGCGCACGGTTGTCCAGACGGTCCAGGCACGCGGCGATCTGGAGGTGCTTCTCGAGGATCGACCGGCGGGAGATCTCGGTGGGGTGCGCCGTCAGCACCGGCTCGATCGCGAGCCGGTCGAGCACCGACTGGACCCGCTCCGCGGGGACGCCCCGCTCCGCGAGCCCCCGGATCGCGGCTGCGAGGCTCTCGGCCTGGACGCGCCCCTCGGCGGCCCGGTCGCGCTCACGCAGGCGCCGCAGGCGGACGCGATGGTGCTGCTCGGCGGTGTTGACGAGCTGGAAGTAGGTCGAGAACGCCCGCACGACGCCGATGACCGTGGCGACGTCGAACGTCTCGGCGAGCGCCGCGAGCTCGGCGTCGAGCCGGTCGCGCTCGGCCTCGGACGTCTCGTCCGCGCGGAGCGCCTTCGCGAGGGCTCGCGCGCCCTCCTCCGCGTCGAGCAGCTCCGGGCCGCTCTGCTCGACCAGCACCTGACCCAGCATCCGCCCCAGGTACGACACGTCGGCACGAAGACCGGCGTTGCGGTCGGCATCTGCGCCGGAGATGGTCGGGTACGGCATTCGCGCAGTCTGGCACCGGCACGGGTCCCGTGCCTGCCGCCGCATGCACGTCCCGGACCGGACAAGCGCGAGTCGAGCTACATTGCCTGCAGTGGCACGTCGCGACGACCCATCCTCGGGGCTCCACCGCCAGGCCGGCGAGGGGGAGCAGCGCTACGCCGACCTGATCGGGGTCCGCGGCGGGGCAGCCGCCGCGCGGGCGCTGACCGACGTGTATCTCACCGAGGACCCGCCCGCACTCCACGCGACGGTCGACATCGCCGGGCTCGACCCGCAGACGCTGGAGGTCCTCCTCGACGGCGACCTGCTGATCATCCGCGGCGGGCGGCGCAGGCCGCCCGAGCGGGGCCGGCGCGTCTACCAGCACGTCGAGATCGACTGGGCACCGTTTGAGCGGCGGATCCGGATCGCGACCCCTGTGGACCCGGCAGGCGCGTCCGTGACGTACGACCGCGGCCTCCTGCAGATCACCCTCCCACTCGCGCAGCGGCCGGTCGTGACACGCGTCCTGATCGGCGTGAGGATCTCCTGATGGCCGCGGAGGCCCCGATGCCCGCACCGGCCCGCGAGGTCCCCCGGCAGCTGCCGGTGCTGCCGCTCAAGTCCACGGTCGTGTTCCCGGGCGCGATGGCGCCGCTGTCGGTCGGCGAGGAGCGTTCGATCCGGCTCGTCGACGACGTGATGGACAGCACGGGACGCATGGTGGTGCTGGTGACCAGCCGCGACGAAACCGTCGCCGAGCCGGGCCCCGAGCTGCTGCACGAGGTCGGCGTGGTGGCGGTCGTCCAGCGGATGGTCAAGGTTCCGGACGGGACGATCCGGATCCTCGCGCAGGGCGACGAGAGGGTGCGCGTCGGCCCGTACACGTCCACGTCGCCGTACCTGGTGGCGCACATCGAGCCGATCCCGGAGGAGGAGGCGCGCTCCAAGGAGGTCGAGGCGCTCGCCCGCAACATCCAGGGCATCTTCGCGCGGATCATCGATCTCGTGCCGTACCTGCCCGACGAGCTCGAGCTGGCGGTCGCGAACATCGACGACCCCAACCTGCTCTCGTACATCGTCGCCGCGTCCATGCGGTTCACGACTGAGGAGAAGCAGGAGCTCCTGGAGGAGCGGAACGTCGAGACGCGGCTGCGCCGCATCAACGTGCTGCTGAACCGCGAAGCGGAGGTGCTCGAGCTCGGCGCGAAGATCCAGAGCGAGGTGCAGTCCGACATGCAGCAGGAGCAGCGCGAGTACTACCTGCGCCAGCAGCTGCGCGCGATCCAGGAGGAGCTCGGCGAGACCGACGAGACCCAGGCCGAGGTCAACGAGCTTCGGGCGCGCCTCGCCGAGCTCGACCCGCCCGAGGTCGTCCGGAAGGCCGCCGAGCGCGAGCTCGACCGCCTGAGCCGGCTCCCGTCGGCCGCCGCCGAGTACTCGGTCATCCGGACCTACCTCGACTGGATCCTCGCGATCCCTTGGAGCACCTTCACCGAGGACAACCTCGACCTGTTGCGGGCGCGGGAGGTGCTGGACGAGGACCACTACGACATCGAGCATGTCAAGGAGCGCATCCTGGAGTACCTGGCCGTCGCCCGGCTGAAGCGCGACGTGTCCGGCCCGATCCTCTGCTTCGTCGGCCCGCCGGGCGTCGGCAAGACATCCCTCGGCCAGTCGATCGCGCGCGCCCTCGGGCGGAAGTTCACGCGCATGTCCGCGGGCGGTGTGCGCGACGAGTCGGAGATCCGCGGCCACCGGCGAACGTACGTCGGGGCGATGCCCGGCACCCTCGTCCGAGCAATCCGCGACGCGGAGTCCATGAACCCCGTCGTGATGATCGACGAGATCGACAAGATGGGATCCGACGTGCGCGGCGATCCGGCGTCGGCGATGCTGGAGGTGCTGGACCCGGCGCAGCACCACGCCTTCCGGGACCACTACCTCGACCTGCCGCTCGACCTGTCGCGCGTGCTGTTCATCTGCACCGCGAACGTCCTCGACACCATCCCGCCGGCGCTGCGCGACCGCATGGAGGTCATCCGGCTCGCCGGGTACACCGACGAGGAGAAGCTGCACATCGCACGGCGGTACCTGGTGCCCCGCCAGCTCGCCGCGAACGGGCTGACCGCGAAGAACGTCCGGTTCACCGACCAGGGGCTGCGCACCGTGGTCGCGGAGTACACGCGCGAAGCCGGCGTTCGCGGCCTCGAGCGCCAGGTGGGCTCGGTCATCCGCAAGGTGGCGCGCCGCGTCGCCGAAGGCGACCCGCGCCGGGTCAACGTGACCCGTGACACCGCCCGCGAGCTGCTCGGCCCGGAGCGCGTGCATTACGAGGTGCGTCGCCGCACCCGTGAGCCGGGCGTGGCGACGGGCCTCGCCGTGACGGGCGCGGGCGGTGAGATCCTGTTCGTGGAGGCGCAGGCGATGCCGGGAACGGGGCGGCTCGTGGTGACCGGCCAGCTGGGTGACGTGATGCGCGAATCCGCGCAGGCTGCCGTCTCGTTCGTACGCGCCCACGAGCGCGAGATCGGGCTGGAGCTCCCCGGTGACTTCTTCCAGACCCACGACATCCACATTCACATCCCGGCCGGCGCGGTCCCGAAGGACGGGCCGTCCGCCGGGGTCACGCTCACGACGGCGCTCGTCTCCGCCATCTCCGGGCGCCCGGTGGACGGCGACGTCGCGATGACCGGTGAGATCACCCTCACAGGGCTGGTGCTGCCGATCGGCGGGGTGAAGGAGAAGGTGCTCGCCGCGCACCGCGCCGGCATCCACACGGTGATCATCCCGAAGGCGAACGAACCGCAGTACCTGGCCGACGTCAGCGACGAGCTGCAGGGGAGGGTCCGGATCGTGCTCGCGGAGCGCCTCGACGACGTGCTCGGCGCGGCG
>Ga0334722_10004706_pt1 | contig 14060 bp, 10 predicted proteins | sample C3_bottom_MG_FD_207210 | JGI IMG/M metagenome (GOLD analysis project Ga0334722, IMG submission 207210) | Sediment microbial communities from Yellowstone Lake, YNP, Wyoming, USA - C3_bottom | ecosystem: Environmental > Aquatic > Freshwater > Lake > Sediment | place: USA: Wyoming | collected...
GAGCAACGCTGGGGTCAGGTCTAAAACCGCGCGTTCTGCCGCTCTGCCCAAAACGCGCGGTTTTAGACCTGACCCCAGCGTTTTCGAGTAACCTTCGGGGCGAAGCGAGGGTCCAACCATAACTGGCGTCAACTGTGTACTCATCCCCGGTCATCGATTCGCTCTTTGTCGCCGGCGCGATCATCCTCTGGTTCATGATCGCCTACCAGTTCGCGCTGTTCGTCGCCGGGCTGATCTACAGCCGGCGCGGCGGGCGGGCGCGGCCGGCGCTACCTGAGGGCGAGACCTGGCCCGCCGTGTCGATTCTCGTGCCGGCCCGCAACGAAGCGCGCGTCATCAGCCGCACCATCGACACGCTCCTCGCCCTTGACTACCCGGCCGACCGGCTGGAGATCGTGGTGATTGACGACGGGAGCGAGGACGGGACGGGCGGCATCGTCCGCGCCGCCGCCGTGCATGACGCCCGCATCCGGTGTCTCAGTATTCCAGCCGAGCGGTCCGGCCGCGGGAAGGCCGCGGCGCTCAACATCGCGCTCGGCCAGGGGCGTCACGAGTTCATCGCCATCTACGATGCGGACAACCGCCCCGAACCCGGTTCGCTGCGCATCCTCGTGGCGGCGCTCGTGGCCGACAAGACCCTCGCGGCGGCCACGGGGAAGTTCCGCACCATCAACCGGACGAAGACGCTGCTCACGCGGTTCGTCAACATCGAATCGGTCGCCTTCCAGTGGATGGTCCAGGCGGGCCGCTGGGGCCTCCTCGGGGTGTCGACGCTGCCCGGTACGAACTTCGTCGTCCGGCGGTCGCTCCTGCTCGGCATCGGGGGATGGGACGAAGAGGCCCTGACCGAGGACGCCGAACTCTCCATCCGGCTCTACGAAACGGGCTACCGGATCCGGTTCCTGCCGGCGGCAGTGACGTGGGAGCAGGAGCCGGAACGGCTGCGTGTGTGGTTCAAGCAGCGGACGCGCTGGGCGCGCGGGCACAACTACGTGCTGGCGAAACACCTGGGCCGGCTGCTGACGCTGAGGCCGCGCGTGCTGGCGTTCGAGATGCTCTACATGCTGGGCATCTACTACATCGTGTTCGCCGCCATCGCGATCTCGGACGTGCTGTTCCTGCTGGCGCTCGCCGGTGTCGTCGACATCCATGCGCTCGGCCCGTACTCCGAGATCTGGGTGCTCGCGTTCGCGTTGTTCGTCCTCGAAGTCAGCATTGCGCTCACACGCGAGCCCGGCGAGGATTCGGTGCGCAACCTGCTGCTCGTAGTCCTTGCGTACTTCACCTACTGCCAGCTCTGGATCCCGGTCGTCGTCCGGGCGTTCGCACACGACGTCGTATTCAGGCGGCGCCGGGTCTGGGACAAGACCGAACGGGTGCCAGAAACGGGTCCGGCGGCCGAACCGGGCGGGGAGGCCGGGTCATGAGGGTGCCGCGCATCCTGATGGCGGCTCTCGCGCTCGTCGTCTCGGCGATGCCCGCCGGCCCTGTGCGCGTGCAGGCGCAGGGCCAAGTGCAGGCTCAAGGCCAGGTCCGGACGCAGACCCAGGGCCAGGTCCAGTCCCAATCTGGCGCGGCGAGTTCCGCCCCGGCCGCGGCCGCGAAGCGCGCCCTCATCCTGTTCGACGGCACCTCCACCAGGCGGCCCGAAGGCGTGCTGGACGCCGCCCACATCGCCAACCTGCTCGGGCACTTCACGTTCACGCCGGTGCAGCAGGCCATCGAGGCCTACGCCCCGGGCAGCATGGATCCCTACGACGCCGTGTTCGTCGTCGGCGGGGCAGAAACCACCACCTGGCCGGCGGCGGTGGTGCGCGACGCCAGGCGGCGCACGAAGACGCTCGTGTGGATGGGCTTCGGCATTGACGCGCTGCTGGCCGACGGTGAGGACGCGCGCCGCGGGGTGCGGGTGGACCAGGTCGTGCTGGAGAGTGCGTTCGACCGGGTGCGGTATCACGGCGTGACGGTGGGCAAGGGCGACACGTCGCTCGCCGAGATGACCATCCTCGCGGCCGATCGCGCCCGCGTGGAGGCGGCGGCCGTCGATCGCGCGGGACGGGAGCGGCCCTACGTCGTCCGCACGGGGCCGCTGTGGCTCGTCGCGGACGTCCCGTTCGCGTACATATCCGATCGCGATCGCTACTTCGTGTTCTGCGACATCCTGCACGACATGCTGGACGTGCAGCACGCCGGTGAGAAGCGGGCGCTCATCCGGATCGAGGATGTCTCGCCGCAGGAAGATCCCGACGCGCTCAGGCGAGCGATTGCCGTGTTCGTCAGCGAAGGCGTGCCGTTCCAGATCGGGCTGGTGCCCATCTTCAGCGATGGCGGCCAGCACTCGGACATCTACCTGAGCGACCGGCCCGAACTGGTCGACGTGCTGCACGACGCCGTCTCGAAGGGCGGCACGATCGTGTTGCACGGATCGACCCATCAGTTCCGCGGCACGACGCCCGACGACTTCGAGTTCTGGGACACGCTCGGGAACCGGTTCCGACCCGACGATTCGGCGGAACTGGTGCGCCGGAAGATCACCGCCGCGCTCGACGAGTGCTTCCGCAACGATCTCTATCCCATCGCGTGGGAGACGCCGCATTACACCGCGTCGCCGCTCGACTACCGGGAGTTCGGCCGCGTGTTCTCGACGATTTACGAACGGCCGCTCATCGGCGACGACCAGGGCACGCAGCAGATGTTCCCGTACCCGACCGTCGATACGCGGGGCCTGCACATCATCCCCGAGGATCTCGGGTACCTGCCGGGAAGCAGGCCGTCACCCGCCGACATCATCGACAACGCGCGCGCGCTCGCCGTCGTCCGCGACGGCGTCGCCTCGGCCTACGTCCACAGCTTCCTGGATCCGCGCTACATCCGCGAGACGGTCCAGGGGCTGAAGGGGCTGGGCTATACGTTCGTGTCGCTGCGCGACTTCCCGTGCCGGGTCTCGACGGGCAACCGGCTCATCGCGACCGGCGATGCCGCGCGGTCGGTCACGCTGCAGGACGAGTTCCTGAGGCAGTTCGTCCTGACCGAGACCGGCACAAAGCGCGGTGAGTACTGGTCGGCCCGCGCGCAAACGGGCACGGTGGACGTGCCGCTGGCACCGGGCCGCCGCGAGATCGTCGTCGCACTCGGGATGCCTGAAGGGCCGCCCACACCGCCGGGGGCCTTCGAACGCGCCGCCAACTCGGTGGCCTCGGCCCTGGGCCGCCTGCGCCAGCGATCGCCGCTTGCCCGCCCGGCTCCCGGTCCGTTCTCGGCGGGCATCGTGTGGCTTCAGCAGGCGTCCGGCGCAGCGGCGAACGATCAGGCGAGCTTCGCGGCCGTCTTCAAGGCCTACGGCATCCAGCCGCGCCTCCTGATGCGCGAGGACGTGGCCGCCGGCCGCCTGCCGCGCGACGAAGTGCTCGTCGTGCCACAGGCCTCGGCGAGGGCGCTGACGCCGGCCCAGGTGGACGCGATCGCCGAATTCGCGCTCCGTGGCGGATCGCTCGTGCTGGAAGGACGATCGGCGCTGGCGGAGCGACTGGGCGTGCGCTACGTCGGCAACAGGTCCACGGCGCTGATGATCCGTGACGCGGCGGAGCCCGATCTGCCCCTGCGCTGGCAGCCGGCCGCCGTCATCGACGACTTCCGGCTGCCGCCCGGCGCGATCACGCTCGCCTCGGAGGCGGCGACGGGCATCATCACCGCGGCGTTCTTCCAGCGGCGGGCGGGGAAGGTGCTCTACCTGGCCGCCGAACTGGACCCGTTCACGGCCGACGCCACGAGCCGCTATCCGTTCATCTTCGAGCACATGGTCGAGGTGTTCGAGCGCGTGCTGCCGGCGCGCCGGCCCGTCGTCGAATTGTACTTCGATCCGGGATTGCGGCCGGGCGTGAGTATCGAGACCCTGGCGGCGAGCTGGCGCCGGCTGGGTGTGCGGGCCGTTTACGCCGCAGCCTGGGAGTTCCGCCGGAACTACACGTACGACTACGACCGGCTGATTCGGGTGTGCCACGAAAACGGGATCCTGGTGTACGCGTGGTTCGAGTTTCCGCAGGTCAGCCCGATCTTCTGGCAGGACCACCCGGAGTGGCGCGAGGTCCCGGGGCGCGGCACGAAACTGCCGTCGTGGCGCGAGATGATGAACCTCGCCAATCCCGGGTGCCTGGCCGCCGCCTTGAGGCTGATGACCGACGTTCTGGGCCGCTGGGACTGGGACGGCGCGAATCTCGCCGAACTCAACTTCGACGGCGAAGCCGATGGCGACGTGCCCGATCAGTTCGTGCCGTTCAACGCGGATGTGCGGGCGGCGTTCAAGGCGGCGCGCGGCTTCGACCCGCTCGACCTGCTGGCGCCCGGTTCCCCGCACTTCTGGAAGCGAGACCGGTCAGGCTGGCAGGCGTTCCTGGACTACCGGCGCCAGCTCGTCACCGGGTGGCACCGCACGTTCCTGGCGGCGCTCACGCCGTTTGCGGCGGCGGGGCACGAAGTCATCGTCACCGCCCTCGACAGCCTCGAACGGCCCGTCGTGACGGCGAATACTGGCGTCGACACACCGGCGATTGTCGCCCTCGCCCGCGAGTTCCCGTTCACGCTCCAGGTCGAAGACCCGGCCGCCTCGTGGGCGGACGCGCCCGGCCGGTACGAACGCCTCGCCGCACGCTATCGGCCCATCCTGCCCGCGAACCTGGCCGTGATGTTCGACATCAACGTGATTCCCGATCGCCGCATCGACGCCACGCACCTGCCGGCCGGACTCTCGGCGGGGGTCGAGCTGCTGGGCACGGTCCGATCGGCGCGCGCCGTGTCGCCGCGGGTGGCCATTTACGGCGATGCCACCATCAGGCCGCGGGACCTCGAACTGATTGCGTACGCGGCGGCGGGCGGCGCCGCGGTGACGGCGCAGGGCTTCCGGTGGTCCGTGCAGACGGATGTGCCGATCGAGTTGGTGGTGCCGGGCGAACTGCACGACTTCTACGTCGACGGCACGGACTGGCCCTGCTGGCGCCAGGGATTCATCCTGCTCCCGCCGGGCCGCCACGATGTGACGGCGTACCGCCCCTGGTTCAGGCTCTTCGACCTGAGCGGTTTGCGGCCGCAGCTGCTGAACCTGTCGGCGCCGCTGCTGTCAGGCGGCGTCACGCGCGGGCGGCTGACGTTCGACTACGACGACCGGTCACCGGTCGTGGCCCGTCTGGGTTCCCGCCCGGTCACGGTGAGCGTGGATGGCGGGCCCGCCACCACGCCGGCGCGGCTGCCCGACGGCGGGATCGTGCTGCGGCTGCCAGCGGGGCGTCACCGGGTCGGCGTGTCGGATTCGGGCCGCGCCGTGATTCTGCTCGACCTGATCAGTGTGGCCTCATCGTCGCTCATCGTGGTCTTCGGCACACTCGCGAGCGTACTGCTCGTCGGCTTGTTCGTCTGGATTCGCGTGCGCAGGGCGTTCGGGGCCCTGAGGGAGCTGCCGTGATGCGTTCCGTCTTCGTGTCGCTGATGTGTGGGGCCCTGCTGGTATCCGCCGGCGCCGCGTCCGCCCAATCCGCGTCCGGCACCGAGGGGCGCCGGGCGTTTGCGTGGTGGCTCGAGGACGCCGACACGATGCAGGCGAAGGTCGTGGTCCTGTCGGTGTCGGCCGGGCGCTGGGAGGGGACCCTGGGCGGCCAGACGGACGCGCCCGTCGGAGAGATCGTGGTGGGCGTCACCGACTGGTTCCGGCTGGGCGCGAGTGTGCCGTACTCGAACGCGAAGTACAGCGATGGGTACACGGCCAAAGGCCGGGGCGATTCGTACGTGACGGCCAAGTTCCGCCTGGTGGATGGCTGGGAACATCCCATCGGCGTGGCCATTGCGCCGATGCTCGAGATCCTGAGCGATGCCGCCGTCGCCGACAAGACGCTCAACCTCAAGCGCGTCAACTGGGCGTTGCCGCTGTGTCTCGAGCACAACTGGGACAAGACGCGTGTCTACGCGTCGCTCGGCTACTTCTCGCGCGGCGCCGTCTTCGCGGGCGCGGCCGTGGAGCGCACCTTCACCAGTTGGCTGACGTTGTCCGCGAGCGTCAACTTTACGCGGTCGCTGCACGCCCTCGAAAGCTCGACGCTGCAGCCGCTCAGCCGCAACCGGTTCGACGGGGCGCTGACGGCGTCGTTCAACCTGTCTTCGCGCGTGGGGCTGTACGTCAGCGCCGGGCGCACGCTGTCGAAACTCGATCAGAACGGCGGCAAGCTGGCGATCGGGGCGGGCCTCAGTCTCACGATCGGCGGCAAGCCCGACACGCCGGCGAAGCCGGTCGTTCCCGTTACGCCGGAACGGTAGGATGCCGCCTCGCATGCGCAAGGTGTTCACCGTCGTCGGCACGCGGCCCGAAGCCATCAAGCTCGCGCCCGTGATTCGAGCGCTCCAGGCGGATCCCGGCCGCTTCTCGGTGCGGGTGTGCGCCACGGCGCAGCAGCGCGAGATGCTTGACCAGGCGCTGGCGCCGTTTGGCATCGTGCCCGACGTCGATCTCGACCTGATGCGTGCGAATCAGACGCTCGCGGATCTGACGTCGCGCAGCGTCGCCGCACTCGATGCCGGGATCGCCGCGTTCGGTCCCGACGTCGTCCTCGTGCAGGGCGACACCACGACGGCCTTTTGCGGGGCGCTGGCGGCGTTCTATCGTCACGTCGAGGTCGCGCACGTGGAAGCCGGGCTGCGGACCGGCCGCAAGGATGCGCCGTTTCCCGAGGAAGTCAATCGCACGCTGATTTCGCAGATCGCCGACTACCACTTTGCGCCCACCGGTCGCGCGCGTGATGCGCTTGTCGGCAGCGGGATCGACGCCGCATCCGTCTTCGTCACGGGCAACACCGTGGTGGACGCGCTGCTGTGGATGCGCGATCACGTCAAGCAGCATCCGCCGGCGCTGGCCGGGATGCTGGCGCGCGACCTGGAAGGCCGGGCGCTGGTCCTCGTGACCGGCCATCGGCGCGAGAGCTTCGGCCGTCCGATGGAGCAGATGTGCCTCGCGATCCGGGACGTGGCCGACGCGCGGCCCGATGCGATCGTCGTCTACCCCGTCCACTTGAACCCGGGTGTGCAGGAACCCGTGAGCCGCCTGCTGGGCGGGCACCCGCGCATCCGGCTGCTGCCGCCCCTGGCATATGACGCGTTCGTCTGGCTGATGGATCGCGCCGCGGCGATCCTCACCGACTCGGGCGGCGTGCAGGAGGAAGCGCCCGTGCTCGGGACGCCGGTGTTCGTGACGCGCGAGGTCACCGAGCGGCCGGAAGGCGTCGACGCGGGGAACGCGCAGTTGGTCGGGACGGACCGCGCGGCTATCGTGTCGGCGCTTCTCGGCGTGCTGGCCAACCCGCATCAGCGGGCCGCCATGAGCGCCGCCGCGAGTCCCTACGGCGATGGCCACGCCGCGGAGCGGATTGTCTCAGTGCTTGGGGTCAGGTCTAAAACCGCGCGTTTCTCGAGCGCCTGACCCCAACCCAGAACGCGCGGTTTTAGACCTGACCCCAGCGTTCGCCAGCGTCGCCGGCGTCGCCGCTGGCTACCGGCGGCTACCGGCGGCTACCGGCGGCTACCGGCGCAGCGCGAGGCCGAGCAGGCCGATTCCAATCAGCGCCGCCGCCAGCAGGCCGGTGCCCGTCGCTGGCATCACCGGCACCGCCGGAACCTCGATCTTCAGGGGCTTGGCCAGGTACCAGTAGCCCGAGCCGTTCCCCTGGAACTCCACCCACGGGCCGCTGGCCAGACTTCCCGACACCACGACGCACGTCGGCGGCGTGGCGGGGTCAATGGTGAACACGGCCGTGTGCGTGGCGACGTCATTCGGGATGGGAACCCCGATGCTGTTGTTCGGCACGGGCTGAGGATCCCATCCGTAGTAGGCGCCTGCCGCGCCGGTCGTGCCGGTAACGGGCGAGCCGTCCACGATGACCGTCGGCAGCGCGTTCGAGACGCTGAGCCGGCGCGGCTCTGCCAGGCATCCGCCCTGGACCGTGACCGTCACCGTTCCGCCTGGCGCGGGATTCCACGGCGTCACCGTCAGCGTCCCGCATACCGATCCGTACAGGAAGTCGCTTCGCGGATCGCAGGTGGCTCCGGACACATAGGTCGGGTGCGCCGTTTGCGCCATTGCGGCTTGCGGGACGAACGCCGCCAGCGCGAGCATCAAGGCAAATGCACGAACGACGAGTCGGGGGCTGTTCATACGTCACCTCCGGTCCGGCCGGGGGGCCGAACGCAGGAATCCGAAAGTGAACACGAAACGCGGACGAGCGCCGGTACGCTCGTCGGCCTGAACTGGACGAAGCCAACGCCTCATTATCCAGATTTCGAAGGACGGCGCAAGGACAGGGCAGGGACCCCAGTCACTTGCTCAGCAGGACACGCGCGACGCGCAGACCGTCGAGCGCTTCGACCCGGATGCGGCGGCCTTCGAACTCGACGGCATCGCCCATCCGCGGGCGGCGGCCGAGCTGCCCGAGGACGAAGCCGCCAATCGTGTTGTAGACGTCTTCGTCGATGTGCAGGCCGAACTGCTCGTTGACGTCGGTCGTCAGCGCCAGGCCGTCGAGCAGCGCCGACCCATCGGTCAGCACGGTGATCTGACTCGGGCCGCCGTCGGCGCCCACGCCGATTTCGCCGACGATGCGCTCCATCAGGCGTTCAAAAGTGACCACGCCCGCCGTGCCGCCGTACTCGTCAATCACGATCGCGACCGACGTCCGCATCCGGCGCATCTCGTTCAGCAGGTCGTCGGCTTTCAGCGTTTCGGGGACGGTCAGCGCCTCGGTGACCAGCGGCGCAAGATCGAGATCGCCCTGGATCGCGGGCCAGAGCCGGAACAGGTCGCGGACGTGCAGCACGCCCGCGATGTCGTCGAGGCCCTGCCGGTAGACGGGAATCATGGGCTGATTGGACGTGGCGATGAGGTTGCTGATGTCGGCGAACGCGCCGTGCACCGGCAGCGCCGTCATCTCGGTCCGGGGCAGCATGATCTGGCCCGCGGTCAGATCGCTGAACCCGAACACGCGGTGCAGCATCTCCTCTTCTTCTTCCTCGAGCACGCCCGCCTCCTGGCTGGCCGTGACGAGCATCTTCAGTTCGTCTTCCGAATGCACCAGCGACGCGCCGCTCGGCGGCTTGAGGCCCATCTGGCGGACAATCCAGCGCCCGATGCCGTTCAGCAGGGCGGTAAACGGCCACACCAGGCGCATGAACCACTCGGTCGGCCTCGCGACGATGAGCGCCGTCCGCTCCGCCTGCTGGAGTGCGATCGATTTCGGGACCAGTTCGCCGACGACGAGGTGCAGGGAGGTGATGAAGATGAACGCGATCGCCACCGCCACGGTGTGCGCGGCGGGAATCCGGAGGAGCTCAGGCAGGGACGCGAACGCGGGCTCGATGAGCGTCGCCACCGCCGGTTCGCCAATCCACCCGAGGCCGAGACTGGTCATCGTGATGGCCACCTGCGTGGCCGCGATGTAGCGCTCGGGATCGAGCAGCGCGCGGCGGACCGGGTAGGCCGCCTTGCTGCCTTCCGCGATCAACTGGTCGATCCGGGTCCGCCGGACGGTGACGAGGGCGAACTCGGCGGCGACGAAGAACCCGTTCGCGATGACCAGCGCCAGGACAGCGGCCAGGCGGGTCATGATTTCCGCGGCAGTCAGGCCGGCGTGGTCCATTCCTAGTGCTGGGTGACGTAATGGGTGTCGACGAAGGCGCCGACCGCCGACTGGTCCACGGGGTCGATCCGCTCGAACTCGAGGCCCATGCCGAGCTTGCGGTCGCTCCAGGTCACCCGGGCGTCGGCATCCACGTCCTGCTTGGTGTTGGGCAGGCGGAACCGGATCCGGGCGCGCGCGGACGACTCGAGCGGGGTGGTGGTGCGGATGGCGACGCCGTTGCTGCCGAGGTTCAGCGTGACGGCGGCGGCCACCGTGTTGGCGATGCGGTACGCGACGGGTATCCCGAGGACCACGCGCGGGCTGGTGCGGCGGTTGAAATTGTCCGGGAACAGGTGCGGCGCCAGCGACGGCAGGATCTGGGCCGTTGCGCTGAACTCGTTCACGTAGCCCGCCACGCCCAGCAGGGCGAGCTCGCGGATGTCCGACGCCTGGCCCACCGATCCGCTGAAGACGACAATCGGCAGCTTGCCGCCGTCGATCTTGCGGATGGCCCGGATCATCTCGACGCCCTCGGCGTGAGGCAGCCGCAGGTTCATCAGCAGCAGGTCAATGTCGGGCAGGTCGGCGCGGACGCGGGCGAGCAACTCGGCGGCGCTGCGGACGGCAGAAGCCTGGTGGCCGGCGTGTTCGATGGCAGACTTGAACCGATCCCGCACAGCGGGCGTATCATCGGCAATGAGGACGGTCTTGTGCGCGGCGCCCGGGTTTGTCATTCTGTGCAACGTATCGGCGGACGGCCGAACCAGCGTTAGTCTACTCCCCGAGCCCTGCTATAATCCAGGCTCCCGTCAGGCAGATGCGACGCGGTCCCCGAGAGCCGGTTTGGAGGCGGTATGGCGATTTGTCCCGAGTGCGAGTTTGAGATTGACGTCGACGAGTACGACGTCGACAAGGGTGACACGCTGGAGTGCGATAACTGCGGCACGACCCTCGAGGTCGTCGGCCTCAAGCCGATCGAACTCGACGTCGTCGTCGACGAGGACGAAGACGAGGAGAAGGACGGCCTCGACGAGGACGAGGACGAGGACGAGAAAGAAGAGGACTGGGAAGAGTGACGGCTGATCTCGAGCGCCCGCAGGCGGCAGACACCGGCGCCGGCCTGCTCGAGAAGGAAGCCCGGCTGACGGATCACCTCTCGAGGCTCGGGTCCGTCATCGTGGCCTTCAGCGGCGGCACCGACAGCGCCTACCTCGCCTACGCCGCCCATACGATCCTCGGCGACCGCGCGCTCGCGGTGACCGCCGACAGCGCCAGTTATCCGTCGCGCCACCGGGCCATCGCCGCCGGCCTGGCGTCACAGTACCGCCTGCGTCACGAGTTCATCGTGACGGACGAAATGGACAATGCCGACTACCGCGCCAACGCGCCGGACCGGTGTTTTCACTGCAAGACGGAGCTGTTCGGCAAGCTGACCGCCATGGCCCGCGCGCGCGGCTTCGCGGCCGTGCTCGACGGCGCCAACGCCGACGACCGCGGCGACTACCGGCCAGGCCGGCAGGCGGCCCGCGACCACGGGGTGCTCAGCCCGCTCGACGCCGCCGGCCTGACGAAAGCCGAGATCCGGGAATTGTCGCGCCGCGCGGGGCTGCCGACGTGGGATCAGCCGGCGTCGGCCTGCCTGTCGTCGCGCATCCCGTACCATTCGGAAGTCACCCGCGAGAAGCTCCAGACGATCGAGCAGGCGGAGAACGCGCTGGCGGCTCTCGGGTTCCGCGTCTTCCGCGTGCGGCACCACGGCGACCTCGCGCGCATCGAGGTCGGTCCCGACGAGCTCGCGCGGGCGTTCGAGCCCCCCATGCGCGCGGCCATCGTCCGCGACGTCAAGGCCGCCGGCTACCAGTACGTGACCCTCGACCTGCAGGGCTACCGCATGGGCAGCCTGAACGAAGGCATCCTCCTGACAGCCGTGTGAGGACTCCCGTGATCGATCCTCTGACTTCAGTCCGGCGCGGCGGGCGTGCGTGGTGGTTCGCCGCCGTGCTCGCCGTCGTGTTCCTGGCCGGGCACCTGCCGTTCCTGGCGTCCACGCTCGAGGACTTCGACTCGGTGAACTTCGCGCTGGGTGTGCGGAACTTCGACCCGGCGCAGTACCGCCCGCATCCGCCGGGCTACCCGATCTACATCGCTCTCGGGAAGACCGCCGCCCTCGTGCTGAGCGAGCCGCACGCGCTCGCCATCTGGGGTGCGCTGTTCGGCGCGCTGGCGGCGTTCGCCCTCGTCCGGCTGTTCGCGTCCCTCGAGGCGCTCGACGCGGGCGAGTCCGCCGCCGGAGGGGCAGGGCCTGCGGGCGAGTCCGCCGCGCCGGAGACGGCGGGCTCGGGATTCGAACAGTGGCTGTCGGTGCCGGCCGCGGCGGCGCTGCTGACCATGACGGCGCCGCTCTTCTGGATGAGCGCGTCGCGCCCCATGAGCGACGTCACGGGGCTGGCGGCGGTGCTCGCCGTGCAGGCCCTGCTGGCCACCGCGCTCGTCAGACAGCTGAACATGAGGAGCAGCGCGAGCGGCGCGATCGATGGATCCGCGGCCGCCCGATCCGGCCGCCTCGTGCTCGCCGGCGCGTTTGCCGCCGCGTTGTCGATCGGCCTGCGGTCGCAGGCCACGTGGCTGACGGTGCCGCTGCTGGTGGCCGTCATCGCCAGCCGCCGGCGCCGCGAGGCGACGGCCGCGCTCATCGGCGGCGTCACGTGGTTCGCCGCCGGCATCCTGCTGTGGTTCGTGCCCCTGGTGATGGCCACCGGTGGTCTCGCGCGGTACGTCGGCGCCTTCAACAGCCAGGCGGATGCGGACTGGACGGGCGTTGACCTGTTGATCACGCACCTCACGCCGCGCAAGCTCGCGTTCACGCTCTACGACACGTTCGTCGTGCACTGGGCCGGCCTCGGCTGGATCGTCGTCGCCGCGGCGGTCGCCGGCGCCGTGATGATGGCCGTGCGCCGCCGCCGGGCCCTCTGGGTGCTACTGGCCGCGTTCGCGCCGTACGGCCTCTTCCACCTCGGCTTCCAGGAGACGTTCACGACGCGTTACGCCCTGCCGCTCGTGCCGGCCGCCGCGTACCTCGCCGTGCAAGGTCTGCTGCTGCTCGGCCGCCGGGCCGGCCGCGTGGCCGTCGCCGCGGTGTCGATCACGGCGCTCGCGCTCACGGCGGGCGTGCTGGCGGACTACGCGCACGTCGGCAGTCCCACGAGCCGGGCGCTCACCGACCTTGCCGCGGATCCCGCGGCCGCCGGCGGCACCGTGCTCGGCATGCATCACGCCTTCTCGCGGCCGGTCGAAGCCGGTGCGGGCCCGGGTGTGCGCGCGATGATTGCGCCGCCGCGGCACGAGTGGCTCCAGCTGGTGAAGCACTGGACCGGCGGCGGGAGCGGTCCGGTGTGGTTCATGGCCGATCCAAGGCGGACGGATCTCGCACTGGTCGATCCGCTCTCGCGGACGGCGCGCGCCGAATACGGCTGGCCGTTCTCGACGGCGGTCTTTCTGGGAGGCATCAGGCCCGATCGCCTGACGCTCGTGCGGATGAGCGAGCCCGGGTGGATCGCAGGCGAGGGGTGGAACCTGACGCCCGAGACCGCCGGTGTCGCGCACCAGGACGGCAAGGGCCTCGATCACGGTCCCATCGTGGCCTGGGTGACGCATCGCGAGTCGGCGGCGACGCTGATGATCGGCGGGCGCCACCTCGGCGCGGGCAGCGGGCCGGCGGTGCGCGTGAGCGTCACCATGGACGGCCGCGAACTCTCGGCGTGGACGGTGGCGGCGGCGGACGGCTTCTTCCTGCGATTCGTCCCCGTCGCGGCCGGTGCGCTGGCCGGGGACGGGCGCTACGGCCGCCTGGAGATTCGCGCGCGTACGGCCGATACCGGCGCCGACACGGGCATCGTCGCCATCGAGCAGTTCGACCTGCAGGACCCGTCGGCCGTGCTCCGCGGATTCGACGCCGGCTGGCAGGAGCCGGAACACAACCCGTCAACGGGGTTGTCGTGGCGGTGGGCCAGCGAGCGCGCGGTCATCCGGACGACGGTGACCGACCGCGACCTCGAGTTGAACGTGGTGGGCGAGTCGCCGCTGAAGTACTTCGTGCGGCCGACACGCGTGGTCTTCAAGGCGGGCGACCAGGTGTTGCACGAGGCGGGCGTGGGGGCCGACTTCGTCTGGACGATTGCGGTGCCGGCGGCCGCGCTCGCGAAGTCGGGCGGATTGATTACGATTGAAAGCGATCAGGCCTTCCAGCCGGCGGATCGCGGCGAGAACGCCGATCGCCGATCGCTGGCGCTGCGGATCTACTCGGCGACGCTCAAAGCGCGCTAAAACGCTGAAACGCTGGGGTCAGGGGTAAAAAACCGCGGTAGACAGAAACCCGCGGGTTTTGACCAGAACCCCCCGCCGGCGACCCCGGGT
>Ga0334722_10004707_pt1 | contig 14060 bp, 8 predicted proteins | sample C3_bottom_MG_FD_207210 | JGI IMG/M metagenome (GOLD analysis project Ga0334722, IMG submission 207210) | Sediment microbial communities from Yellowstone Lake, YNP, Wyoming, USA - C3_bottom | ecosystem: Environmental > Aquatic > Freshwater > Lake > Sediment | place: USA: Wyoming | collected...
TAACTGCGCACAGCGGGTAAAGGAATTGCTTCAGAGATACAATGAACTGCAGGATATTATTGCAATACTTGGTATGGATGAACTTTCAGAAGATGACAAGCTTGTTGTTCACCGTGCAAGAAGGGTTCAAAGATTCCTTTCACAGCCGTTCCAGGTTGCTGAACAGTTTACCGGTCTAAAAGGAGCCTTTGTATCAATTGAAGATACTATCAAAGGGTTCAACATGATAATGGATGGAAAGGTGGATCAGTATCCTGAATCAGCATTCCTGCTGGTTGGAACTATTGAAGATGCAATTGAGAAGGGGGAAAAGATTCTTGCCCAGAACAAATAATAACCCGGAATGAGAATAGAGATCATAACACCCGATAAAAAAGTATTTGAGGGGGATATAAAGTCTGTCAGGGTTCCTGGTAAGAAAGGTTCTTTCCAGGTATTAAAAGATCACGCTCCGATAATTTCGACCCTTGAAAACGGTCCTGTTATTATGGTTGATCAGAATGGAAATGAGTCGATATATGAGATCACCGGAGGGGTGATTGAAGTAAAGGCAAATAAAATTATTCTTCTTGCCGATTCAGTGAAATAACCTGTTCTTAATGAATTCTGATGATTTTCGTAAACATGGACATGAACTTGTCGAATGGATGGCAGGTTATATGGAGAATGTTGAAAGTTACCCTGTTAAATCGCATGTATCTCCCGGTGATATATTCTCAAAAATCCCTGATAAACCACCGATAAAGCCAGAGCCTTTTGAGTCATTCATGAAGGATATGGATGAAATTATTATGCCGGGTATCTCACACTGGCAGAGCCCTAATTTCTTTGCATATTTCCCCGCAAATATCAGTCCTCCGTCAATACTTGCAGAAATGCTTATTTCATCTCTGGGGGCACAATGCATGATATGGGAAACATCTCCTGCAGCTGCCGAGCTGGAAGAGAAGATGATGATCTGGCTTCGTGATATGACAGGCCTTCCTTCAGAATTTGAAGGGGTCATACAGGATTCAGCTTCGACGGCAACTCTTACAGCAATACTTACTGCCAGGGAAAAAGCCACGGGCTTTTCTGTAAATGAAACAGGTATATCTAAACAGGCTGCTCTGAAGGTATATTGTTCCGAACAGACACATTCATCAGTTGAAAAAGCTGTTAAAATAAGTGGTATTGGCAGAAAAAACCTTGTTAAAATTGCTGTCAGGGATGATTTTTCAATGGATGTTGAAAAATTAAGAGAGGCTATTGAAAAAGACTTAGCCGGTGGTTTCCTTCCGGCATGTGTTATTGCTACGCTTGGAACTACCGGAACAACTGCAGTTGATCCGCTTAAAGAAATAGGTAAAATCTGCAGGGAGTTTGGCATTCATCTTCATGTAGATGCTGCAATGGCCGGAACTGCTCTTATTCTTCCGGAATTCCAATGGATGCTCGAAGGGAAAGAATATATTGACAGCATGGTCTTTAATCCGCACAAATGGATGTTCACAAACTTTGACTGTTCTGCCTATTTTGTAAAGGATGCTTCAGCTCTTATTAAAACATTTGAAATTCTCCCTGAATATCTGAAAACCAGGACAAGGGGAAAGGTTAATGATTATCGCGACTGGGGAGTTCCGATGGGAAGAAGATTCAGAGCCCTGAAACTCTGGAGTGTTATCAGGTCTTTTGGTGTGGAAGGATTGCAGGAAAAGGTCAGGGATCATATTGCTATTGCGTCGCGATTGTCAGCCATGATTGCTGAAGAACCTGATTTTGAGTTGCTTGCCCCGGTGGTAATCAGCGTGGTATGTTTCAGATACAAACCATCAGGATATACTGAAAGTCAGATCAATAAGATAAATGAAAAGCTGAATCATAGCCTGAATGATTCAGGGAAGATGTACCTGACACATACAGTTTTGAATGGAAAGTATACACTCAGGATGGTGACCGCCCAGACAAATGTTACATTAAAACATGTGGAGAAAGCCTGGGTAATGATAAGAGATACAGCAAGATCAACAAAAATCTGATTTTTTACAGCGGCTCTTTGTTAATAGCCATTCCAAACAACTCAATATTAAACAGAATCCCAATAACAGGCTTTTCCGATATATCTTTCCAGGCTGCCTGCACTCCTCCTGATAACATGAAAGGAAGTCTTAGAACATGGAAATCAGCCATCATCTCGATACCGAATGAATGGAAGTATTCCGTGTATTGATGCCTGTAATCATATTCCAGCCCTTTATCAGTCTCCTTCAGATAAATATTATCATAACCATTGGCATAATCACCAAATAGTGAACACCTGATTCTTTTCAGATACATTAGACTGGAAATGTTGAAATCAGGGTATGCCAGGGGAAATGCATAATCAACTGAATAAAAATCAAGATCTTTTGAGATTATATTTTTATACCCCCTGGGAAAGGATATCCTGTTGTTAAGAGTGTATTTCGCCTCTCCCTGTTTCTCCGTCTCAAATCTGAATTTTATACTGTTATTAGGTAACAAACCGGGAGTATAAAATGAAGTTTTCAGAGAGATTACAGGGGCATAGATATTACTGTTAAAAGGAGCAAAAGTATAATTGAGATCCATTGTCTGAGCCCATCTGGGATAGATATCACGTCTTGAACTTCTGTAATAATTCGATAAAAAAATCCTTCCTGAAATCAGTTCCTGTCCATAGTCATATTTGTTTTCCTCCTTGATATAGATATAGTTATTCCTGTAGTCATATGAAACAGATGGCTGGATATATTGCATAAACTTACCTGAAGCATACCTTAAAGGAACATTAATTGAACTAACTGATCTGAAGCCCCTTTTGACCTCCTCAGGCATATTTACTGTTTCACCGGATGTAAGAACTCCCGGATCGCCTCCGTAATCAATTTTCGATTCAATTACCGGGTACCAGCCTTTCCATGTAATACCTGAATGGAGAATATGTTCCTTATTCTCTGAATATTCATAACCCACGGTTGTGATCAGTGAACTAAGCTGGTTTTGTGACATAAATGTTACTCCGGGTCGCACTGAGGCAGGATCTGATTTAATTTCTTCGATATCAGCATAGAATGGCATCCAGCTATGGAATCTGAAAAGATGAAGGTATTTCCTGTATGGCTTTGGATTATAATCAATAGGAGATTTGACGATACCAGTGTCTGTTTCCATTTTATCGAACCTGTTGATGAGGTAAGAAGATGGCAATTGTTTATTTTTTGTCTTGTCAGATATGTCATTTATTCCTGACGCAGAAACATTGTAACCTGTTGAAGAGTAATTGCTGAATATCAGTTTATTCCCATATAGTGACAAATCATTAACTCCATATTTTGACCTGGTCAGGCAACTGGTATTATTACCCGGAATTTTTAGATAAACATTATCAGTGCCTGATTCAGATCCAATATAGAATAGGGAATCATTTCTGAGCTGAGCTGATTGCAGATCATTTCTGCCATATTCTATAAGGGTTTCCCAGGATTGATCATTTAGAGAGTAAGACATAATTGCCTCTCCCTCTTCTGTTAATGAAATAACAGTAATTTTGTTTCCGGTTTCATTCCATCGGGGACGCTGTATCGCTGCGTTTTGCGGTGGTTTAACTGATCTTATTATTTCACCGGTTAAAGAATTAATCAAAACCAGGCTGTTAATGTTGTCAACACTATTTTCTGCAGCTGCAATTATCGATCCGTCAGGGGAAAGAGATGCTGCAAGATATCTGGATTTTCTTGACAGAGAAGATGTTTCACCTGACTTAATCTCCATGATCTTAATGACAGAATAATTACGGTTATCCCATCGGGGATCCGGCTTATTTTCAACCCAAACTATTTTCCCCCCGGAATATGAGAACGTATATGGATACATCTGGCCGGGCGTATGCAACTTCTTTTCACTCCTTTTAAGGGGATCCAGAAGAACAAAACAGTATGGATCAGACAGTGATGTTTTAATTGCAATAATACTGTCCCTGCCAATTTCGACAGGACTCGAATAATTAATATATTCTCCCTTCTTGTCAGGGTTCAGAGCGTCGTATGAAGATATTTTCTTATGTGAAAGCTCATTACTCCATAATGTTTTGAGAGTATCAAATGTTTCAAAATAAAGTTTCTTTTTTGACAGCCGGGCATTCCTGGACAGCCAGATATTTGCAGGATCGAGTAAATATGGATTTTTTGCAGTATAGTCAAGCGTCCTGTTCCATATCTGCATTCCTTCCTTTGCAAGAGCATAGGTTACCATCTGATAGCCTGACTGATAATGATTTGGAACATATTTCCTGTACGAATCATTTACAATCATATCATATTTGTACATCTTGTCGTTTTCAAGTGCCAGCGCTTTGAATTCCTGCTGGAAATCAGGTGTCCGTCCCCTTCCTGATTCTGTTAACACTGATTCAGCGAAAACTGCATTACCTTCAAAATACCATAATGGTAACATAACTGAAGTGATGCCTGTGAACTGTTCTCCCAGAAGGAATGACATCACTTTTGAGAATCCCTGATTAAGTGATACCAATTCAAAAACATGTGTAAGTTCATGTAAAGCAAGCTGACTCCTGGTTCCCAGCGGGATTGTATTTTGTTCAGGCGTGGGATAGAGTTCCATTCTTTTTGGAGCCCAGGCAACATAACCGTTTGATTCAGTTGAGTAGCTATGAATTATAACGGGTATTCTGAATTTTTTTTCAGGGAAGAGATTTGTAAGTCTGCAATATGAATCTTCAAGCGATTTTGCATAAAGAATTCCTTCTTTGCCATACGACTCAGGGTATATTACTCTGAATCTATCTGTCTTAATTTCAAGCCATTTAATTGATGAAGGATCCTGTCCGGTATCGTAATACTGTGAATAAATGCTCTGAGTATTTAGAATGAGTATAAAAATTATACTGATTTGCAGGTATTTCATAGAATCTTTTGCAGAGGGAATGATCTGTAATTATCTTCAGATAAAGCCTCTGACGAAAGTATGAAAAAAATAAGTAATTTCGTCGTCTGTTCTTAAAGAGTAAGTTCTTAAAAAAGAGATACCGGAATGAAGAAATACAAGCTGATAAACAACATATCGGGATGGATTATTTTCCTTATTGCTTCAGCAACCTACCTTCTGACAATTGAGCCAACAGCAAGCCTTTGGGATTGCGGTGAATTCATTGCTTCAGCGTTTAAGCTTGAGGTAGGGCATCCTCCCGGAAACCCTGTTTTTATGATAATGGCCCGTTTCTTCACCCTTTTTGCAGGAGGTGATGTATCAAAGGTATCGGCAATGGTAAACTCAATGTCAGCACTGGCAAGCGCCTTCACAATATTGTTTCTTTTCTGGACCATCACTCATCTTGCGAGGAAAATATTACTGAAGAATGAAAATGACTTTACACTTTCTAAGATAATTGCTGTTATTTCAGCAGGTGTCGTAGGAGCTCTTGCTTACACTTTTTCTGATTCATTCTGGTTCTCGGCTGTTGAAGGAGAGGTGTATGCCTCCTCCTCATTTTTTACTGCCGTGGTTTTCTGGGCAATATTGAAATGGGAAGATGTTGCTGATGAGGAATATGCCGACAGATGGATAATACTTATTGCTTTTCTCATGGGGCTCTCAATAGGCGTACACCTTCTTAATCTTCTGACATTGCCGGCTATTGTGCTTGTATATTATTTCCGGAAGTACGAGTTTACCTGGAAAGGATTTGCAATATCATTTACAGCAAGTATTGTTATTCTGGCGTTACTTATGTACGGAATTATGCCGGGTATCGTAATTATCTCTTCTAAATTTGATTTGTTCTTTGTAAATACACTCGGATTGCCTCCCAATTCAGGAATGGTAATACACATGATTATCCTTGTAATCCTGTTTGTTTATGCAGTAAAATATTCCTTCACTTCCTCAAATCTTTCAAGGAATCTTATATTCTCAATATCAGCCCTGTTCTTTGCAGGAATCTGGATCATATCGGGTTCTTTCTTTCTGAATATTCTTGTACTGCTGGTTGTTTCAGGGATTGTATATTATATTGCCATAAACAACAGAAGTGTTCTGAATACTGCAATGACTGCGATAATGGTGATTCTGATTGGCTATTCTTCAAATGCGATAATTGTAATAAGATCATCAGCCAATACTCCGCTAAATGAGAATAATCCTTCGAATCCGTTCAATCTTTTGTACTTCCTGAACAGGGAACAATATGGAGAGAGACCTCTTTTCAGGGGTGCCTACTATAATGCTCCGGTAATAGACTATAAGGATGGGAAACCAAAATACGCACTTGAAAATGGGAAGTACATTATAACCGGAAAGAACCTGGAGCGGGTTTATGATCCGCGTTTCATAACACTATTTCCAAGGGTATGGAGTGATCAGAGTGATCACCGCCAGGTATATGAAGAATGGGGAGAGATTAAGGGAACTCCGATACAGGTTACAGATCCCTCAGGCGAAAAGAAGATAATTAAAAAACCGACTTTCATTGAGAATATGAGATTCATGTTCTCTTATCAGTTCGGTTATATGTACTTCAGGTATTTCATGTGGAATTTTTCTGGCAAGCAAAATGATACCCAGGGTACTGGTGGCGCATTAAATGGCAACTGGATAACAGGATTTAAGGCTCTGGATGAACCAAGGACCGGAACCAGCGATATGCCGGCAGATATGAAAAATGACACCTCACGGAACAGATATTTTCTATTGCCATTTCTCCTGGGACTTGCCGGGATCTTTTACCAGCTTAATCGCGATTACAGAAACTGGGGAATAATCCTTCTGTTATTTGCGATGACCGGCATTGCAATTGTTTTTTATCTGAATCAATATCCAAACCAGCCCAGGGAAAGGGATTATGCCTATGTGGGATCATTTTATTTTTATGCTGTCTGGATAGGCCTTGGTGTTCTTGGATTATTTGAATTAGTTTCCAAAGTAACAGGAGAGAAGATTGCCGCTCCTGCAGCAGGATTGATATGTTTCCTTGCTGTTCCTGCAATAATGGCAAACCAGAACTGGGACGATCATGACAGATCGGGCAGATATCTGACCAGGGATGTTGCCTTTAATTATCTTAATTCATGTGCCCCGAATGCAATACTTTTTACCAATGGCGATAATGATACATTCCCGCTTTGGTATGCACAGGAAGTAGAAGGCAAAAGAACGGATGTTAGGGTCTGTAACCTTATGCTGCTGAACACCGACTGGTATATTACCCAGATGAAACACAAAAACTATCTTTCCGATCCTCTTCCGGTTACGTTTCCCGAAAAGAAATATTATGATGGAATTAACAATCAGATATTTATTATAGAGAAAACAAAAGATCCTGTCGATATTTCAACGGTTATTGACTGGGTAAACAGCGATAACAAGGGTACCAAGGTCCAGGTATCGGCAACAGAGATACTTGATATTATTCCTACAAGAACTATCAGGATACCTGTTGATGCTGATAAAGTTATTGCATCAGGAACCGTTAAGCCCGGTGACAGGAGCAAAATTGTGCCCTATATTGACATAAAGCTGAAAGGGAATTCAATTCTTAAAAGCCAGCTAATTGTTCTTGATATTCTCGCTCATAATAACTGGGAAAGACCAATTTACTATGTTACGGGATATCATAATGATGCTTTCGGACTTGAAGAATATTTCCAGCTTGAAGGTCTTGCATACAGGCTTGTTCCGATTAAATCTCAGAATAAGAGCTGGATTGAGTATGGCCGGATTGAGTCAGATATCCTGTATGATAATATTATCAACAAGTTTGTATGGGGCGGAGCAAATAATGAGAAAGTAAATATAGACTATAATCATAAACGGACCTTAATAGTTGTCAAGGCACGCATGAATTATGCCCGTCTTGCCAAATCGCTTGCTGAGGAAGGCAAGAATGAAAAGGCTATTGAAGTCCTGGACAAGTGTATGAGCGATCTGCCTCTGGACAGGGTACCCTATGATCCTTATGTTGCTGATCTTATTGATTCATATTTTGCAGCAGGGGCAACCGATAAGGCACTTTCAATGACAAAAGCTTTCTGTGACTATTACTACGAAAGGCTTGATTATTTCCTGAAACAAAAACCGTATATAGTCAATTCAGCAGAATACGAGATTCAGACTGCAATACAGTACTCCTCAAGAGTTGCCAGCTCCTGTGAAAAGTATGGTAAGCCCGAACGGGCAAAAGAAATTAATGATAAACTGGAATCATATTATACCAGCTATATGACAAAGCTGAAGCCTTCTGCAAAACTGGAATAGCTTGTCAGTATCTGATATTGGCAGGTATCTCCTGATTGAGATATTTATCAAGCAGGAAAATCAGCTTTTCGCAGTAGATGGGTTTCAATACATATTCATTGCACCCTGCAATAAAAGCTTCTGTTTTTGTTTGCTCAGATGTATATGCCGTCAGCATTACAATAGGTGTCTTTTTATCTGATTTGCGGTAAATGCGTGTGCAATCTATCCCATTGATAAAGGGAATCAGGAAGTCCATGAAAATGAAATCAATGGTTCTCTCTTCCTGTTTGATGTATTCAATAAATTCTAATCCGGATCTTAAAATTGTGACTGTGGCTCCTGTATTTTTGAGAAGTGTCTCATAATATTTTATTGAATGGATGTCATCCTCAACAATTACAATATTTTTGTTATTAAGTTCTAAGCCGCTGGTAGTCAATCCCATTCCATGTTTTGTTTAAACTTCACTAAAATTACGATAAGTAAATTTGCTCTATTTATGAAAAAAGCTCACTTATTAACAATTTATCAACACAAAGTGATGCTTGAAGTGTTCAGATATTTGGTTAACAAAATAAAAATGTGCAAATTCGTATTAATAAACCTTCAAGTATATGCCAAACATTTTCCGATTCCTGAGAGTTCCAATTCTTTTTGCAGGATTGGTCATTTTTACTAGTAATTCTTTTGGACAGGGAGGATTTGATAATCCTACCAGGGCCCTTTATGTCTTCGATCTCGCAAAATATGTTGACTATGGCCCCGGATTTAAAGACTCCGCAAATTTCAAGATCGGAGTATTGCTTGGCGATTATGATCTTATAAATGAGATGGGTAATCTTGCCAAAACAAGGAACAGGATACAGGATAAGCCTGTTACTGTGGCAGGATTCAAACAACTTGAAAGTGTAACTCATTGTCAGGTACTGTATGTGAATAAAAACGCAGGATTCAACCTTGACAAGATTAAAAAGATGATAGAGGGGCAGCAAACAATGCTTATTACCGAAGGATATGATTTTAGGGAATCGATGATGAATTTTATAGTTGTACAGGGCAAACCCAGGTTTGACATAAATGACGAGTATATCAAGAAGGAAAAAATGACAGTTCCCGAGTCACTTCTTTTTACTGCTATCAAAACAAAGGAAGACTGGCAGAACCTTTTTGACATAGCCAGCAAAGAAATCGAAGTTCAAAAAGAAACCATACGACAGCAGCTTGAAACGATTGATGTTCAGAAACAGGAAATCCTGAAACAAAGAGCTTTACTCGACAGCCTCGATAAGCAGATAGTTCAGAAAGAGCAGACTCTGAATGAAAAGCAGAAAATCCTCGACAAACAATTCAGGCAGATCAGCAAACAGCAGGGAGAAATTTCCAATCAGAAAAATACAATACAACAACAGCAGAAGGAAGTTAAGATTCAGCAGGATACTCTTGCCAACCAGAAAGGGAAAATTTCTATTCAGATCGCTCGTATAGATGAACAGTTAAAGAAGATTTCAGAGCAGGAGGGAAAGATTAAGGTCCAGCTGGAGACCCTGGAAAAACAAAAACTGATAATATATTTTGTGATCCTTGCCCTGATTCTTGTTAGTTTCCTTGGATACTATATCTACAGAGGTTACAAAATCAAAAAAGAGGCTAATATCAAGCTGGAAGAGAAGAACAGAACTATTTCACTTCAGAAAGATGAGATTGAAAAGCAAAGAGACCTTGCCGCAGCACAACGCGACCAGATCGCTTATCAGAAAAAGCACATTACTGACAGTATAATGTATGCAAAAAGGATTCAGACGGCTTTAATTCCTTCTCTTGAACTGTTCAGTGATAAGCTTGAACATTTTGTTCTTTACAAACCTCTTGCTATTGTCAGTGGAGACTTCTACTGGGTAGCTTCACAGGGTAATTTGCAGATCATAATAGCTGCCGACTGTACCGGTCATGGTGTACCGGGTGCTTTTATGAGTATGCTCGGAGTGACTATGCTCAACGAACTTGTTTCAGGAAAGCACATTGTTATGCCTGATCAGATAATTGAAGAGCTCCGGAAAGGGATCATCAAATCGTTAAATCAGGTTGTTGATGAGGATAGTGTCAAGGATGGGATGGATATTGCTGTCTGTGTAGTTGATTTTGAAAAGAGTATTCTGTATTACTCCGGAGCAAACAACCCTCTTTATCTTGTCAGAAAGGGTGAATTGATTCACTACAGGGCAGACAAGATGCCGGTTGCAATACATTATAAGATGGTGCCGTTCACGTTGCATACGATTGAACTTCAGAAAGGTGATGCATTCTATATTTTCTCAGACGGATATGCAGATCAGTTCGGAGGTCCAAAACAGAAGAAGTTCATGACAGCGCAGCTAAAGGAGACCATAATTGCAATGTCTAACGAACCTATGCTAAAGCAGGGAGAAAGGCTTAATGAAATATTTGAAGAGTGGCGCGGTGACGGCCCTCAGGTAGATGATGTTACTCTGATAGGAGTAAGATATTAGCGGCACTCAACTTTTGTGACAAGAGACCCGACAGTAATATCCGGTTTGGCCTTTTGTGTCAGCAGATCGGTTCCGCAGTATTCCGTTTCAGCGCTTGAATTTATCTGTGCCCCATTTTCATAGGTAACGGTTTTGCAAAATCCACAGCTGTCCTGACAGGAGTTTGCTGCCCATACTAAAAACAAAAGACCTGCTCCTAAAAAAATTTTTCTTTTCATAACCTGGTATTTACTGTTCAAAGATATTAAAACTCTCTTCTTAATAGAACAATTAATAATGAAAAAGGTTCTTTTTAAGAAAAAATGAGTCCGGGATGCATCAGTTTGTGAAATATACAGTCATTTAGGCAGGAATGAAAATAAATTTAATTGCGTAAAAATTAATCGTCATGGAAGATTCAAAGATGAAAAAGCATGTGACCGTAGTAGCAGCCATACACATTGGTTTCGGTCTTCTTGGTCTGATAGGGGCAGTTGCAGTATTTTTTGCTCTTAACTTTGCCAGAGGTTTTGTTGAGGGAGAAGAGGTACCCAATATGGTACTTAAATTCCTTTCCCTGAGCCTGCCACTTCTTATAGGATTTATGTCGACTCTCGGATTGGTTGGTGGTATAGGTCTGCTGTCACACTATCCATGGGCAAGATATCTTGTAATTGTTGTTGCAGCTCTCGGATGTCTTAATATTCCTATCGGAACTCTGAAAGGAGTTTATTCATTATGGGTATTGCTTCAGGATGATACAATCAAGTTGTTTGAGAATAAACAACCGGTAACACAATAAAAGCTATCAGTCACCGCACCAACTGCCATTAAATACCGGCTGATGGTGCAGGACTTTTTTAAATTTTCTCATCTGTAATTCGTGATTTGATCTTCTCTGTGTATTTTTGTCATCAGACAAAAACACTTTCTCATGGCTGAAGACAACAAGATTATCTTTTCGATGTTTAAGGTCGGAAAGACATTTCCTCCTCACAGACAGGTCCTTAAAGATATTTCACTCTCTTTCTTTTTAGGGGCTAAGATCGGCATCATCGGATTGAATGGTTCCGGTAAATCTACCCTCCTGAGAATAATTGCGGGCCTGGAAAAGGAATACCAGGGTGATGTTACTTTTCTTCCGGGATATACAGTAGGACATCTTTCACAGGATCCTCTTCTTGATGAGAAACGCACAGTAAGGGAAATAGCGGAGGAGGGAGTGATGGAGATAATGGAGGTCATCAAGGAGTATGAAAAGATCAATAACAGCTTTGGTGAACCTGAGGTATATGAGAATCCCGAGAAGATGCAACAGCTGATGGATCGCCAGGCTGTGCTGCAGGAAAAAATTGATTACAATGATGGCTGGAATATAGAACATAAGCTTGACAGGGCTATGGATGCTCTTCGCTGCCCTGACGGATCAACTCCTGTAAATGTTCTCTCAGGCGGTGAAAGAAGAAGAGTTGCCCTTTGCCGTCTCCTTCTCAAACAACCGGATGTGCTTCTGCTCGATGAACCTACAAACCATCTTGATGCTGAGTCGGTACAATGGCTTGAAACGACGCTGAAACAATATCAGGGTACTGTTATTTGTATAACACACGACAGGTATTTCCTTGATAATGTAGCAGGCTGGATACTGGAGCTCGACAGGGGTGAAGGTATTCCATGGAAAGGAAATTATTCTTCATGGCTTGAGCAGAAAGCAAAAAGGCTTGAGATTGAAGAGAAAGGAAATGTCAAAAGAAGAAAAATAATTGAAAGGGAACTTGAATGGGTCAGAATGTCCCCGAAAGCTCGTCATGCTAAATCCAAGGCACGTCTCGGGGCTTATGAGAACCTTCTAAATCAGGATGTAAAGCAGAAAGAAGACAAACTTGAAATATTTATTCCAAACGGACCCCGTTTAGGTGATAAGGTAATTGAAGCAAAATCAGTTACAAAAGCATTCGGGGATAAAGTTCTTTTTGAAGATCTCGAATTCAATCTGCCTCCTAACGGTATCGTTGGTGTAATAGGTCCCAACGGTGCTGGCAAGACAACTTTGTTCAGGTTGATAATGGAGCAGGAAAAGGCTACAAAAGGAACATTCAGCATAGGAGATACTGTTGTTCTGGGTTATGTCGACCAGGCACATGAGGCGATTGATCCTGCAAAGACTGTTTATGAAGTTATTTCCGGCGGGCAGCAGGATGTAATGGTTGGGAACCGGCTTGTAAATGCAAGAGCTTATGTGGCCCGTTTTAACTTCACAGGAGCCGACCAGGAGAAAAAGTGCGGAGTACTATCCGGAGGTGAGAGAAACAGGCTCCACCTGGCTCTAACGCTTAAATCAGGGGCAAATGTCCTGTTGCTTGATGAACCTACAAATGATATCGACGTAAATACCCTCAGGGCGCTTGAAGAGGGCCTTGAGAATTTTGCAGGATGTGCGGTGATAATCTCTCATGACAGATGGTTCCTCGACAGGGTGACCACACATATGCTGGTATTTGAAGGCAACTCAAAAGTAACCTGGTTTGAAGGCAATTACTCTGATTATGAAGAAAATTATAAAAAGAGAGTTGCAGATACTACTCCGGTGAGAATCAAATACAAGAAGTTAGTCTGATATCTGAGAATGGAATGCTGTAGATGCCTTAAAAGCTTTAGAGGCTTTAAAAGCTTTAAAGTTATTCCTGGCTTTACAGCCTCTAATGCCTCTACAGTCTTTACAGCCTCTACAGCTGTACCTCAAGGGCTTTCCTCGTGACCTGCGGGGTAGTGAGTCCCCTGTCTCCCATCGAAAGCCATTTCCTCTCTTCAAAACGCTTTACAATCTTATCGATGGTATCTTTTTTGACTCCGTAATCGGAAAGATGTGTTCCGATTCCAAGTGACTGGAAGAATTTTTCAGTCTTATCTATTGCTGCATTTACTTTTTCATCTTCGGTTCCTGTTTTTATCCCCCAGACTCTTTCTCCATATTGCAGCAGCTTTCCTTTCTTCTCTTCCCTTAGTGTTTTCCATAAACCCGGAAGAACTATTGCAAGGGTTCTTGCATGGTCGATGCCATGGAATGCAGTGAGCTCGTGACCAATTGAGTGAACGGACCAGTCTCCTGGAACACCACAGCTGATTATTCCGTTTAAAGCCATGGTGGCACTCCACATCAGGTTCGACATAGCTTCATAATCATCTGGTTTGGCATATACTATGGGTCCCTGTTCAATAAGCGTTATCATAATCGCCTCGGCAAACCTGTCCTGGACAGGAGCATTGACGGGATATGTAAGATACTGTTCAGTGACATGTACAAAAGCATCGACAATGCCATTG
>Ga0334722_10004709_pt1 | contig 14057 bp, 12 predicted proteins | sample C3_bottom_MG_FD_207210 | JGI IMG/M metagenome (GOLD analysis project Ga0334722, IMG submission 207210) | Sediment microbial communities from Yellowstone Lake, YNP, Wyoming, USA - C3_bottom | ecosystem: Environmental > Aquatic > Freshwater > Lake > Sediment | place: USA: Wyoming | collected...
AAAAGAGGTGCTTTGATCATTATGCGCTGCTAATCTTTCACCCGTTGATGGATTACGAGGAAAAGACGGTACGCGATCTCGGGAACATCCTTGAAGTATTGAAAAGCGAAAATATTCCCGCCGTCGTGAACGTTCCCAATATAGACCCCGGCGCGCGTGAACTTATGAAGCTCCTGAATACACAGAGAGACAATAAAGACATTCTCCTTGTTAACAACTTGCCAAGGAATGCCTTCGTTAACATTTATCGGCATGCAGCATTACAGATTGGCAATTCGAGCTCCGGGATACTTGAAGCAGCATCGGTCCCGGTTCCTGCGATCAATGTTGGAGAGCGCATGCTGGGGCGAAAAACACAGAAGAACGTTGTTTTCACAGATAGTTCTTTAGATGGTATCAGGAAGGCAATCTCAACAGTCATTTCGCAGGACTTTCATGATCTGTACATCAAAGGAATCCAAAATATCTATGGTGACGGCGAATCATCTCGAAGAGCATATGAAATCCTGACGAGTCTCGATCTGTCGAACTTTGCGGAGTTCAGAAAAGAAGACCCAATATTATTGTACGGATCCAAACCGAGAGGTGTTCATGAATAAGATACTCATTGTGTCACCGCATCCTGACGATGAAACACTTGGCTGTGGAGGAACCATCCTCAAGCATAAGACGCAGGGAGCAGAAATTAATTGGCTGATCATGACCACGCTGCCGCTCACTAAGACACAGGGCGACAGGTATAATGTAAGGCAGAAGGAAATAGAAAAAGTCGCCAGTGCTTACGGATTTGATAATGTATTCAAACTCGATTTTCATACGACCGAACTCGACGTATTGCCGATGAACCGTATCATTGACGCTGTTCAGCCTGTTCTCACCACAGTGCAGCCCCAAACAATCTACCTTCCGAATAGAAATGATATCCACTCAGATCATATGGTTACCTTCGACGCAGTAATAAGCGCTGCAAAGACCTTCCGGTTCCCCTGCATCAGCAAGATGATGATGTATGAGGTCCTTTCGGAAACGGACTTTGCGCCTTCCTTTGTAACAAACGCTTTCATACCCAACAGTTTTTCCGACATTTCAGAGTATCTTGAACAGAAAACAGCTATCATGCGGGTCTATGAAAGCGAGTTAGGGACACATCCATTTCCGCGAAGCGTGGAGGGAATCAAATCACTAGCTGTTTTACGCGGCGCTGCGGCTGGAGTAACATATGCAGAGGCCTTTATGTTATTGAAGGAGATTTGGTAGTTTCCTCGCGGATGAGGATGAACACGAGGGCCATTTATGAAGAATTGGATTAACACTTTAATTAACGGCTCTACCCCGATCTTAAAGTCCATAAAAATCATCGACGCAGAAGCCCTGCAAATTGCTATAGTAGTAGACGACCAGGGCCGTCTCACCGGAACCATAACCGATGGCGATGTACGCCGAGGCATCCTCAAAGGCATTTCACTCGACAACCCGTGTCGTGTAATCATGAATACCAAGCCGACTATCGCGCACCCAAACGAAGATCGGGAGCATATTCTAGGGATTATGAAGCAAATGGAAATTCGTCATATCCCGATCGTCGACGACGAGGGGCGCGTGGTCGGCGTGGAGACTTTGGATGAGTTGATTCATATGCCGCATCGGGACAACTGGGTCGTACTCCTAGCCGGAGGTTTGGGAAATCGCCTCCGCCCCCTCACCAATGATTGCCCAAAGCCACTAATCGAAGTAGGGAATAAACCCATTCTAGAAACCATTCTTGAAAATTTTATCGAGTATGGCTACCATCGTTTCTACATCTCTGTTAATTACAAGGCAGACATGGTCAAATCTCATTTCAAGGATGGTTCCCGATGGGGTGCTGATATTCGCTATATTCATGAGGACAAGGCAATGGGGACAGCCGGGCCGATTGGTCTGCTTCCCAAAAAAGAGGATAAGTCCCTCTTGGTGATGAACGGCGATTTGCTCACTAAGGTCAATTTTCAGCAATTGCTCCATTTTCATCGTGAACACAAGGCGCAGGCCACAATGTGCGTGCGGGAGTACGATTTTCAAGTCCCTTATGGCGTGGTAAAGCTGGACAAGCACCGCTTGCTCCAGATCGAGGAAAAACCAGTGCAACGATTTTTTGTCAATGCCGGTATCTATGTCCTGGAACCCGGAGCGCTAGAGCTGATACCTCAGAACACCCGCTTCGACATGACGGATCTTTTTGACAAGATAATCGAGCAAGGATTCGAGACTGCGGCTTTTCCAATCCGGGAATACTGGATCGATATTGGCCGCATGGATGACCTTGAGCGGGCGAAAGGTGAATATCCTGGAGTCTTTGAATGAAGGCGCTCGTCATCGGTTATGGCTCAATCGGCAACAGGCACGCACGGCTGCTGACATCGCTTGGCTGTGAGGTAGCGGTACTTTCATCAAGGAACATCGATATCCCTGTACGCTTCCGGACGTTAACCGAGGCACTCTCGTGGCAGCCGGGATATGTCGTAGTCGCAAATAGAACCAGTGAGCATTACAGAACACTCGTTGCTCTTGCCGAGCATGGGTTTTCCGGTACGGTTCTTGTCGAGAAACCACTGTTTCATCACGAAGCTACACTGCCATCCCTGGGCTTCGAACGGGTCTATGTGGGGTACAATCTGCGTTTTCACCCAGTCCTGCAGAGGCTTCAAAGTGTAATGAAAAACGAAAAACTGATCTCGGCCGAGTGCTACGTGGGAGGATACCTTCCTGACTGGAGGCCGGACACGGACTACCGCGATTGCTATTCAGCTGATATTAAGTTGGGAGGAGGCGTGCTACGGGACTTGAGTCATGAACTCGATTACCTCAACTGGCTCCTTGGCGGATGGGAGCGCTTGATTGCTGCCGGCGGCCATTACAGCTCGCTAGAAATCGAGAGTGATGATGCCTGGGTAATTATGATGAGCACAAGAAAATGTCCGCTCGTGTCGGTCCAGTTGAATTATCTCGACCGAGCAGCACGGAGACGGATCCTGATCAACACGGATAATCATACGATTGAAGCGGATCTGAAGAATGGCAGCATCATGTTTGATGATCAACTTGAAGAATTCATGTCTGTACGGGACTACACTTATACGGAACAGCATCGGGCAATCCTCGACAACCGGTCCGAGTTTCTCTGCACTATTGAGGAGGGTATCGACGTAATGCGGATGATCCATGCCGCGGAACAATCCGTCAAAAAGAAGAAATGGATATCAAGATGACTAGACTTTGCACGATCGGCGCTCGTGGTGGATCTAAAGGTGTCAAAAATAAGAATATACGCGACCTTCTTGGCAAGCCGCTCATTGCTTGGACCATCCTTCAGGCGAAGGCCTCGGGTCTCTTTGCAGCCATTGCCGTAAGCAGCGACTCATCGCTTATCCTTGACGCGGCAAAGAACTACGGCGCCGACATCCTTGTTGAACGACCCGCGGAAATGGCAACGGATGAAGCGCCGAAGATGCCGGCAATCCAACATTGTGTGCGGACTGCCGAGCATGTCAGCGGCATAACTTTCGATATCGTCGTCGATTTGGACGCAACATCCCCCCTTCGAGAGGTGGAAGACATCCGCGCGGCTGTTCGTTTACTTGAAGACCGCAAAGTATCGAACGTTATAACCGGAGCTCCAGCACATCGTTCTCCTTATTTTAACCTCGTTGAACTGGACGCAAACGGTATTGCACGGCTGTCAAAGACCCTGCCGTTCGCGGTTGTCCGTAGGCAGGATGCCCCGAAGTGTTATGACATGAATGCATCAATATATGTATATAAGCGAGAGGCCCTCTTCACCGATCTTTCCGTCTTTAAATATGATACCCTACTGTACGAGATGCCGCCGGAACGTTCGGTTGACATCGATTCGGAACTGGATTTTCAGATTGTGGAATTCTTAATGACGAAGCAGGAGAAGAATCATGAATAAAATCTATAAGGACATTTTTAGCCTCGCCGGAAAAACAGCTATAGTCACCGGCGGTTCAGGCCTGCTCGGGAAAGAAATTGTAAAAGGACTCCGCGACTTCGGCGCCGTCGTATACCTGGCCGACATTGATATGAACAAATCTGCTGATCTGATCGACGACACCGGCATACGATATCTCAATCTCGATATAACATCCGTTGACTCCATTACAGGAGGAATCAAGACGGTCATCGCTGCCACCGACCGAATCGACATCATAGTCAACAGCGCCTACCCAAGAACTCACGACTGGGGTCTTAAATTTGAAAAGATACCTTTCGCCTCGTGGAAGGCAAACGTCGACAGCCAGTTGGGTGGCTATTTCCTCTGCTGTCAGAGGGTAGCCGAGCAGATGAAGCAACAGGGCGGCGGTTCGATCATAAACATAGGGTCAATCTACGGGGTGGTGGCCCCTGACTTTTCGATATACGAAGGCACGGAGATGACGATGCCCGCGGCATACTCAGCCGTCAAAGGGGGGAGTATCGCGCTGACCAACTATATTGCAACCTATTACGCGCAGTACAAAATACGCGCTAATACGGTCTCCCCGGGAGGTATCTTCGTCAACGAGCCGTCTCCATTCGTTGAGAAATATGCACGAAAAGCCCCCATGGGCCGGATGGGACTCCCAGCTGAGGTCGTCGGCGCTGTCATCTTTCTTGCGTCCGATGCGTCCTCCTATATGACAGGACAAAACTTGACGGTTGACGGCGGATGGACGGCCTGGTAGCCATTAGTATGCCGGATGCCGGAACTGCATGGCATCGGGCATTAACTATAACGCTGAGTTTTAGTCTGGAGTAAACATGTTGATGGAGTTGTGGAGACGTATTTGTTATTGGAATAATGCAGACAGAATAGGTCCAGATATACCGACGACTCACTGGAGATTGTACTTGCAGTCAACGATGCTCACGCTCTGTAAACGGAAATTCAGGCATTTTCATAGCACAGCACAGTTTAGACCGGGTGCCTATGCCATCTGCTGTTCGAGGATAAGCATTGGGAAAAATGTCATCATTCGCCCCAACTCGATGCTCTTCGCCGACTCAGACGATGTTGGTGCCGACATCATCATAGAGGATGATGTCATGATTGGGTCAGGTGTGCATATCTATGTTACCACTCACAGATATGACGACACGAATGTCCCGATAAGCTACCAGGGATTTTTTGAGTCTAAAAATGTTGTTCTCAAAAAGGGGTGTTGGATAGGTGCGAACTGTGTTATTCTTCCCGGTGTCACAATAGGTGAAAATACTGTAGTAGGCGCCGGTTCAATTGTTACCAAGGACATACAAGCGAGAACTCTTGCTGTAGGAAATCCCGCTAAAGTTCTGAGAGAAATACATAAGCAAGACACATGACACCAGGATATGTAGCATTGACAAGACATGATCATTTGCATAAATTAAGATGAACAGTACGATATCTTTACGAAAACGATACTTGTATAAATTGATAACCAATCTTGTCGGATTAGTCGTTGGCCTCGGTACGCAATCCATTGTGCCGCGTGCTCTCGGGCCCGCTGCATATGGAGATTTTTCATTTCTTACCGGTTTTTTTCAGCAGGTCGTTGGATTTCTCAACCTGAATTCCTCGACAGCGTTTTTCACGAGACTCTCACAGCGTCAACAGGACCGGGGCTTGGTTACATTTTATCTTTATTTTCTCCTGCTTCTCGGTGCCCTTATGTCTATACTGGTGGTATTCTGTTTTGCCACAGACCTCCAGCATGTAATATGGCCAGGACAGGCTGTATCCTTTATACTTTTGGGCGCCATCTGGGCATTTATGGCTTTCTGTACCATGGTTCTTGCCGACATGTCCGATGCTTACGGCCTTACCGTACGGGCCGAGATGGTGAAGATGACCCTAAAAATAATAGCGTTTTTGCTGATTGTCATCATGTTCTGGCAGCAATGGTTCTCTCTGCTCAATTACTTTTTCTATCAACTTGCTGTTTTGCTCCTGACCATCTGGCTTCTCGTTAGATTGATCCACCACGGTGGACATGCATTCTCTGGCATGCAATGGTTGTCTCGTGCACAGGCAGACCACTACGCACGAGATTTTGCTTCATTTTGTGTGCCGCTCGTCGTATTTACCGCAATAGCTGTCCTTGCACAACTCCTTGACCGCTGGCTCCTCCAAAAGTTCTCAGGGAGCATTCAGCAGGGATTTTACGGGCTGGCCTATCAGATAGGGACGCTTTGCTTTTTGTTCGCTTCAGCCATGATCCCGCTAATAGCACGCGAATTCGCGATGGCGTTTGGGAAACAGGATCTATGCGAGATGGGCCGCGTTTTTTTGAAATCCACACCCATGCTTTACGCCATTGTCGCATATTTCAGTTGCTTTCTTGCCGTTGAATCGAGGAACGTGGTGCTCCTATTCGGCGGACGGGCATATATCGGAGCCATCGTCCCTATATCGATAATGTGTTTTTATCCGATCCATCAGACCTACGGACAATTGAACGCATCGGTTTTCTTTGCTTCGAACCGGACCATCGCGTACCGTAATATCGGAATGTTTATCACCTGTATTAACCTTCCTTTAACTTTATTCATACTCGGGCCGAAGAACTACGGCGCGCTCCAAGCCGGCGCTGTGGGGCTGGCCGGAAAAATGGTTATGCTCCAATTTGCGAGCGTCAACATTCAGCTCTGGTTCAACGCACGGCTCATGAACTTGTCGTTTAAATACCTATTAGGCCACCAGCTGATCGTTGTCGCAGCTTTTACCACTATAGCACTGGCATGTTCGTATACCTCCCGTACGCTGTTGAGCCAAGCTCATTTTAGCGTTCAATTCCTTGCCTCGGGTTTATTTTACACGCTCTTTATTGCAGGACTCGGTATTGCCTTTCCCCGACTTTTTGCCCTGCGGCGAGAAGAGATTACGGGCTTCCTAGCGCTGGGTAAACGGACATGACCTCCCCTAATATACCAACTATGACCCCAGATGACATCCGGCTTCCAATCAGGCCTTTTCGCAATGTATACCTGGTTCAAAACCGTGATTACTGGAAAGCGTGCCCATTCGCCTATGATAAGGAACAGGACCTGGTACTGTCATTCGACTTCGCCGTGGTCCATGACGTCACTTCTCAGGATGGTACTGCTGAATATCTCGACCACTTGGTAAAAAGCGAGTATATGGAGCGCTATAATCACGATACGTATCGTTTTTTCGCAAGCTGGTTCCTTGACAAAAACGGACAAGACATTTTTACTTATCGCGGCATAAAAATCAGCAATGCATTCCGGCTCTATATCTGGGCCGACATTACGTATACGACCCACATTTTTATAAATCTTCTCGCGTTGAAACATATTCGATTTGAGAACATCCTCGCTGGCACAGAGGACACTCATGTTATTGACATACTCCAGTTGCTCGGCCTCAAGACAGAGAATTGGTCAATCAGTGGAAGAGGGGGGGCTCCAGAGTACTATTTCCCAATCTTTCGGTGGATGAATGAGCAGATTTACCCTTCACCCATCAAGCGCCTTGCCAAGATTGTCATAAACCGTATACTTGGTACAGCAGCAGAGATGGGAGGCCATCTTGGTATTTTTAAACAAGGCGCTTACAACGTATTTATTCACCCCTACCATCCGACCCATGACATAATTAAGAGCCTTAACTTCGATGAAAACATCAATGTTGTCTTGGAAAATCCGTTTGCTACGGGAAAGATAACACGCGAAAAGTATATTCCACTCCATTGGACTGCCCCTCGCTATACTATATTGGCAAAGACAATGATCAGCACATTCCACGAGCGGCATTACACACGCTGGCACATCGAGGGTATTGATATTTGCAACTATTTACAACCTATCATTATGAAGCGTGTGTCGGACCTCCTCCCAGAGTGTCTAAAAAGAATTGACGAGATCATCGATTATTTTTCTAAAAGACGTCTGCATTTGATCATCGATATATCAAATATAGGAATGACAAATAGCCTACTATTAAATTATTGCCAAAAGATGAACATCCCCAGTTACCTTATCATCAATGGCTATTTGGGTAGTTCCTATCTTGATGAATCCAAGAATGCGCTGTGGATAAACTCCTATGGAACTTCCATCAAGGAACATTACTTTGCTGGGATGGAGAATGTTGTTTGCCTGGGCGACCCACGTATGGATGCCTATGCGAAGACCACGCGTCCAGTAATCATTAACAGAGTCAATCCCACGATCGTCATTGGCGCGAGTGGTTACAACAATATCGACCTCAATTCTTATGTAGCTGTGGAGTTTGATTTTCTCGCTGACATTCTGACAGCCTGTCGGACGCTCATCCGTCAAGGTCGGAGAATGAACATTATCATAAAGGTCCGCCCGAACGGCTATATTGAACAATATTCAAAATTCATTCAGGAATATTATCCAGACATTCCGGTCATGATCTTCGACAAAAAACCAATGAAGCAAATACTTTCCCGAGCAGATTTTTATATTTCCATTTACTCGGGGACTCTTTTTGAGGCCTCAAGCCTCGGCATACCAGTCCTTTACTATAAAAAAGACACGGAAATATCATATCCTCCATTTGACGGCAAGTCGGAGCTGGTAACTGCGCTGACACCCGAAGATCTGAAAATGAATATTGAACTTTTCTATGAGGGAGATCGCGTCTTCGACACATTCATGGATAACAACGTGCTCGAAAAATATGTCGGTCCCTTGGACGGCAGAAATTTGGAACGAAATATGAATTTTGTTTATTCACTTCTTTCTACCAAGAATATAAGCTTAAATCGTGGAGATATATCTGTTTCTAAAAAGTATAGTTAAATTATTTCGGGAATGGGTGTCATCCAAGGTCCATGCGTCAAGATTGCAGACGCAAAATCCTACGTGTATATTTTACCCCGGCGCCTCTGTTGACCGACGCTCCACTCTCGGGAGCTATAACGTTCTGTTTCGTGATATTTCAATTCAACACTCAGTTATCGGCGATCACACTTTCATCCAAAGAAATTCAGTAGTCAATTATGCAAATATAGGAAAGTTTTGTTCAATAGCGTCCGGAGTGGTGATCGGGCTTGGTCAGCATCCCATTTCCCAGGTAAGCATGCACCCGTCGTTTTATTCATCAACACAACCGGTTGCCAAAACATTTAGCAGGTCTGATGATTTTAATCCATTTCGGCATACGGTGATCGGGCATGATGTCTGGATAGGGCAAAATGCCCTCATTATGGATGGTGTGACAGTAGGAACAGGCGCTGTTGTTGCGGCTGGCGCCGTGGTCACGGGCAACGTCCCTGAATATGCCATAGTAGCGGGTGTCCCCGCAAAGGTACTGAAATACCGCTTCGATGAGATCACCAGAAATAAACTTCTTGAAACGTGCTGGTGGAATAAGCCTGAATCATGGCTGGAGCAAAATTGGAAGTTATTTTCCGATCCCGGCAAATTTATTGACGCTATTTATAAAAGATAAATAACAATTATGAGGAGATAATATCACATGAAAAGTAAATGTATATTGAGTTTAACAATGAGTGGTCATGGTTTCAGTGGAGCGCTCTGCAATGATGGAATAATAGTTGCTGCAACCAGCCTTGAGAGACTGACCCGAGTCAAATACGATATCCTTCTGCCCATATCGAAAGCTGATCTCACAACATTTGGCTGGCACATGACTCCTCAATATTACCAGGACAACATGGACCTTCCGTTTGACCTTGTCAATGATTATACTGACGTTGATTTTGACAAATTGGACAAGTTTCATCTCCTGTTAAACTATCTCCTTGAATCTGGAAACGTTGACTTAAAGGACGTTGATACTGTTGTGTACAGTTATCGCTATACGGAGAGTGTTAAGCGGTTCTTCAAAAAGATAAACCCTGAAATAAACTTTATAGTGCCGGAGCACCATTTTTCACACGCATGCCAGGCATTTCTTCCTTCGCCATTCAAGGAATCGGCCATCATGGTAATAGACGGCCAGGGTGTTCCTCTGGAAAGGACTGGGTATGACCAGCTGTCTGGCTGTCTTGGCTATGGGAAAGGGAACTCCATTGAAACGTTCGTCGAATTCCCTGTACGTTACAGTTTAGGCGGCATGTATGCAGAATTTACGAGAAAAGTGGGTTTTGCTACCAACGAAGAAGGCAAAACCATGGGACTGGCGCCATACGGCACGCCTAAATATTACAACACTCTTAAAAAGGATCAGAAATTTGAGACTAAAGAATATAATTTGAGAGATTTTAAGAAATTGATCAAACGCGGGTTCCGGCCGCAGGAATATCTGTACAGCCTGGGGAATTATCAGTCTTTTCTTGCGACATTCAAGAGACGTGGGAAGAAGGAAGAGTTTACCGATGTATATAAGGATATGGCGTATGCTATTCAGAAACTGACCGAAGACGTTATGATCTATCTTGCGAACTGGCTTCAGAAAAAGACCGGCTCTGACAACCTTTGCATTGCAGGAGGCGTCGGCCTGAATTGCGTTGCAAACTATCAAGTACTCGCTCATTCCAATTTCAAGCACATATTTGTTCATCCCAATGCGGGGGACAACGGGCTAGCAGTTGGACAGGCGCTTTACGCGTACAACATTTCCAGCGGAAACCCGCGAAAATATGTTGCAACGCATGACTATTTAGGCAAGTCATATTCTCCCGATGAAGTTGGTAAAGTCGTAGATACGTTCAGGAACGATCGCAATATTAAAATTACGGAATTCAAAGAATTGACGCAACTTTATGAATCCATGGCGTCCCATATTGAAGCCGGCAAGATCACAAGCTGGTATCAGGGCCGAAGTGAATTTGGGCCTCGAGCACTCGGTAACCGCAGTATTATTGCAGACCCTCGCAGGAAGGACATGAAAGACATCCTCAATGAGCGCGTGAAATTCCGCGAAGGGTTTAGACCATTCACCCCATCGGTGCTCAAGGAACGGGCAAGTGAGTTTTTTACTATCGACGTAGAATCTCCCTTTATGCTGCTTGCTCCTTTTGTCAAACCAGGCAAGGCGGAATTAGTGCCGGCTATCACCCATGCTGACAACACCGCGAGAGTCCAGACGGTCAGCAGAGATGTGAATGAACGATACTATGATCTGATCAAAGCCTTCGAAAAACGCACGGGAATCCCCATGGTCTTGAATACCTCGTTTAACATCGCGGGCGAACCTATTGTGGAAACCCCGTTGGATGCCATAAAATGTTTTCTTTCGACAGACATTGACGTTCTTGGCATTGATCGTTTCATGATTGTAAAAAATCGATAACCGTTACTGCAAACATACCGCAATGGATTTCTCTCGTGTTTAGTTGCGGTCAGGTTAGATGTGATATTGTCCTAGGGAGATTACTGATGGTTCATACGGCACTAATTTCGTTCTTAACAAACAGCATCAATACTCGATTACTGTCGTCTTATCTCAAACATAATGGTTATGAGGCTACTTGCTATTTTTGCCCTGTTAGCGTTAATGATGAAAACCTTAAAGCGCTTGTAGATCATCTCCGAGACAGACGAGTTTCTCTCGTCGGTATAAGCCTAGTAACCGATGACTACTATTCAGCCGTTGTTGTGACAAATGCTATAAAGAATAAACTCGGGCTCCCGGTCATATGGGGCGGCGCACACGTCAATGTCAGACCAGAGGAATGTCTGCAACATGCGGACATGATCTGCCGTGGTGAGGGAGAAGAAGCGCTGCTGGAACTGGTCCGGACAATGTCGTCAACCGGCGGAACCGGCACGACGATCAAAAACATCTGGTATATAAACAACGGCGCTGTCATACACAATGAGCTCCGATCACTTGAGGAAAACCTCGACAAATATCCGTTCCCGGATTTTGATTTGAGATCCCAGTATGTGATGGATGAAGCAAGCGTGACCGCGCTGACCGAAAAACACTTGAAGGGCGAATACAGCATCATGACGTCTCGGGGGTGTCCCTACAGTTGCCGATACTGTTACAATAACTACCGGCGTCAGCACTACCTCGGGAAAGGGAAATATCTTAGGGCCCGAAGTATCGAGAATGTAATCGCGGAGCTGTCCCAGGCAAAGACAGTCTTTAAGAATTTGCGGACTGTCAATTTCTGGGACGACAGCTTTGTTGCCCGTCCGATGAGCGATTTCGAAACGCTTCGTAACCTCTATAATAAAGAAATCGCTCTCCACTTTTTCGCGTTGATCGAGCCGATGGCGTTCAATTATGAGAAGATTAAAATTCTCAGAGACGCAGGCCTCAGCAAGCTGCAGATCGGGATACAGACCGGCAGCGAACGAATAAACCGTGATATTTATAACCGCCAAGTTTCGAATAAACATGTACTTGAAATGGCAAATGCAATCCACGCCATGGGCATCGAGGTCATTTACGACATCATCTTTAACAATCCATACGAACATCGTGAAGACGTATTGGAAACCGTCAAACTTCTCCTCTCTTTTCCAGGGACTGTGTCTGTGCAAGGTTTTAATTTGATCTTTTATCCCGGTACCGAACTGACAGAAAGGGCGCTTAAAGATAAATTTATTTCCATGAAACCGGCTATGGATGATTTTTCAACGATTGAGGGAAAGGGAGACTCGCCTATTGCCACGATGGGGACTGCACAAATCAGCAGCAGGTTCTACACTATATGCTATAACTCGATAAACAAGAATTATTTGAACACCCTCGTTGCCCTCATACCTCGCCGGTATGTTCCCCGGAGCGTCATCAGATTTTTTGCATCATCGGAAACGACTCTGAAAAGGCTTTTGCTGGGGCTCTTTATTAGATTCTACTACTGCACGGCGGCACGGACTTACACTGTCCGCCAGTGGCTGAAAGCGGCCTTCTAAAATGCATGATTTGATAAGTATCATCGTCACGAGCTACAATCACGCTGAATATCTGGAGCAACGCATTGAAAGCTTGCTTGCGCAGACATATAAAAATTTGGAAATCATCGTCGTCGACGATTGTTCTAGCGATAGAAGCATCCGCGTTCTCGATAAATACCTGATGGATGAACGCATCCGGATTGTGGCGCTCGATGCCAATCAGGGATACGCCTACGCTTCCAACCTTGGAGTTAGTCTGTCACACGGGGATTATATTATGTTTGCCGAATGTGACGATTTCAGCGAATCCGGACAGGTAGAAATACTGCATGAGGTACTTTCCCGGAACACGAAAGTCGGTGTCGTCTACTCCAAGAGCAATATGGTTGGCAGTGATGGCAGAAAATGGGGAGACGATTTCCGTTACAGGGAAACAGCATTCAGGGAATTATGTTTTCGCGACACGCTGATCCCACGGGATCGTATGCAAAGGTTTTTCCTTAAATCCTGCGTTATCCCCAACATGAGCGCAGCAATGATACGAAAAGTATATTTCAATGAAGTTGGAGGTCTCTCACAATCATACCGGGCATGTGCGGATTGGGATTTTTGGTGCAGGATTGCTAAACACTGCGATTTTTATTATATTGCGACTCAATTGAATAATTTTCGGTCGCATGCTTCCACAGTCAGGGAGACGGTCGGAATCACATCACAGTTGCTTGAGATGTATCGGCTGCTGTACGATGCATATCGTAAAACTGAGCTGAATCGTAAGGAACGCTGCAAGTTTAAAATTAATACGGGGTTCATATGGGCAAGCTATATTCCTTCTAGTTTGACAAACTGGCTCAAGAGCTTTTTCCCGGTCTGGATGGGGAGTCTGCGATATGATCCATTCACTGTTATTTATCTTATGATAGCGATTGCACAAATACTATTTATTTACACTACAAGATTTATTATAAAAAAGCAATATTGATAATAATTATATCGTGAGTGAGATTAAATATGAGTTGTAGTGGCAGTGAGTCAAATCTCATTTGTATCATTTATATCAACATATGACGAGTCATTTCCTAATTACAGATTAGCTTAACTCCGCGCTGAATTGTTTTGGCTCAGCGTGAACTGGACTTTTAGCCGATTTGAGTTACACTACTCGAACGGAGGAAAAGTCCATGAAAAAGAAGAAACGCCACAACTACACGCCCGAAGAAAAGGTTTTG
>Ga0334722_10004710_pt1 | contig 14057 bp, 12 predicted proteins | sample C3_bottom_MG_FD_207210 | JGI IMG/M metagenome (GOLD analysis project Ga0334722, IMG submission 207210) | Sediment microbial communities from Yellowstone Lake, YNP, Wyoming, USA - C3_bottom | ecosystem: Environmental > Aquatic > Freshwater > Lake > Sediment | place: USA: Wyoming | collected...
TCCTGTTTCTCGCTGCGTTCCTGGTCGTCCCCCTGGTGGCCGTACTCGTGCAGGCGTTTGACCAGGGATGGCGCGTGTACTGGGCCTCCATCACCGAACCGGACGCGCGAAGCGCCATCCGGCTGACCCTGCTCACCGCGCTCATTGTCGTCCCGCTCAACACCGTGTTCGGTGTCGCTGCAGCGTGGGCCATCGCGAAGTTCACGTTTCCTGGGCGCACCGTCCTGATCACGCTGATTGACCTGCCATTCGCGGTCTCGCCTGTGATTTCAGGACTGGTCTTCGTCCTGCTGTTCGGTGCGCAGGGCGTCTTCGGACCGTGGCTGGCCGCGCACGGGCTGAAGGTGATCTTCGCATTCCCTGGACTGGTGCTCGCCACGCTGTTCGTGACGGTTCCGTTCGTCGCGCGCGAACTCATCCCGCTCATGCGCGAGCAGGGAACCGAAAGTGAGGAGGCGGCCGTCGCGCTCGGCGCATCCGGATGGCAGACGTTCTGGCGCGTCACGCTTCCAAGCATCAAGTGGGGCCTGCTCTACGGCGTCATCCTTCTGAACGCCAGGGCGATCGGCGAGTTCGGTGCCGTTTCGGTGGTCTCCGGCCACATTCGCGGCGAGACCAACACGCTGCCGCTGCACGTCGAAATCCTGTTCAACGAATACAACTTCACGGCGGCGTTCGCCGTCGCGTCGCTGCTGACGCTGATGGCCATCGTCGCACTGGCGGCCAAGTCGGTGATCGAATGGCACACCGGACGGACGCCGGTCTCCGCGGCGGTGACGCACTCCGATCCAACGGATGTTCAGACATGAGTATCGAAATCGCGCACCTGACGAAACGCTTCGGCACGTTTGCCGCGATCGAAGACGTGTCGCTGCGCGTGGAGACCGGCGAACTGGTCGGATTGCTGGGCCCTTCAGGTTCCGGAAAGACCACCCTGTTGCGTGTGATCGGCGGCCTCGACCTGCCCGATTCGGGGTCAGTCGCCATCGACGGGACGGACGTCGGCGGCCAGGGTATCCGCCAGCGCAAGGTCGGCTTCGTCTTCCAGCACTACGCGCTGTTTCGCCACCTCTCGGTCTTCGAGAACGTGGCATTCGGCCTGCGCGTCCGGCCGAAGGGCACCCGGCCGCCCGAAGCGGAGATTCGGAGCCGCGTGCAACAACTGCTCGACTTGGTTCAACTGGGTTTCCTGGCCGATCGCTACCCCGCTCAACTGTCTGGCGGGCAGCGTCAGCGTGTGGCCCTGGCGCGTGCGCTGGCGGTGGAGCCGAGGCTGCTGCTGCTCGACGAACCGTTCGGCGCGCTCGACGCGAAGGTGCGAAAAGAGCTGCGGCGATGGCTGCGGCGCCTCCACGCCGAACTGCGCGTCACCACGGTCTTCGTCACGCACGACCAGGAGGAAGCGCTCGAACTGTCAGACCGCGTCGTCATCATGAACCAGGGACGCGTCGAACAGGTCGGTACGCCCGAACACGTGTACCACGCCCCTGCGAGCCTGTTCGTGTACCAGTTCCTAGGTGAGGTGAACCTATTCGTGGGACGCGTGGCCGGCGACAAGGCCTACCTGGGCGGCTTGGTAGTTGACGTGCCGAGCGCCTCCGGCGCGCCGTCTGAAGTCGCCCGACTCTTCATCAGGCCGCATCTGCTCCAGGTGCACGCCGAACCGACGAGCGGGTCGTTCAAAGCCACGGTCGTCCACGTCAATAAGGCGGGCCCGTCGGTCAAGATCGAACTCCTCGCAGAGTGGGGCGACCCGGTGTTTGTCGACGTGTCGCCGGAGCGGTGCGATCAGTTGAAACTGGTTCCTGGTTCGGTCGTCTTCATCAGCCCCCAATCGCACGATCTGTTCGTCAGGGAGTAGTCCCAACTTCTTACTTCTTGCTTCTTGCTTCTTGCTCCTGTTCCGTTACACTTCGAGCCCATGGCCGCGACGCGGACGATCCGCACTGTGTGCCCGCGCAATTGCTACTGCACGTGCGGGATGCTCGTCACGCTCGACGAGCGGGGCCAGATTGTGCAGATCGAGGGCGATCCCGCCAATACCGCGACCGGCGGTCACGTCTGCCTCAAAGGTCTGAGCTACGCGCGGCGCGTCGGTTACCGCGATCGCCTGCTGACGCCGCTGCGCCGGCGCAAAGGCGGAGCAGAGTTCGACCCAATCGGCTGGGACGAAGCGCTGAGCGAAATCACCGACGGGCTGACACGCATCCGCGCGGCCAACGGGCCATCGAGCGTCTTGTATTACGAAGGCTCCGGATCGCACGGCGCGCTCGGCGGTCTGTCGATGGCCTTCTGGCGCCAGTTCGGCGGCTGCACGACGACGTACGGGGACTTGTGCTGGCCTGCCGGACTCGAAGCGACTCGGTTGACCTACGGCGCCAACCTTCACAATCACCCGCGACTCACGCGTGACAGCCGATTCATCCTCATCTGGGGTCACAACCCGGCCGAAACTAACGTCCACCAGTGGCGCCTGATCCTGGACGCACAGGAGCGAGGCGCGACGGTGGCCGTCATCGATCCCCGAAGTACCGACACCACCGACGCCGCCGACCTCCACCTGCAGCCGCGTCCTGGAACCGATGCGGCGCTGGCGATGGGGATCGCGCGGATCATCGTGGATGCCGGCTTGCACGATACCGCGTTTCTGGAGTCGCACGCCGCGGGTTTCGAGACGTATCGCGCGAGGCTGGCCGACTATCCGATCGAACGCGTCGCCGAAATCACCGGGCTCGACGCGGCTGCCATTCGTGACCTGGCGTTGGCGTACGCAAAGACCCATCCGGCCCTGCTCATTGCCGGATTCGGACTGCAGCGGCACCATCGCGCGGGCCAGACGATGAGAGCAGTCGCGCTGCTGCCGGCCGTGACGGGCAATGTGGGAATTGCTGGAGGCGGGTGGCAATACGCAAATCTGGCCAGTCACTGTCTGCGGGAGCTGCCGCTGCCGCCGGAGCCGGCGACCATGAGGTCTATCCCGGTGTCGCAGGTGGCGCGCCATCTTGAGACACTGGCCGATCCCCCTGTTCGCGCGGCGTGGATTGAACGCGGCAACCCGGGCAGCCAGAACCCGGCTGCTCCCCGGCTTCGAGCGGCGCTGGCATCGCTGGATCTGGTCGTGGTGGTCGATCAGTTCATGACGCCCACGGCGTCGTGCGCCGACATCGTGCTGCCGGCCAAGACGCTCTTCGAAGAAGAAGATCTGGTCACGGCGTATTGGCATCCGTACGTGCAGTGGCGCGCGAAGGTCCTCGACCCGCCCGGAGATGTGAAGCCGGAAACTGAGATCTGGCGGTTGCTGTGCGAGCGATTCGGCTACGACACGACCTGGTTTCCGGCTGACAGGCGCGCGTATCTACGCCGGCTCTTGCCTCCCGGCCACGAATCGGCACTCGAAGGCCTGATGGATGCGCCGCTGGATCTGTCTGGAAACGGCGACGTGGCGTTTGCCGATCGGCGGTTCCCGACTCCGTCGGGTCGAGTGCAGTTTGCATCCGACGAGGCCGTATCGCTCTGGAAGGTCGGGCCGGTGCCCGATTACGCGCCTCTCGAGGAGGGCCATGGCTCGGCTCTGGCCACGCGTCTCCCTCTTCAGTTGCTGTCGTGCAAGACGCGCGACCGGATTCACTCGCAATTCGGCAACCTCGACTGGGTGCGCGAAGTCGAGCGCCCGCACGTGCTCGACGTGCATCCCGCAGATGCGTCGGCGCGCGGCATCACCGACGGCGCTCGCGTGGCCGTGTGGAACGACCGCGGGCGGATCGAGCTCGTCGCTCGCGTGACGCCGGGCATCCGGCCTGGAGTTGTTCACGTGATCGAAGGCTGGTGCCACGGAGGCGATCCGGATGTGAACGCGCTCACCGGCGAAGGCATCACCGACATCAACCACGGCGCGACGTTCTACGAGTGCCTGGTCGAGGTGGAGCGCCTATGAGCGGCGCCGGATTCCTCGTGGACCTGCATCGGTGCGTCGGATGCGGCTCGTGCGTGCTGGCGTGCCGGATCGAAAACGGCCGCGCCGACGATCAATCCTGGCGGCGCGTGCTGCCGATCAATCTGCGGCGGCACCCCGGGGGGCCCACGTATTTCCTGTCGGTCGCCTGTCATCACTGCGATGAGCCCGCGTGTCTGCGGGGTTGTCCGTCCCGCGCATACGAGAAGCGGTCTGACGGTGTAGTGATTCATCGCGACGAACGTTGTCTCGGCTGCCGCTACTGCGAGATGACGTGCCCGTTCGGCACACCGAAATATGACGCCGCGCGGGGCGTCGTCTCCAAGTGCCACTTGTGTGCGCACCGTCTGGATCAGGGGCTGGCGCCGGCATGCGTCGCCGCGTGTCCGACCGAGGCGCTGCGGTACGTCGCGCCAGATGCGGCACCGGCCACCGACGCGCGGGCAGAGGTGCCAGGCTTTGTCGACCCGGCCGGCTGCCGGCCGAATCTGAGATTTGCCGTTCCTAAGGGCGCGAGACGCGTCGAGTTGTTCGCGACGCTTGAACAGGCGGTGAAGCGATGAGCCAGTCTTCCGGACACGCGCCGCTCGTGTGGTTCACCACGCTCGCCATTGCCGGTGCGGGCATGATTGCCGTTGCGGCATGGCACCTTCCCGATGCCCTCGCTGGTGCGCGTGTCGGACTTCTCGCCGGATCGGCTGCCCTTGGCGCGAGCCTCCTGGTCTCGACGTTTCATCTTGGCAGAAGATGGCGCGCCCCATTCGCCATCCGGGGCGTGGGCCGCAGTTCGCTCAGTCAGGAAGTGCTGCTTGCAGTAATGACGCTCGCCGCGGGGCTGGGGCTCATCGTCTGGTACCCCCAAGTCGTACGAGAGCCCTGGCTCAGGATGCCGGCGGGCACGATCACCTTGCTGTGTCTCCTATCGATTGGCCGCGTCTATCAACTCGGCGGACAGCAGTCGTGGCGCGGTTCGACCGTCTTGCTGCCACTGACGACCGGCCTCGTGATCGGTGACCTGTTTCTGTGGGCAGCTGGCGACTCCGCGTTCGAACGGCCGCTCATGTCGCTCTGGCTCATTTCCCTCGATGCCGTCGTGTTTGGCGTGCGGTGGCGGATGCTCATCCGCCGTAGCTTCGACACGAAACTCGCGCGGCGTGAAACGGGCCTGATCCACAGGCTCTCGGCAACCCGGCTGCTGTTACTCGACATCATGCCGCTCGCGTTCCTCTCCATTGACGCCGCGCCCTTCGCCTTCGTTGCGGGTGCTGTCGGATTGGTGTTCGATCGATGGCTGTTCTACGAACTCGCCGACCAGCACACGACGGAGGCCGAGATCGCCCGCGTCGAGGCGATCATCGGGCGAGAGTCGCGAATCAGCTAGAATTCTAGCCGGGTCGCACCTGGGACATCTGGGTCCGCCGGCATCACTGCGGCGGTGGAGAAGAGGTGGCCGACCCCAAGGAATTGTGACCCACGAAATGTGACCGGGTCACTATTTACGTAAATCGTAAAATGTGACCCGGTCACTTTATTGACTCGACCCGACACTGTTGGGGGTTTCAACTTTCATGCGCGCAATCCGTCTCGATCACGCGTCGGCCGCGTTCGGCCTCCTCTTTGTCATGCTACTGGGGTCGGTGACCTTCGGCTCACCAATGGCTGGCGCACATGCCCAGAGTGGTGGACCCACATTGGTCCTACGCCTGGCCACAACGACCAGCACCGCCGATACGGGCTTATTGAGCGCGCTGCTCCCGGACTTCGAGCGCCAGTGCAGATGCCGAGTCGACGTCGTCGCCGTCGGCACAGGTCAGGCCCTCGAAATCGGGCGCCGCGGAGACGCCGACGTGCTGCTCGTGCACCAGCGGGAGGCCGAGGACGCGTTTGTGGCAGAGGGGCACGCCACCCGCCGGGACGATGTGATGTACAACGACTTCGTAATCGTCGGACCGGCGGCCGATCCGGCTGGAATCGGAAAGGCGAAGCTGGCCGTCGAGGCCTTCAGGGCGATCGCCAGCGCAAGCGCCCAGTTCGCCAGCCGCGGCGACAAGTCGGGCACCCAGACCAAGGAACTGGGGCTGTGGAAAGCGGCTGGTCTCTCCCCCACACCGGAGATGCGCTGGTACCTGTCGGTCGGCCAGGGAATGGGCGAGACGTTGACGTTTGCGAACGAACGTCAGGCCTACGCGTTGAGCGATCGCGCAACGTGGCTCGCCATGCGCGCCAAACTACCCGGACTCCGGCTGCTCTTTGGCGGCGACACGCTCAAAGCCAATCCCGATCGCGATCTGCGCAACGACTACGGCGTCATTGCCGTCAGCCCTGCGAAGCACCCGTCGGCGAACTCCGCACTCGCAGCTCGCTTCGTCGAGTGGCTGCTCTCGAAAGCCACTCAAGAGAAAATTGGCGCCTTTGGTGTTGATCGCTTCGGCCAACCGCTGTTCTATCCGAACGCGCACAGACGACCGGACAACCGCGAAGCAGGCCAAGTCATGCCGGCCACGGTTCGCTGACCGAGCAGTCATGAAGGTGAGATATCGATAGCATTCTGCGCGCACTCGGGGAGCCGGCTTTGATCGCGGTGGTGGCGCTCACCTTCCGCGTGACGGGCATCGCGCTGCTGGTGGCGACCATCCTCGGCGTGCCTGTCGGCGCCGCGCTCGGGCTCGCGCGCTTTCGCGGCCGCCGGCTCATCACGCTCGTCTTGTACACGGGCATGGGCCTGCCGCCCGTTGTCGTGGGCCTGTTCGTGTACGTGGCACTCTCGCGCAGCGGCCCGCTTGGCGCCCTCGGTTGGCTCTTTACACCCGCCGCCATGATCGCGGCTCAGACGATCATTGCGTTTCCCCTTGTGGCGGCGCTCACGATGAGCGCAGTGGACGGCGTCGATCAGGATCTTCGCCTGCAGGTTCGCGCGCTGGGCGCGACCAGATGGCAACTGGCGTGGACGGTGCTCCGTGAGGCGCGCATCGGCGTGACCGCCGCAATTGTCGCGGCATTTGGCGGCATCATCTCGGAGGTTGGCGCAGTGATGCTGGTCGGTGGCAACATCGAGGGCCAGACGCGCGTGCTCACCACCGCGATCGTGCTGTATGCGCGCCAGGGCGACTTCGCATTGGCCATGGCGCTCGGCCTCATCCTCATCGCCCTCGCGCTCGTCGCCAACGCCGTCCTGCTCCAGCTTCAGGGACGGTCGCGATGAGCGGCACGGGACTCGCCTACCGTATCACCCGCCTGCGTCATCGCTACGGCAGTCGCCTTGTGCTCGACGTACCGTCGCTCGACATCGCGCGCGGCGAGACGCTGGCCGTCATTGGCCCGAGTGGCGCGGGCAAGACGACACTGCTGCGGCTATTGCAGTTTCTCGAGCGACCGAGCGAGGGTCGCATCGAATACGAAGGCACGCCGACGGTAGTGCCGATGCCGATCGAGACAGCCAGGACCGTGTCGACTGTTTTCCAACGGTCGCTCATGCTCGACCGATCCGTCCGCGACAATGTCGCGTTCGGTCGACGGCTCCGCGACGGCCATGAACTCGTCGAGGTCGACGCCCTGCTCGAGCGGCTCGCGCTGAAGCCTCTGGCGAAGACGAACGCCCGGTCGCTGTCGGGCGGCGAAATGCAACGCGTGGCGCTCGCGCGCGCCATCGCCACCGGGGCTCGGGTGCTGCTGCTCGACGAGCCCGCCGCCAATCTCGACCCCCGAAATGTCGCCATCGTCGAAGCGATGATCAGGGAACTTCAGATCCGCGGCACGACACTGGTGCTGGTTACGCACAACACGCACGAAGCCCGCCGCCTGGCGTCGCGGACGTTGGTCCTGATCGATGGTCAAGTTGTAGAAGTCGGCCCCACAGCCGCGGTGTTCGACTCGCCAGCCAATCCGCACACCCGCGCGTTCCTCTCCGGTGAGCTGGTCTACTGAAGACGCCGGCGCGCCTAGCTGATCCAGGTGGTCATGTGAGCGAACACGTACCACCGCACGCGCGGCGCTCTCAAATGGCCGGGTCCCTCTCGACCGAACTCTGCAGGATGACGAAGGTCTCGGTCGCCTGGATTTCCTTGATACTCTGCAAACGCTCCGAAAGAAACGCGTAGAGTTCGGGGATTCCGCGGGTCATCACCTTTGCGAGGAGGCTGTAGGTTCCCGTGGTGTAGTGCACCTCCACGATTTCCGGAATCGCCTTGAGCCGCTCCTGGGTTTGCGCACTCAAGCCCGCCTTGGTCAGCGTGATGCCGACGAATGCCGAGACGCCGAATCCCAATCCCGCGTAATCCAGCACCGCCCTCGACCCTTTGATGACACCGGCCTGCCGGAGTCCGTTGACGCGCTGGTGAATGGCACCGCCCGACACCCCAAGCGCGCGCGCAATCTCGAGGAAGGGTTTGCGGGCGTCCTTGACCAGGGCGCGCAGGATGGAGCGGTCCAGTTCGTCGATGGCGTGCTTCATGGAATCCCTTCCGTTCAAATTGTGCAAATTGCTACCATAATGTTATTTTGCATATCAGATTATCATCTACTTGCCGATTACTAGTTTGTAATGGCAATGATGCACGCGATTATCTATCATTCAGTACTCGCGCGCACGTGGCCCTGGGCCGCCTGGCTGGGTTGGCGGGCTCGATCCTGAAATACGAGGAGGACGTCGTGGCGGCACCCCGAAGAGACTCATCCCTCGCCCTCGGCATTCAGCGGATCGAACCGGTGGATCTGCAGGATCCCCTGGTGCTCGGTTCCCTCGAGCAGGCACGGAGGGCCATGTCAAATCCCAGGCTGCAGGAGATTCTCGCGGTGCGGACGACGATCCAGCACTATCTCTGCGGCGAACTGATCGATCGCGGCTACGTGCACCCGCCTGTCTACATGCTGGCGGGCTGCACCGATCCCTTGAACCACTGGACCTATCCCGCCAGGGTCAATTACTACGGCGAGGAGGTGTCGGTCACCCAGTCGCTCATTCTCCAGAAAATTCTGATGGTCATGCTCTCCGGCGTCCGACAGGTCTTCTGGGCATCTCCGAACATCCGGATGGAGATGCGCATCGGGCGGAAGGAATACAAGTACACGTCCGAATTCATGCAGGTGGATTTCGAAAAGCGTGACGGTACCTACGAGGAAATGCTCCAGCTCATCTCGGATCTGGTCCGGGGCCTCTACCGGCGTCTTGCCGAGACCCACGCCGACACGATTCAGCGATTTCGCGGTTCAGCCCTGCCCGCCTTGACGGATCCCCTCGCCGTGATTGACGTCCAGGACGCCAAGAGGCGGGAGAACCTGGAAGACGATGACGCGGTTGAGCGGTGGGCGGGGTCGCGGTCACAGGGCCGGCCTTTTATTCTCTCGAACCTGACGAGAGAGGCCTACGATTGCTTCGAGCCCGATCAAGGGCGATTTCTCAACTACGACGTCGTCCTGCCACCTGCGGGCGAGAATCCCCATCCGATCGAGTGTCTGTCGGGTGCCGAGCGGACCCGATCGATTGAGGATCTCGAGCGCCGGATGATGGATCTGAACTACCCCATGGCCTATTTTGCGCCGTTCTTCGAGTTGTTTTCGTCGCTCGACGGGAACGGAGGAAAGATCGCGTGTGCGGGCGCAGGTTTCGGGGTCGAGCGCCTGACCTACGCGATTCTGGGGCTCAAGGACATACACGAGGTCTACCCCTTCCCCCGCATGGCCGAAGGGCGGATCGCAATCTAGTGCCCCGCGGAAATCGCTATTTTGGTCGACCAATCTTGGCCAGCACGGCGCCGTGGCGAGGCACCAGCGCTGAGAATTGATCGGTGGCGCTGCCGAGATCACGATGGAGCCAGAGATCGCGCACTGGCTGACCGCCGGTGAGACCCAGCGCCGCCAGCTTGACCGAAACCGTCGCGGGCTCGGGGCCGCGGTTGAAGAGTCCCACCGCCATCGTGCCATCCGACAACGGCCGGGCCCACACATCGTAGCGGCCGTCGCCGGCGAGGCGACCTGCCGCCTTGCCGAGCACGTCCTGATTGACCGCCAGCACTTCTGGGTTCCCGAGCAGGTTCACCGTGAACTCGTCGAGTTTCGTCATGTCTGCACCGACAAGCAGCGGCGCCGCCTGAAGGCTCCACAACGAGATGTGCGTGATCTGCTCATTGGGCGTCAATTGCGTCGGGCGCGGCGTGTCGGTTCGCCCCCAGCCAAGCGAACCCACGACGAGCATGTCGGTGTCGTTCCAATGTCCGGGACCCGCGAACTGCTCGTGACCGGTTTGCTGGAATCCTATACCCGACATCGACGGCCACGTATCCGTGATGTCGCCGGTGACGCGCCACAGGTTCCCGCCAACCTGGTCACCCCACTCCCACACCTTGCCCCATCCGTACTGACAGAGGCTGAAGACAACGTCGCGGTCAAGCCGGTCGAGCACGCCGCGCATCAGGATATAGGGCTTCTGCAGCACATCGAGCGGGCTGTTCGTGTTGGCGTTCCCCGGATAACCGCACCAGTCATACTTGAGGTAGTCGAAGCCCCACTTCGTCCAGGTCCGCGCGTCCTGCTCCTCATGTCCGTAGCTCGCAGCGAGACCCTGGCAGGTGGTGTTGCCCGGTCCGGAGTAGATTCCGGCCTTGAGGCCCTTGCCGTGGATGTAGTCGACGAGCGCTTTCATGTCTGGAAACTTCTCGTTCGTGAGGATCTCGCCGTTGGCGTCGCGCCCGCCGGCGACGTCGTGGCGGTTGTTGGGCAGCTTTCGCCATCCGCCTTCCCAGGCGTCGTCGATGTTGATGTACGTGTAACCCTGTGCCGCGAGGCCGCTCGACACCATCGCGTCGGCTGCCGCGCGGACCTTGTCGGCATCGACCATGCCGCCCCACACGTTCCACGAATTCCAGCCAAGGGGCGGCGTCAGCGCGAGCGCGTCCTTGCCTCCGACGATCACCAGCGAACCCGTCGTTCGGCCTCTCGGCCCTGTCACCGTGACGGTGACCGTCGTGCGACCGTCGCGTTTCAGCGACCCGCGAATCACTCCAGTCTTTGGGTCCAACGTGAGACCCGCCGGCAGGTTCTTTGCGGCGAATACCAACGGCCCATCGCCGGACGCGGGAATCATGAACAGAAAGGGTCGGCCGGGCGTCGCGCCAGTGATACGCGGATAGTTCAGCCTCGGCTCGACGGACCTCGCGGATCCGATTGTCGGCGCGGCCTCCGTGGGCCAGGTCAGCACGTCGGGCTTCGCTGTCGCATTCGGAACCGGCAGGATCATCGCGCCGCCCCAGATCACGGTGTCGCCCTGGGGACCGTCTCCTCCGTCATGCACGGAGAGCACCAGCCGTTTGGCCGCGGTGAGATCCACCGAGAGCTGTTTCGGCGTATCGGCAGCCTTCATCAGACCAGAATCGGCCACGTGCTTCCCGTCAACCCACACATCAAACGTGACGCTGCCTGGGCCGGTCTTCGCGGTGTCGTCGATCCCCACCATGGATACGAACCGGCGGGCCTGACCCTTGAGATCGATTGCGAGGTCGGTGTTCACGTTGAGAGGTACGCCGTGGGCGTACGTCACGCCACCAAGCGAGAGAACGAGCGGCGGAGGCGGTGGGGGCGTCGGAGGAGTTGCAGGCTGGACAGGCTGCGCCTGGCCGGCCGCGGCCTGGCCGCGCTGCGGCTGCGTGGGTGGCGGCGTCGGTGGACGCGACGCGCGCGGGCGACGGATGGAGGCCTTGCTCAGATCAAGCGCGTCGATCCAGATAGCGTTGGCCGCCTCAGTAATGCTGAACGACGTCTGTTGCTGAAGCGTTGCGCGGCCGGGTGCGCCGGCGCGTCCCGCGACACCAACCCCAGCCGTTGCTGCCACCACGAGACATGTGCCAACTGCGAGGAATCGTCCCATGACAAATCTCCAATCTGCTCCAAGCCAACCCTGACCCGCGCGGGCCCTGCAAAGGGTAATCGAAATTCAGAAGGTGAGCGTCGAATCATCTTCGGGTCGGCGCAAGATGAGCGTCGAGGAAGACGTCGATGTCGGCAAGGGTGTGATACGCGAGGGCCTGTGCATGCTTGTGAGAGAGGCCGCTGATCATGCGCGAAATCGCGCCCTGGCGACCGGCGTGATACAGCACGTAGGCGCGCTGCCCCGATTGTGCGGCGCGACCGAGTATGTAGCCGACCTCGAACCCGACACCGAAGCTGGAGCCCGACGCCTCGGCGACCACAACGTCGGCGCTCTCCAACCACTCGACGTCGCGTGCGAACACGTGCGCCGCCGTCACGTGGCTCTCCAGTTCGTCGACGTCATCTCGAAGCAGGTGGGAGGTGAGCACCTCGTGCCCGAGTTGCACGAGCTTGTCGTTGATGTGGCGCGCGGCCGCCACCGTGCCCCGGTCTCCTCGGACAGTGCAGGCTAAGTAGATACGCATCACGACTCCGTCGCCGGGTCTCCTATGAGGGCACTTGAGGTCAAGCTCCCGCATGGCTCCGGCTCCTTGTGACCGTGCACGCGAGGCGCGCCGGCCGGTCACGAGCCGGCGCGCCGATCAATATTCAGCGACCCGAGTGAAACACCGCGACGGACAACTGGTGGTGTCGCTCAGCCTCGAGCGGCGGCGCTCGAAGGCCGTCTCCTATACGTGTCGGCGCCGGAGCGCCAAGCACCTGATGTTGTGCGCGTCTGCGCGTGACACCCGAGGGGACGGCTCCATCTGAAGATCGGTCGCCGTCGCCGACGACCCAGACCCGTGCCGAGCGCGTCCCCCCAGTCCCGTCCGATCTCTACTCACCCTGGTCCCCGCCCCTTACGCCGACGCCGCCTTCAATTGCGCGCCCGCCGGCACGATCCCCTGCGTCACATACCGCCACAGCGCGATCCACAACCGCCGCGCCAGCGCGATAATCCCAATCCGTCGCGCGCGCGGCCCCCCGCTCCCGAAGCGTTGCTCATACCACCGCGTTAAGGCGCTCAGCGGTTGACGGCGGCGCCACTGCCAGGCCAATTGCACGATCAGCGCCCGCAGCGCCGGGGGCCCGACCTTCGAGATCCCTTGCTCGCGACGCAGCGTCCCGCTGGCTGAGGGGGTCGGCGTCAGCCCGAGAAAACCGCCGGCCTCGCGCCGATTCGCAAAGTGCCGCCAGGCAAACACCTCGACGCCCAGTGTCCAGGCCCCGGGCTCGCCGATCCCGCATAACTGCCGCAACCGCTGCACCGACGCCAGCGCCGGCGCCGGCGTGGCCGCCCGGAGGGCCTGGTGCCGGGCCTGCTCGAGCCCGGTGAGGCGCGCCTCGATGGCCTGCAACTGGGCCCACTCCCGACCGAGACGGGCTCGCAACTCCGGCCCCACCGCCGTCCCATCCCAACACCGGGCCGCCTCGAGCCGGGCAAGAAATCCCGCCCGCAGCGTCAGGCGCACGCCTTGCGCCACCAGTAACCCGCGGATCCGATTCCGCACCGCCGTCCGATCGTGCTGCGCCGTCCGCCGCTCGCGCACCGCCTGCCGTCGATCTTCGTCCGCCGCGTCGGGGATCCGCACCACCCGCCACGTCGGGTCGCCGCCGTGCGCTCGCATCAAGAGCCCCACCAAACGCAGGGCATCCAGCCGATCCGTCTTCGCCCGCCGCGGCCGCCGCGGCGTTTCAATGCTCGCCGAATCCACCACCACATTGGTCACGCCCAGCGATGTCAGGTACCGGTGAATCCAGAACCCATCACGCCCCGCTTCGTAACAACTGCGCACGGGCGTGTCGCTCGGCACGCGAAAATGCGTCTTCGCGCGCACCACCTCGTCCCTGATCTTGTCCCACGCCTCCGCGTGAATCGTCCGCAGGCGGACCCGGGCACCCGGGCCCGTCGTGAACGCCAACTTCCAACTCCGCGCGCTCAGCTCCAGCGCCAGATACAGCGTCGGGCCTTCTGCGTTACACTCCTCCGAACGGGTCGTCGTCATGGCCGCTGCTCCTTTCCGGTCATCCAAAACCTTCCAGGAGCATACCCGCACGGCGGCCCGTTGTTAATCCGCGCCGTCGCACGGTGCCCTCATAGCATCTGAAGACCCGGCCTACATTCCTATTTCCTGCTTCGTGCGTCGCGGTGCGCGGCGAAACTGAGGGGCTGGCGGGGATGCACGCCTTTGATGGGTCCGGTGTG
>Ga0334722_10004711_pt1 | contig 14055 bp, 12 predicted proteins | sample C3_bottom_MG_FD_207210 | JGI IMG/M metagenome (GOLD analysis project Ga0334722, IMG submission 207210) | Sediment microbial communities from Yellowstone Lake, YNP, Wyoming, USA - C3_bottom | ecosystem: Environmental > Aquatic > Freshwater > Lake > Sediment | place: USA: Wyoming | collected...
CGACTCGGCGGAGGTGCTGTGGGCCTCAAGGGTGACGCGGTCGATTGTCACCTGAACGAACCCACTGCGGTCGAACAGATCGCGTAGCACCCCTTGATCGTAGAATCCAAATGGCGTTCTCTTGTAGAACCCGGGCGGGTCGTTTGGGAAGAACCCGGCGATGGTCTCGTGTACCGTACGGGCGAAGGGATTGTGCTCCAGGCTATCCCACACGTTGAGAGCCACTACTCCGCCATCGACAACCACCCGCCGGCATTCACGAATAGCCGCGCCCTTGTCGGGGACGAACATCAGACCGAACTGACACACCGCCGCGGCAAATGACGCCGACGGAAACGGAAGCGCGACGGCGTCCGCCTGCTGCCACTCGACGCGATCGAGATCGGCATTCTTGGCGCGGGCGTAGATCAGCATGGACTCGTTCAAATCGGTGGCGATGAGCGATGTGGCCTGGGGGAGTCTGGCGCGCAATCTTCGTGTCAGGATCCCGGTCCCGCAGGCGATTTCAAGGACTGGACCCGGCCGGTGACCCGTCACCCGGCGCGCCAGGTCTTGGGCGTACGGCTCGAAGAGGACGGGGCCGAGGTGCCGATCGTAGAGTTCGGGGATGCTGCCCGTAAAGTGATGGTCTGCGTCCGACATGACAGCCTTCCCCCTCAGGATCGGTTTAGGGCGCTGTCGCGAATCTCCGCGAACTGCTGCTCGAGTTGCGCGGCGACCGCCTCGGCGACCTCGCGTGGGTTGCCGGGCATTGAGAGCACCCGATCCATCCGCCATGCCTCGAGATAGGCATCGGTGCCGATCACCCCTTGGCGCATGGCCGCGGCGTCGATCAACTCCTGAAACCGAGCGCTGAGCGGGCACTTTACCCGCTCAGCCCCGGCGAACGCCTCGACCTGTGACGGGATGTCTTTCCAGTACGTAATGCGATACTCGGCCACTACGGCGCGCGGTGTGTTACGCGCCCGGGCGTGGGCCCATGCCCAGCTGCATCATCATTCCGGCTACGTCCGGATAGCTGTGCACCGACACCGCCTTGCTGTTCCGGATTCGAACGAAGTACGTTCCTTTTCCCATAACCTTCTTGCCGGTTGCGGGCATCGCGGGCCCGCCTGGTCCCATCTGCAACGGTCCGGTATTGGTTCCAATGAATTCGACTTCAGCCGCAACTTGGTCCTCGGTCACTACGCGATTCTTGACGGTAGCCTTCATGTCTGGGAATGCCGTGAACCAGCCCTGCATGTACTGCCGAACTGCCGCCTTGCCCTTCATCGGTTGCGGTATGCTGACGTCCTGCCAGGTTACGTCGTCCGCTAGGAGCGCCACAGCGCGCTCAGTGTCGTGGGCGTTCCATGCCGCCATGAACTGCTCATCGAGCTTGGTATTCTCTGCGACCGACATCCTCGTATCCTCCTCGGACTAGAGTCCAAGACACTGTATGCATATAGCGATTCGTTACGCTGCGGAGTTCCACCATTCAGCCCCGTCCTGCCGCGCGCATCTGCTCCACGAACTTGATCGCCAGATTGACCCCGTCCTGCGCCGTCTCACCATAGGCATCGGCCGTGATCTTTCGGCAGTAGGCTTCGGTCACCGGGCCGCCGCCGATCATGATCGTGTGTTTCTCCCGCAGCCCCCGCGCCTCAAAGAACTCGATGACCTCGCGCATCGACGGCATGGTCGTCGTCATCAGCGCCGAGAGCCCGACGATCTGCGCGCCCGTCTCCTCGACCTTTTCGATAAACTTCCCCGGGTGCACGTTGACGCCGAGGTTGTGCACCTCAAAACCGGCGACTTTCAGCAGAGTGCCAAAGAGATCCTTGCCGATAGAGTGGACGTCGCCTTTCACCGTGCCGATGACGGCCACACCACGCCGCTGTTTGCCCTCGCCTGAGGCCAGGATGATCGGTTCGAGGATCTTCATCGCTTCGAGAAAGACCTTCGCCGCCATCATGAGCTCGGGGAGAAAGATTTCCATCGCCTGGAACTTCTCCCCGATGACGGCGATCCCGCGCGAGAGACCTCCATCGATCAGACGGAGGGGGGGAATCCCCTGCTCAAGGCCCTGACGCACCAGCTGCGCGCCGGCCTCATGGTCGTAGTCCAGCACCGCCTGTTTCAAGCCGTCGAGAAGCGCTGCCTCGTCCAACCGGTTACCCTCCCTGCAGCGGGAGCCCGAGCCGGCGGAGCTCCGCTTTGGCATTAGCATAGATCTCATAGTGCTGCGGCGTGGGCTCCAGCGTGTCGATGTTGAAGCAGTCCTGGAACCGCTGCCCTTCGGGCGCACTCTTCAGGTGCGGTTCGTACTTCGCCAGCAGCGCCATGACGATCTCGTTTGCGTCCCGCCGCGTCATCCCCGCGGCCGCGTGCGCGACCTCGCAGTCAAACAGCATCTCCATCGGGCTGTAGTTGTCCAGCAGGATTCCCTTGGCCGGGTGCACCGTCTCGATGTTGGCCCCCGACGCCACGTCGGTGATGATGCGCGCGGCGCTCTCCCAGTAGAGCTGCGACGTCGCGGTGCCCGCGGCGGTATACCAAGATCGAAGTACGGGAAGGGCATGTTGCGGCTCACGGCCTGACAGCCGAGCGCGACGCTGGTCAGCACCTCGCGCGCCGTCGAGTTTGACTGGGCGATGTGGAGCGAGTACAGCAGGTGATAGGTGGCGCTGACGAGCAGCGGCCCCACCATGATGTACGCGGCGTTCAGCACCGCCGATCCCATGACGCCGCCGGCAAACCCGCCGTAGATGGCGCCGGCCGCGAACCCCACGTTGCCCCCAAACGAGAGGATCGCGGCGGTCTTGTTCATCACGTTGTAGTCGAGCTTCAATTCGGAGAGCGAGACAATCAACCAGCCGTCGGACGGCCGCAGTCCGTACTCGCGATTGGTGACCGCCAGCACGCCCATGGGCGACGCCGACGACGACAGGAGGTTGATGATCGGAAGCCCGGGGCGGCCCGCGCGCCGCATCGAGTCGCGCCCCAGACGCACCGACTGGATCGCCGCGTAGATCTCAGACGGCGCCCCGGCCTGGACCGGCATCCCGCGAAGCTGCGTCATGGCGGGGATGCTTATCGAGTCGGCGTGCGGGATTCGAGCATAGCCTTCGACGACGGCCGACGCGATCTCGTCGGACGAGACGGGGATGCCGCCGCCGACGTGACACCAGGGGATTTGTGGATCCTCCGGGCGGCGGGGGCGCATGAACCCCGCTTCCTTGCCCTCGCCCATCGGGCACTGTCGCGGCGCGTGGTGAATCGACTCCTCGAGCTCTTCGCGGGTGAACGTGATGACGCGGTTCGTGTCGGGACAGTAGCACCCGGTCTCGACAAGGAAATCTTTGGCCGCGAGATAGATCCGGTCGGCGAGGTCGTCGTCCCAGGGGACGATCACGTCCTTTGGCGGCGCCTGCAGCCCGTGCTTCTTGATCGCGCCGCGGAGGGCCGGCACGAACCGGGCCATGTCAAAGTCGTCCGGGGCCACGATCGGACCCGTCGCCGCGCGTCTGCAGATCTCGAGGAAGCTCACCATGATGACGACCGACCCTCCGGCACGAGTGTGCGCCGCTGATGGACGACCGCGGCGATGCGGCGGATGTGCTCGGGCGTGCTGCCGCAGCACGCTCCGACAATGTTTGCCCCGGCGTCGAGAATGGCCGGGTATCCTCCAGCCATGTCGTCGGGCGGTAGTTCGTAGACCGTCCGATCGTCGACAAGTTTTGGCATGCCCGCGTTCGGATATACCGCGAGAAACCCCGGCGCCACCTGCCGCATCTCGCGCATGATCACCGCCGCACGGACGGGTCCGCCTTCCCCGCAGTTACACCCGACGATATCTGCGCCTGCGTCGAACAACAGCCGGGCGACCCCTGCCGGTGATGTTCCCCACAACGTGCGGTCCAAGCTCTTCTGCTTGTTGTATTGAAAGAACATGGTCGCCATCACCGGCAAGTCGGTGACATCCTTGGCGGCCTTGATGGCGGTGGTGACTTCGTCGGGGATCATCATCGTCTCGATCGCAAAGAGATCCACCCCGCCCTCGGCCAGCGCCACCATCTGCTCGATGAAGTTCTCGCGCATCTGGTCGAGCGAGGTGTCCCCCATGGCCGCCAGCGTGTCCGGGAGATGCCCGGTCGGTCCGACCGACCCGGCCACGTAGCCGCCCGGGGGACAGACGGACCGCGCGAGGCGGGCGCCTTTGTAGTTCAGGTCCCGTACGCGATCCTGCAGCTCATACGGGGCGAGCTTGAGTCGCGTACCGCCAAAGGTATTCGTCTCGACGATGTCGGCGCCGGCCTCGAAGTAGGCCCGGTGGATGCCGGCCACGATGTCGGGGTGCGTGTCGTTCCACAGCTCCGGACACGCACCGTCGACCAACCCGGCCTCGAACAACATGGTGCCCATCGCGCCGTCCAGGACGAGCACGTTCGTCTTCAGCCGTTCCAACAACTCTTTGCCCCGCGCCATCGACGCACGCTCCTTATCGAAACTGCAGCGAGTCCAGGAAGACATCTTGAAAATCGGGATGTGTGGCCAGCGAGACGTGGCGCACCGTGCGGGCGATCTCATCGGCGCGGCGGCGCTCGCTCTCGGAGATGATGGCCATCTGCGCGCCCAGCCCGGCGGCGTTGCCCACATATGACACGCGATCCACGGGGAGGTGAGGGATGAGCCCGATCCGGATGGCGTTGGCGATGTTGAGATAGTTGCCGAACCCGCCGGCCAGCATCACCTCGGCGAGCCGCTCGTCGGGCGTGCCGGTCAGCCGCTGCAGCATCGCGATGCCGCTGCGGATCGCGCCCTTGGCCAGCTGCACCTGTCGGATGTCGGCTTGGGTGAGGAGAATATCGGCGCCCGAGGCGGTCTCGGCCCCCGCCGCCACCACGAAGGCCGTCAGCCCGCCGGGCAACGTGATCACGCGGCGACGCAGATGATCGGGGAGTGATGGCGGCGCATCCGGGTGCAGCCGGCCCGAGATATCCAATATGCCGCTGTCGAGCAGCGCGGCGATCGTGTCCAGGATGCCCGACCCGCAAATCCCAAGCGGTGTGTCCGACCCGATGACATGGTAGTGAAGGTCTCCGTCGATATGGACCTGATCGATGGCGCCTCGTGCGGCGCGCATTCCGCACTGCAGCTGCGCGCCCTCGAGGGCCGGTCCCGCGGGAGCCGAGCAGGCGATCAGCCCGTCGTGCGACCCGAGGACGATCTCACCGTTGGTCCCGATGTCGACCGCGATGCGCGGCTCGCGGCTCTCATACAATCGGGTGGACAGGATCATCGCCAGCGCGTCGGCCCCGACAAACCCTGCGACGATCGGGAGCAGGAAGACGGGTGTCGGCGGATTCAGCCGGAGCCCGATCTCGGAGGCGGAGACGCGGACACTGCTCCGGACGCTGGGGGCATATGGAGCCTGCCCGACAAACGTCGGGTCGATCCCGAGCACCAGGTGATGCATGACGGTGTTCCCAACCACCGTGGCCTTGTAGATGCGGTCCCTGGTGACACCCGCGCGCTCGCACGCCTCGTCCACCAGGCCGTTCAGCGATTGGATGATGCGTGTGTGGAGCTGCCGGACGTTTGCCGGCCCCTCTTGCGCAAAGGCGATCCTCGACATGAGGTCTCCGCCAAACGCCGCCTGTGGGTTGAGACCCGAGGCGGTCGCCGCGACGGTGCCGCTCGAGAGATCGATCAGATAACCGACCACGGTGGTCGTCCCCACGTCGAAGGCGATGCCGTACGCATCACCGCGGGTGTCGCCCGGCTCGATCCCGAGCAGCGTGTGATCGAAGATCGCGACCGTCGCGCCGGGTGCTGATCGCAGCAGCGCGGGCAGCCGCCGCAGGGCATCGACGGATACATCGGTAACCGCGCCGTCGAGAGGACGGAGGAGGGCTTCCAGGTCGGAGTCCTGGTGCTCTTCGCTGGATGGTGGCGTCGGCGTGAGAAATACTTTGCTGACGCCGGAGTCGAGGGTAAACCCTGCCGCGGACCGCAGCCCGCGCGTGTCGGCGAGGATCTGAAACGACGTTTCTTCGAAGATGGGCGCGACCACGACGGAGAGATCGTCCCACGCCTCCGTCTGACACGCCAGGCGGTAGCGTTCCTTGACCTCGTCGTCGCCCAGCTGGACGCGGTCGGCGAGCGTCGCCGGCGGAGTCGGGCCCGCCACGATCTGCACACGGCAGCTGCGGCAGCGGCCGCGCGCGCCGCACGTCGCGACGATCTCCTGTCCGGACTGCTGCGCGGCGCGGAGGAGGGTGGTGCCTGGTGGCACAGGGATGCGTCGATCCCCTGGGATAAACTGCACCGTCACCGCGCCAACGGCGGCGCCGGCCGCGCGGTCAGCGGACACGCGTCACCGGGATCAAGCCGTAGAGTCCTGAAACCGACTTGCGGGGGATCATCACACAGGCCTCGGTCAGGTGCACCGTGAGCGCGGTGCCGTCGAAGGCCGAGAAGAGCGGACGCTGTTGCTCGAGCCCCCACCCGGCAAACCCCGGCGCCATCCGCCCGGTGAGCCGGCAGCCCAGCGTCTTCGCCACGGCGCCCAGCCGGCGGCGTGTCTCCTTGAGCAGCGCGTCGATGGCGACCCATCCGGCGGTGTCCAGCAACAACCCCTCCACCAACTGCTCCTCGCCGATCAGCTCGTGCGCCCGACGCTCGAGCCTGGGCCCGATCGTGAGCAGCACGATCGCCGCCTCGTCGGCGCTGCGCAGGACCCGGGCCAGGGTGGGGCTCTCGAAATCCACCATGCCCCCGATCTGCATATGCCCGGACGCGTCGACCCGGTCGACCCGCCCGCGCCACACCCATCCCTGCGGTTCGACAAGCGTTTCGGCGGTTTCGGCCATGCGGCGCGCGACCGTCTTGACTACCTGCGGGACAGTTTCCAAGTCCTTATACTTCTGCAGCCTGAGAATCAAGTCCGGGTCCACGCGGATGTCGGGAAATGTCAGCGGTTCTACCATGGCGCGCGCGGCACGGCGCGACGTGTCAGCAGCTTCTCTTGACAGGCGCGACGGCGTCGGCTTCTAATGGTATAGACCATTATGTCATTTGTAGACCACGTGCGCAACGCCCGCGCAGTGCCCATTCCAGGCGCCGCTTCGCGGCTGGCCAGCCGCTTTACCGAAGGCGTGCCCCTCTACCTCCAGATTGCCGAAAGCTTGCTGAGCGAGATCGAGTCGGGTGGTCTGCAACCCGGCGCGCGGCTCCCCGCCGAGCGCCTATTGAGCGAGCAACTCGGCGTGAATCGCATGACCCTCCGAGCTGCGCTGGGCAAGCTGGAGACCGAAGGCTACCTGGACCGGCGGCAGGGGGCCGGGACGTTTGTCGCGCGGCCGAAGATCGAGCGCCAGGCGGGACGGCTCGTCCCGTTCAGCCGGACGATGACCAGGTATGGGTACCGGCCGGGCGCGAAAGTGGTGGCACTGGAGCAACACCCGGCCGGCACGGCCGTGGCCCGACAGCTCCGGGTCCCGGTATCCTCGGCGCTGTATGTGGTCAGACGCGTGCGGCTTGTGAACCGAGAACCCGTCATGCTCGAAACGTTCTGGATGCCGGTCCGGCGGTTCCCGCGGTTTGAGCGGTTTGACATCACGCGCCGCTCCGTCTATGAGATCATGGAGCGCGAGTACGGTGTCAAAGTGAAACGTGCGCGGCAGAGTCTCGAACCGACCATCGCCACGGAATTCGAGGCGAGACTGCTCGGGGTCGCGCCCGGCGCCGCGCTCATGCTCGAGGAACGGCTGTCGCTCGACGCCCGGGGCCGTCCCGTCGAATACGGCAAGGACCTGTATCGAGGCGATCGCTTCCGCTTTGTCACAGACAGCGCACCCTTAGATCGCTAGACACCACCCCGACCGCGTCGTGGCGGTCGCATGTCAAAGACGCCGGAGGCGATTCGTGAAGTCGGACGCGCAGGCCGTGATCATCGGGGGCGGCGTCTACGGATGCAGCATCGCCTACCATCTCACACAGATGGGGTGGCGTGACGTCGTCCTGGTCGAGAAGGGCGGCCTGACTGGTGGCGCGACGTTTCACGCCGCCGGACTCGTCGGACAGCTTCGGGGGGCGGTCAGCCTCACCCGGATGATCATGTACAGTGTCGAGCTCTACCGCACGCTGCTGGCCGAGACGGGGCACGATCCCGACTGGCGCGAGACCGGCAGCCTGCGGCTCGGGTCGACCCCTGAGCGCATGATCGAGCTGCGCCGCCACGCGGCGACGGCAAAGACGTTTGGACTCCCGATGGAGATCCTGACCCCGAAACAAGCCGTCGATCTCTTCCCGGTGATGAGCGAACGCGGTCTGCTGGGCGCCGCCTATCTGCCCACGGACGGCAGCGTCGATCCCAGCGGGCTGACGTTTGCCCTGGCAAGAGGCGCGAGGAACCGCGGCGCGGAGATCCATACCGAAACCGAGGTCACGGCAATCACGGTGCGCAACGGGCAGGTGGCCGCGGTCGTCACGAACCGCGGGACGATCCGGACCGACGTCGTCGTCAACTGCGCGGGCATCTGGGCCTACCATATCGGCGCCCTGGCCGGGGTCATGATGCCCGTCACCGGGATCGAGCATCAGTATTTGCTGACCGGCCCCATGGAGGGGACGCACCGCAAGATGCCCGTCGTCCGCGATCCCGACCTGCTCTTGTACTTTCGCGAAGAAGTCCGAGGGCTGTGCATCGGCGGGTACGAGGCCAAGCCGCTGACCTTTGGCCTCGATGGGATCCCGGCGGATTTTCACCACCGGCTCCTGGCGCCAAATTGGGATCAGTTCGAACCGCTGGCGAAAAATGCGGCCGTCCGGATTCCATCGGTTGACAAGGCGGGCGTGCACAAGCTGATCAACGGTCCCGACGGGTTTACGCCCGATGGAGACCTGATCCTCGGTGAGTCGCCGGAGGTGCGGGGGTACTTTGTCGCCGGCGGGTCGCCCGGCATCGCGTCGGGCGGCGGCGCCGGGAAGATCATGGCCGAGTGGATCGTCGAGGGACAGCCGAGCCTCGACATGTGGCGGATGGACATCCGGCGGTTTCAAACCCACTACGCCGAGCGATCGTACGCCGCCGCCCGCGCGCTCGAGACCTACGAAAAGAACTACTGGCTGCATCCGGCCTTCGAGGAGCGTGAGTCGGCGAGGCCGCTGCGTCTCAGCCCCCCCCACGCGCGTCTGGTCGCGCTTGGCGCGTCGATGGGCGAGAAGGGCGGGTGGGAGCGGCCCAACTGGTTTTCGAGCAACGAACCGGCCGGGGGCGATGGATCCGCGTGGATGCCCACCGGGTGGGCGCGGCTCAGCTGGTCGCCCGCGATCGCCGAAGAGCACCGCGCCGTGCGCGAGGCGGCCGGGATTTTTGACTTCACGTCATTTACAAAATTCGAGATGGAGGGAACCGGGGCCCTTCAGATATTGCAGTGGCTCACAGACAATGACGTCGACAAGCCCGCCGGCAGCGTGATCTATACGCAAATGCTCAACACGCGCGGCGGGATCGAATGCGATCTCACGGTGACGCGTCTTGGACCCGACCGGTTCATGATCGTCACGGGGAGCTCGTTTGGCGTGCACGACCTGCATTGGATCCGCCGGCATCTGTCGGGCGGGACGCCGATTGTCATCCGCGACGTCACAGCCGAGCGCTCGTGCATTGGGCTGTGGGGGCCGAAGACGCGTGACATCCTCGCGCGGGTGTGCCGGGACGACCTCTCGAATTCGGCGTTTCCGTATATGACCACGCGGGAGATCACCGTGGCGGGGGTGGCGGTCCGCGCGCAGCGCGTCACATACGTCGGCGAGCTGGGGTGGGAGTTGTACATTCCGTTTGGCGACGGGCTCGGGGTCTGGGATGCGCTGTGGGAGGCCGGGCGGCCGTCGGGGCTTCGACCGGTAGGGTATCGCGCCGTCGATTCGCTCCGGCTCGAAAAAGGATACCGATATTGGAGCGCCGACATCACACCCGAATACACTCCGTATGAGTCGGGTCAGGCATTTTGCGTCAAGCTCGAAAAGGGCGATTTTCAGGGGCGCGACGCGCTGATCCGGCAAAAGGCGGAAGGCGTGAACACCAAGCTCTGTTGTCTGGTGCTGGGCGATCCGCGGGTGGTCGCCCTCGGCAACGAACCCGTGTATGACGGGGAGCGGGTCGTGACGCGTGTGACGAGCGGTGGCTACGGCTACACCGTCGGAGAGAGCATCGCCTACGCGTACCTGCCCGCTGCTCTCTCGCGCGTGGGCACCGTCCTCGCCCTTGTGGTCGACGGCGACCGTGTGCCGGCGATCGTACAGCGCGAGCCGAGGTTCGATCCCGCCAACAGCCGCATCAAGGCTTAGACCCCCGTGTCGACCCCGGCCGCGCGCGCGCTGTCCGTCTTCCCCGCCGGCTCACCTGGTGAGTATGATCTGCCAAGCGATCTGGTGACGGTGCTCGCCCGCGGGGCCGGCGCATCGGTGTGGGACGTCGCGGGGCGTGAGTTTCTCGACTTCACCATGGGGTGGGGGTCCGTGCTGCTTGGGCACGCCCACCCGGCTGTGGTCGACGCGGTCACGCGACGCGCCCCCCTGGGATCGAATTTTGCGTACACGTCTGAGCCCGCTTTGGAGCTGGCGGAGGAGATCGTGCGCGCCGTCCCGTGCGCCGAGCGTGTGCGGTTCTGCGCCTCGGGGACGGAGGCGACCGCCTATGCGGTCCGTCTCGCGCGAGCCCACACCGGACGATCCAAGTTCTTAAAGTTCGAGGGCGCGTATCACGGCGCGAACGAGATCGGCACGGCGAGCCTGTTCCCGCAGCGGTTCCTCGAGTTTCCCGACGCCGAGCCCACGTCGGCCGGGCTTTCTGCCGGGTCGATGGCCGACATCTTGATTGCCCCATATAACGACCTGGACAGGACGGCCCGCATCGCACGGGCGCACCGGGACGAGCTGGCGGGCATCGTCGTGGAGCCGCTCCACCGGTGTACGTCGCCGCACCCGGGTTTTCTCGAGGGGGTGCGGGCGCTCGCCACAGAGTGCGGAGCCCTGCTGGTCTTTGACGAAGTCGTGACCGGCTTCCGCCTCGCGTACGGCGGGGCCCAAGAATACTATGGGATCCTCCCCGATCTCGCCGCGCTCGGCAAGGCGCTTGGGGGCGGCTACCCTCTCGGCGCGGTGGCGGGGAAGGCGGACGTGCTCGACCTCGTCCGTGAAGATCGTCTCGGACGGCAGGGATACGTGTGGTTTGCGTCCAGCATCGGCGGCAATCCGGTGTCTACCGCCGCGGGGGGCGCCGCGCTGGGCGAGCTTCGCGCGCCCGGCGTCTATGCCCGGCTCTTCGCCCTCGGTGAGGCGCTGCGCGCCGGTCTCCGCGCCGCGTTAGATGAAGAAGGCGTCACCGCCCAGGTCCAGGGCGACGGGCCGCTGGCCGCCGTCGTGTTCACCGATAGAAACGTGATCGACTATCGGAGCGCCGCCACCGCGGACCGGCGGCGGGCCCGAGCGTTTCTGCTTGGTCTCTTCCGGCGGGGCATCTTCTTGAATCCCATGTCGACGAAGTTGTATCTCTCGCTGGCGCACACCGAAGCCGACATCGCGCGCTTTGTGGACGTCGTGCGCCACACGCTGCGCGAAGACATCATCGTGTTGCGATAAAGGAGGAATAGCATGTTGAAGTTCGGTGCTCGGACCATGCTTGTCATCGGCCTCGTCGCCGCCATTCTCCCTGCGGTGCTGCTCGTCGCCCCGCGCGCGCAGGCGCAGGGTGTGACCACTCAGATACTTTCTCAATACCTGGATCGCATGGGCCTGAGTTGGAAGCGGAGCGAGAAGGATGCCGACGTGCTCTTGGTGGGCAAGACGACGGGGTTGAAAAAGGCCGAGCGCGTGGACATGGTCATCACGCTGATCCCCAAGAAGGATCTTGTTACCATCCGGGCGTTTCCAATGACCAAGGGCAAGTATCTTGGTCTGGCAGCGGTCCGAAACCGCGAGAAGCTCATGAAGAGCATGCTCGAGGACAATGCCACGGCCTTCGGCGCCTACATCGTCGATGACGACGGTGACATCGGGTTTCGATACGTGTTCACGACTGAATCCGGGCTTGGGTACGAGGCGTTCAAAGTCGCGGTCAACGAGTTGCTGCGGATTGCGGATGAGCCCATCATGAATCTCTACGCCAAGTATCGATGAAGACAGACGCGCAGGTCGTCATTATCGGCGGCGGGATCGTCGGCTGCAGCACGGCCTATCATCTGGCCGACATGGGGTGGAAGGACGTCGTGGTCGTTGAGAAGGGCGACCTGACGAGTGGGTCGACCTGGCACGCGGCGGGTCTGGTGGGGCAACTGCGCGGGTCGGCCAGCCTCACGCGCATCATGCGCTACAGCGCCGACCTCTACGCGAGGCTCGCGAAAGAGACAGGTCATGATCCCGAGTGGCGGCAGGTCGGCAGCATGCGCCTGGCCTCGACGCCGCTGCGAATGGAAGAGAATCTCCGTCAGGCAGCGATGTGCAGGACGTTCGGCCTGCCGGTGGAGGTGCTGAGCCCGCGTGAGGCGGTGAAGTTGTTTCCATTGATGAGCGATCGCGACCTCGTCGGCGCGGTCTTCATGCCGACCGACGGTCAGGTCGATCCGAGCGGCGCGACGTTTGCGATGGCTCGGGGCGCCCGCAGCCGCGGCGTGGAGTTCAACACCAATACGCTCGTCACCGGCATCACCGTAAAGAACGGCCGTGTCGACTCGGTCGTCACCGATCACGGGACGATCCGCACGCCCATCGTCGTGAACGCGGCGGGTATGTGGGCCGATCAAGTGGGCAAGATGGTCGGCGTCACGATCCCGGTGATCACCATGCAGCACCAGTACCTGATCACCGAGCCGGTTGAGGGGATGCAGCGCAACCTGCCCATCGTGCGCGATCCCGATTTGCGCGTGTATCTGCGCGAAGAAGTGCTCGGGCTGCTCGTCGGCGGGTTTGAAGCCGACCCTAAACCGTGGGCCCTGGACGGCGTCCCGCTGAACTTCAGCCACCGCCTGCTGCAGTCGGATTGGCCCCTCTTCGAGCCGCTGGCGCGAAATGCCGCGCTGCGCGTGCCGGCCTTTGAGCACGCGGAGGTCACGCGCATCATCAACGGCCCCGAGGCGTTTACGCCGGACGGCGAGTTCATGGTCGGCGAAATGCCCGGAGTGCGCGGGTTTTTCGTCGCCACCGGGTTCAACGCATATGGCATCGCCGCGGGCGGTGGCGTGGGCAAGGTGCTGGCCGAGTGGATCGTCGAGGGTCAGCCCAGCCTCGATCTGTGGAAGATGGACGTCCGCCGGTGGGGCCCGCAGTATCAGCAGCAGGCGTACACGCTGCCGCGATCGATCGAGGCGCTCGCGCGGCGCTACGGCGCCGTTAGCCTGCCCTTTGAAGAGTGGGACACGGGACGCGGCTTCCGCCTCAGCCCGTTCTACGATCGTCTCACGAGCATGGGCGCGTCACTCGGCGAGAAGGGCGGCTGGGAAAGACCAAACTGGTTTGCGAGCAACGCCGACGGCGACGCGCGGGCGCCCGGCCCCGCATCGGGCAACGGCTGGCGCCCCGCCGGGTTTCTTCGCCACAACTGGACGCCCGCCATCGCGGTCGAGCACATGGCCGCGCGCGAGGCCGCCGGTCTGTTCGACTTCACCTCGTTCAGCAAGATCGAGGTCGAAGGCCCGGGGGCGCTGCGGGCGCTGCAGTGGATGAGTGATAACGAAGTGAATAAACCCGCCGGCAGTGTGACCTACACGCAGATGCTGAACTCGCGCGGCGGCATTGAGTGCGATTTAACCGTCACACGGCTGGCGCCCGAGCGTTTCTTCATCATCACCGGCAGCGCCTTTGGCACGCACAACCTGGACTGGATTCGCCGCCATCTCCCCGCGGACGGATCGGCCGTCGCCCGCGACGTCACGGCGACGTTTGGCTGCATCGGGCTGTGGGGCCCCCAGGCCCGCACGATCCTGTCGGCCGTCAGCCCGGACGACGTGTCGAATGCCGGGTTCCCCTACATGACGGGGCGGACGATTTCTATCGCCGGCATCCGTGTACGTG
>Ga0334722_10004712_pt1 | contig 14054 bp, 13 predicted proteins | sample C3_bottom_MG_FD_207210 | JGI IMG/M metagenome (GOLD analysis project Ga0334722, IMG submission 207210) | Sediment microbial communities from Yellowstone Lake, YNP, Wyoming, USA - C3_bottom | ecosystem: Environmental > Aquatic > Freshwater > Lake > Sediment | place: USA: Wyoming | collected...
TCGTCCAGCACGCCGTACATGATCCCAACCAGGGAGAACAGGTTGAAGATCTCCGTGAAGATCGTGCGCTTCTCGAACTCCTGCCGCTGCAGGCTGCTCTCGTCCTGCTTCCGTTCGCCGTTTGTCTTGCGTTCTTCCGTCATATTTTTCGTTTAGGATTTCACGCCCGGGCTACATCCCGACGACGATCTTCTGCCCCTCGATGCGGACCGGATAAGAAGTCAGCGGACGCGGAGCGGGCCCCCCCATCACGTTTCCGTTGAGATCGAACGTGGCGGCATGGCATGGACAGGAAATGACCCCGTCGCCCTGGTACTTCACCACGCAGCTCAAGTGCGTGCACACCGCCGAGACCGCCACGACCTTGTGCGTATCGCGTATGACCAGCACCGGCTCGCCGCGGACCAGGACGATGCGGGACTGCCCGACCAGCATCTCCTCCGCCGGGATCCCTATGCGCCCCTCTCCGCCCGCCCGGTCCGCGGAAGGCCACAGGAACCGGAACAGGGGATAGAAAAGGGAAATGGAAAATATCGCCGTCAAGGTCCCGAGTGCAATGTTGATGAAGTTTCGCCTGCTGCCGGTCGCGGGGGAGTCTTGAGAGTTGTTTCCTGTCGTCATCTACCTTCCTTAGGGGTTTTCGTTCAATCCTCGACGAACGTTTCATAGTCCTCGTGGTTCAGCAGCCGCTCGATCTCCTCGGGGTCGTTTACTTCTATCTCGACCAGCCACCCTTTCCCGTACGGATCCACGTTGATGAGGGAGGGGTCTTCCACGACGTTCTCGTTCACGGCCTTTACCGTGCCCGTGATCGGCGAAAGGAGATCGACGACGGTCTTCTGGGACTCCAGTTCCCCGATGGTGTCGCCGGGCTCGATGAATCTGCCCGTTTCCGAGTGCGTGACGGAGATGATTTCGCCCAGCTGCTCCTGCGCGTACTCGGAAAGGCCGAGGCGCGCCGTCTCTCCCATTTCGAGAACCCAGATGTGGTCCTCGGAAAATTTCAACTGCGATTCTTCCATACGACCATTTTATAGGAACGCAGCAGGGTGTTGTCAACTTTTCGGATTCGACGCCGATGAGTTGCAGATTCCCGCGAGCACCGCAAGCGCGATGTCGACGTTTCCCATCGGCGCGCTCACCTGGAAGCCGCACACGCGCGGCGAAACCTGCTCGATGATCTTCCGGGCGATCTCGATTCCCACCCTCTGCCCGTCCTCCTTCGAGCGGCAGCGTGCCATGCGGGTGAGGATCTCTTTCGGCACGACAACGCCGGGCACCTCGTTGTTCATGAACTCGGCGTTCTTGAAACTGAGGAGCGGCCACACTCCGGCAAGCACCGGTATTCGCCGCGAGTGCTGTTCCACACGGTCGAGAAAACGGAACAGCGCATCGACGTCGAAGACCGGCTGGGTGATTGCGAACTCGGCGCCCGCGTCTATCTTTCGGAAGTACCGCTCGAGCTCCCGCTCGAGATCCACCGCGCACGGGTTCGCGCCGACCCCGATGTATATGCCGGTGGGAGGCGAGATCGGGTTCCCCCCGATATCGAAGCCCCTGTTAAGGTTGGTCACCACCTGCGTGAGGCCTATCGCGTCGACGTCGAAGACCCCGGTGACGTCGGGGTATTCTCCAACCTTCGGGGGATCGCCCGTTATGATGAGGAAATTCGCAAGGCCCGCCGCGAACCCGCCCAGCAGGTCCGACTGCATGCCGATCAGGTTCCGGTCGCGGCAGCAGTAGTGCAGGATCGGCTCGATGCCGACCTCCCGGCGGATGGTCAGCGCGGCGATCATCGGGGAGATCCTGGCGCTCGCCCGCGGTCCGTCGGGGATGTTGATCGCGTCCACCCCGGCTTCCGCGCACCGGCGCACCTTCGCGAGCATATCCGTCATGTCCCATGAGCGGGGAGGGACGATTTCCACTGAGGAGACCTTCTCTCCCGCCGCGATCTTGCGGGCAAGCCGCGACTTGTTCTCCGTGGGGACGACGTGGACGAGGGATTCCTGGCGGGCGAGGGGCCTGACCTTGACGTGTTTTTTCACACCGCTCATCGATTTCACGGCCCGGGCGGCCATCCGGATATGCGCCGGCGTGGTTCCGCAGCACCCTCCGACGCCGCGCACGCCCATCTCGATGAACTTCTTGGCGTACTCGGTGAAGTATTCGGGGCTGGTGAGGTAGATCATCCGGCCCGCGATGTCCCGGGGCAGTCCCGCGTTCGGCATCACGACGAACGGCTTTTTTGTGCGGGGCAGGACGTTTTGCAGCGCGTCGAATACACCGGCCGGGCCTACTCCGCAGTTTATCCCGATGGCGTCGACGTTGTCGTCAGCGGACAGCGCCTGGGCCATCATCTCGGCGCTGGTGCCGACCGCAGTCTCACCGCGCTCGTTCAGGACGAACGACGCAAGCACCGGCAGGCCGAGCCGCTTTGCTGTCCTGGCGGCGAGCTGGAGCTCCTTCAGGTTGGTGAATGTCTCGAAAACGACCAGGTCCACCCCCTCCGACGCGAGCGCGCCGATCTGCTCGGCGAAAGTCGCCTCCACCTCGGCGACTTGCCCCTCCGGCATGATCTGGTCCGGGCGGATGCAGGGACCCACGGCCCCGGCCACGAAGACCTGGTCCCCGGCCGCCTCGCGCGCGAGGCGCACCGCCTGGCGGTTGATCGACTCCGCCTTCTCCGCCAACCCGTACGGCCGGAGCATGATGCGATTGGCTCCGAAGGTGTTCGTCTCGATAACGTCGGCCCCGGCCTCCACGTAATCGCGGTGGATCTGCGATATGAGCTTCGGGTTGGACAGGCAGAGCTCGTCGTAGGACGTGTTTATGAACACGCCGCGCTCGTAGATCATCGTCCCCATCGCCCCGTCGAAAAGGAGCGGCGTCTCTTTCATGCGCTCGATGATGTTCCGCATTCCCTCAGTGCCTCATATTCCGCCGCAAGCGGCTGCGTTCCCTGATAACGCTTGATTCCTCGCGGGGGACTTCCTTGCAGCTACGCTCGCCTCATCTGCAGCGTCAGTTCGCCCCCCGGTATCTGCTGCGCCGCCTCGGAGGGGGGACTCCGTTCGTGGCTCGCCGGGCGCTCGTTCCCAAATCGCCCGTCTGCGCTTTAACCTCACTGCGCCCCCCTCCTGCGGCGACTCCGCAGGCTCCTGGTGCGCCCTGTACCTGCCTCGCCGGTACCAGGTCCCCGGGCGCGCACGGGTCAGTCCAGCTCGTCGAACTGGGACTTGGCCGCGTAGCACATGGGGCACACCCAGGCCTCCGGGAGATCCTCGAACGCCGTCTCCGGCGGGATCCCGTTCATCGGGTCGCCCTTCTCCGGTTCGTAGACGTAGCCGCAGTTCGCGCAGATGTATCGCTTCATCATCGTCCGTCCCTCATCCTACACCGCGAAGTACTTCGCCTGTGGGTGGTGGGCCACGATCGCCGAGGTCGTGTACTCCGGCACCATCTCCATCGACTCCGTCAGCGTGACCCCGATCTCTTCCGGAGCGAGCAGCTCGAACACCGCCTTGTGCGCGCCAAGGTCCGGGCAGGAAGGGTAGCCGAATCCGTACCGCGACCCCTGGTACTCCTGCACGACGTATCCGACGGGGCTCGCGGGCTTCCGCTCACCGATGCCGAGCTCTCCCCGTATCTCCTCGTGCCAGTATTCGGCGAGGGCGTCCGCCAATTCCACGCCGAAGGAGTGCAGCATGAGATAGTCGTGGTACCGGTCCGCGGAAAAGAGCGCCTGGGCGGCCTTTCCTATCTCCGCCCCCACGGTCGCCACGAAAAACGCGACGATGTCGCCGCCTTCCCCCAGGCTCCTGAAGTAGTCGGCTATGCACAGGTGCGGCGGGGCCTTCTGCCGGGGGAAGGGGAATTCGTGCCGCTTCCCCGCATTCTCGACGACGAGCGTGTCCCCGTCGGAGAAGCATCGGAAGTAGCCGTAGGCGACCTTCGGGTTGAGGAACCCTTCCTCTACGCCGCGGCGCTTGAGCGTTTCATACATCGGGCGGACTTTCTCCCGTATGAGCCGTTCGTACTCCTCGGCGGAGAGTTTGCCTCGCCGGTACCCCCATCTGCCGCGGAACAGCGCCTGCTCGTTCACATACGGGTACAGCGCGTGGATGTCGATATCCGTCACCCGCCGGGCGCCGAGGAAAGAAGGGGAGGGGACCGGGATGTCACGTGAGATCAGCTCGCCCCTTGCCCCTGGCTTCATCGGCTCCGCTGAGGCCGCCCTGTCGTACCTGGTGGAGGCCAGGGTCCCGCTTTCCAGGGCGCGCATGGCTCCAAGCCCGGCGAAGGCGTCCGCGCAGTAGACGACCGGGCCCGGGTATCCCGGGACGCAGCATTCCGCCACGAACTTTTCGGTAAGCGCCGCCCCGCCCAGGAGTATCGGCACTTTCAATCCGGCCGAAGCGTACTGTGGCATGCTCTCCTGCATGACTATCGCCGATTTGACGAGCAGCCCGCTCAGGCCGATGGCGTCCGCCGCCTGTTCGCGCGCCTTCTCGATGATCGTTTCCGCGGGAACCTTGATCCCCAGGTTGTAGACCTTGTAGCCGTTGTTCGTGAGAAGGATGTCGACGAGGTTCTTTCCGATGTCGTGCACGTCGCCCGCCACGGTCGCCAGCACAATCTTTTTCCCGGCTTCCCTCTCCTGCCCGGCAAGGTGCGGTTCGAGCCGGTGCACGCTCTCCCGAACGACCTCGGCGGACTGCAGAACGAACGGCAGCAGCATCTCGCCGCGCCCGAAAAGGTCGCCCACGCGCCGCATCGCCGGCACCAGAAGCTCGGTGATGATCGCCTGGGCCGGACGCCGCGTCAGAAGGATCGCAAGCAGATCCTCCAGCCCGTCCTTGTCGCCCGAGACCACCTTCTCCGCAAGCCGCTCCTCGGGGGGAAGGGCGGCGATCTCCTCGACGGTGGCCTTCCCGCTATCCGCTTCCTTGTCCGAAAAGTGCCGGACGAATGCGGAAAGAGGCGACACCTCGGGGGTCTTGATGCGGTTATGGATCAGGTCGAGGCAGACTTGCCGGTCCTCCTCCGGAATCCGCGAGAAAGGCAGTATCTTCGCCGCATCCACTATGGCGGCGTCGAGACCCGCCCCGACCGCTTCGTGCAGGAATACCGAATTGAGCACCCTGCGGGAACGGGGGGAGAGGCCGAACGAGACATTGCTCACGCCCAGGCTCGTGAATACCCCCGGCAGCTCTTCCTTGACCCTTCGTACCGCGTCGATGGTGTTCTTCGCCGCGTCGGCCAGCGTCGGGTCCCCCGAGCCGACGGTGAACGTGAGGACGTCGAACAGGAGGTCCGACGAACGGAGGCCGTACCAGCCCACCGCCAGGTCGTGAATGGTGCGCGCCATGGCGACCTTTTCGTCGACGGACATCGCCATGCCTTTCTCGCCGATGGTCAGAGCGACGACCGCCGCGCCGTATTTCCTCGCCAGCCGGCAGACCCGCTCGAGGCTCTTCCCGCCGTCCTCCAAGTTGACCGAATTGATCAGGCACCGGCCCGGATGGGTCCGCAGCGCGGCCTCGATGCAGTCGGCGCCGGTCGAATCTATGACCGTTGGAATCTTGAGCGACTGCGCGAAAAGACGGGTCAGCGCGACGAGGTCGGCCTTCTCGTCCCGCCCGGCGTAAGCGGTACAGAGGTCCACGGCGTGCGCGCCGTCCTCCTGCTGTTCGATGGCTACCTTCAAGGCCCCGGGGTAGTCGTCCGCCAGCAGCAGCTCACGGAACCTGCGGGAGCCGTTGGCGTTCGCCCGCTCTCCTATCAGAAGGGGCGGGATCTCCTGCCGGATCTCCACCGCTTGGTATAGGCTGGAAAGCGACGGCTTCCACTGCGGCCTGCGATCCGCCGGCGAAACTCCGGAAAGCGCTTCCGTCAGGCGCCGGATGTGTTCCGGCGTGGTGCCGCAGCAGCCGCCTACGACGCTCACGCCGTCCTCTTCCACGAACGCTTTCAGCTGGGAGGCGAAGGCTTCCGGCGAAAGAGGGTAGACGGTCCTGCCGTCGACCACCTGCGGCATCCCGGCGTTCGGGAAGCACGACACCCTGCCGGGCCAGTTGCGGCCGAGGTACCGGATATGCGACTTCATGCCTTCCGGCCCGGTCGCGCAGTTGAGGCCGAGGGAGAAGACCGGAAACGGCTCTATCACTGCCGCCGCAGCCGCCACGTCGGAGCCGACCAGCATCGTTCCCGTGTTCTCCACCGTGATGGATACCATCACGGGGATCTCTTTCCCGAGCTTCTCAAGCGTCTCGAAGCAGCTGATCAGCGCGATCTTGACCTGCATGAGATCCTGGCACGTCTCGATCAGGAGCAGGTCCGCCCCCGCCTCGACCAGGGCGCGGAATTGCCGGGTATAGGACTTCGCCATATCCTCGAAAGATATGTGCCCGAGGGAAGGCAGCTTTGTGGTCGGCCCGACCGCGCCCGCTATCCGTGCGGCCGGGTTATACCGCCGGACGGCCGCTCGCGCGCACTCCACCGCGGCGGCATTGATCTCCGCCACCCGGTCCGAAAGGCCGTACTCGGCAAGGACTATGTCATTGGCGCCGAACGTGTTCGTCTCCACAACCGTGGCGCCGGCCTCGAGGAACGAGGCGTGGAGCTCCGATATCGCCTCTGGCGCCGAAAGGTTCAGGTATTCGTTGCACCCTTCGTGGCTCCCCCAGGCGGACGCAGGAATGCGCATGCGCTGCAGGTTCGTGCCGCACGCACCGTCGAAGATGATCAGGTTTTTCCCTCGTGTCTCCACCCGGATTCTCCCGCCTCCGTCCCTTCTTCCCCGGCCTTCCTGCCGCCATGTAAGTTGCTTATCTTACAGGGGAAATTTCCGGAGGTCAAACAGGTCCCTTTTGGCTTGACTTGCCGAAACGTTTCCTGCTATAAAACGGATTGTATACGGTATACAATCTGCTGGGTCCGAATCAAATACATTCCAGCCGTCATGCAGACAGCACCACGGGCACGGAAAAGGGGCGTGAGTTGTCTGTTAAAATCGATAGATACAGAGGAAAACGGAAAGGAGGCTGGAAGGAACCGGCATTATTCTCATAATCCATACATCAAGCCATCCCATGAAAGGGGGTTCGACAGAATGTCGAAGCTTATGGAAAAAGCGACACTAAAAGACAAGCTGTTCGAGAAGATCCAGGCCCACCGTCCCCGCACTACCAAGCTGGTAAAGGAATTGGGGAAAGTCGTCATCGATCAGGTCACGATCGATCAGTGCATCGGCGGCGCCCGGGACGTCCGGTGCCTCGTGACCGACATCTCCTACCTCGACCCTCATGAAGGAATCCGTTTCCGCGGCAAGACCATCCCCGAGACGTTCGCGGCTCTACCGAAGGTTCCCGGGTCGGAGTACCCCTACGTGGAAGGCTTCTGGTACTTCCTGTTGACCGGCGATGTCCCCACGAAGGAGCAGACCCTGGCGGTCGTCGAAGATTTCAAGGCAAGGTCCATCGTTCCGCAGTACGTGTTCGACGTTCTCCGCGCGATGCCGCGCGACACCCATCCCATGACGATGTTCTCCGCCGGCATCCTGGCGATGCAGCGGGAATCCCTCTTCGTTAAAAGGTACAACTCCGGGATGAAGAAGACCGAATACTGGGATCCGATGTACGAGGACAGCACCAACATCATGGCGAAGCTCCCGGCGATCGCCGCCTACATCTACCGGATGAAGTACAAGGGCGATACGCCCATCGCGCCGAACCCGAACCTGGACCTGGGCGGCAATTTCGCCCACATGATGGGAATCCCGAAGCCCTATGACGATGTCGCCCGGATGTACTTCATCCTCCATTCGGACCACGAGTCCGGGAACGTTTCGGCCCATACCACGCATCTCGTGGCGTCCGCTCTGTCCGACGCCTACTACTCCCTCTCGGCCGGCATCAACGGCCTGGCGGGCCCGCTGCACGGCCTGGCGAACCAGGAAGTCCTTTCCTGGATCCAGGAAGTGTTCGCGAAACTGGGCGGGAAGCTTCCGACCGACGAGGAGCTCAAGAAGTTCCTGTGGGACACGCTGAACAGCGGCAAGGTCATCCCCGGCTACGGCCATGCGGTTCTCCGCAAGACCGACCCGCGGTACACCTCGCAGATGGAGTTCTGCCTGAAGAACCTGCCGGACTACCCGATGTTCAAGCTGGTGAACCAGATCTACAAGATCGCCCCGGACGTCCTCCGGGAACACGGGAAGGCGAAGAACCCGTGGCCGAACGTCGACGCGCAGTCCGGCGTCATCCAGTGGTACTACGGGCTTACCGAGTACGACTTCTACACCGTGCTGTTCGGCGTCGGCCGCGCTCTTGGCGTACTCGCCAACATCACGTGGGACCGCGCGCTGGGCTACGCCCTCGAGCGTCCGAAGTCCGTCACGACCGACATGCTGGAGAAGTGGGCAGCCGAGGGAGGCAGAAAGCTCGCCTGATCGGCAAGGAAAGAGAAGCGGAACGTAAAAAGGGGCGCCGCAAGGCGCCCCTTTTAATTTTCAGGACCGGCCCGGTTTTCTCAGTCCGGGTTTACGCGTGCGTCACTCCGCACTCGCTGCAGGCGCCGAGGATGTGCAGCTCCATGGAGTTGACCGACGAGATCGGCGCTCCGTTGTTCCACTGGACGCTCAGCAGAAAGTCCGGGATCGGCACATCGTGCACCAGGTGGCAGCTGGTGCAGTGAAAATGAGCATGCGGGGGACATTTGCACTCGAAACGCGATGAGGACTCGTTGTTCGAGCGGATTTCGCGCACCTGGCCCTGTTCCCTGAGAAAGTTCAGGTTGCGGTACACGGTACCCAGGCTGATGTTGGGAAGCGATTTACGGGCTTCCCGGTAGATCGTATCGGCCGTCGGGTGCGCGGATGCGGTTTTCTGCAGGATGTCGAGGATCACAGCACGTTGACGGGTATTGCGAGATTTTTTCACGTTCCCCACCCCATTTCTGTAATTTTTTTACAGGCCCTACCCCCCTTGCGCTTACAGTAAGGTATCCTATTTTTATATACGAATATTGTCAAGACCATTGAACCTGAGGGAACTTTCCTATATAGGGATGTTATTATTATCGGGAGGTACGTCCAGAGATGATGTTTTCAGGTGTCCCATTAGCGGTTTTTCCCGCGGCGGCCGGTATCATGGACACGCGGGTGTTCCAGCACGTCCTGCTGGCAGGGCCTATCGTCAAGCTTGTCCTGCTCCTGCTGGTGGTCTTTTCCGTCATATCCTGGGCAATCATCTTCATGAAATTCCGCCTCTTCAAGGGGATAGAGAAGAACCAGGCGGATTTCGTCAAATCCTTCGCCGAAGGGAAGAACCTCGCCGTTCTGTATGAGCTGGCCGACAAGACGGAGAAGACCCCGCTGACCGAGGTATTCCGCACGGGATACCTGGAAATGACGCGCATACAGCGCAGTCGCGGCCCGGATGCCCAGCAACCCGCCGGACGCGGAGGGGCGTTCCCGCTGGACAACATCGAGCGTGCGATGCGGAAGTCCGCCAACGAGGAGGCCGCCCTCATGGAGGCCTACCTGCCCTTCCTTGCCACGACGGGGAGCGCGACGCCGTTCATAGGGTTGTTCGGGACCGTCTGGGGGATCATGAACGCCTTTTCCGGGATAGCTACAACGGGGAGCGCGACGCTCGCCACCGTGGCGCCCGGCATCGCGGAAGCCCTGATAGCGACGGCGGCGGGCCTGGCGGCCGCGATCCCGTCGGTCATGGCCTACAACTATTTCCTGAACCGGGTGCGGTCGATACTTACGCGGATCGACAGCTTCACAATCGAATTTATCAACTTTCTCGAACGTAATATCGACAAGGTGTAGCGATGGCTCTTTCCACGGGAAACGGCGGCGACCGCAGGATGATGTCGGAGATCAACGTCACGCCTCTGGTGGACGTGATGCTCGTTCTCCTAATCATATTCATGGTCACCGCCCCCATGCTTACGCAGGGAGTCGACGTGAACCTGCCCCAGGCCGACGCCAAGGCGCTGCGCGCGGAGGAGGAGCGCCTGGTGATCACGGTGGACATGCACAGCCGCATCTTCATCGGGAAGCAGCCGGTGGAGTTCAACCGCCTCAGCCCCGCCCTGAAGGCCATAGTGGAAGCGCGTACGGACAGGCAGGTCTATTTCCGCGCCGACAGGGCCGTCCCGTACGGATTCGTTGTAAAGGTGATATCGGAGGTGCGCAACGCCGGGATCGAGAAGCTTGGGATGGTCACCGAACCGCTGGAGCGTTAGGAGACCGCTGGTGTATCCTTTGGCCATGGAGCCGAAGGACCATCTCTTCCGCAAGATGCTGGTAGTGTCGGGGGCCTTCCATGTGGCGGCGTTTTTCGTCGGCATCCTCTGGATGAGCTTTCGCGTTACACCTCTCCTCGTGGCCCCCGTGACAGTCGTCGATCTCATCGGCAACGGTCAGTCCGCCGAACCGGAAGAAGCGCAGCCATCTCCTCCTCCCGTCTCGCGCGCCCGAAAAGGCATCAAAAGGAAGTCCGCGCCTCCTCCCGTTGCCAAGCGGGATAAACGGAGCGCCGCGCGGGAAGCCGCGAAGCCGCGCGCGGTTTTTCCTTCCGATTCGGAAGCGGTCTCCGAGAAGATACGGAAGATGAGGGAGGAGAAGGCCTCCAAGTCCCGGGTTCGCGAAGCCGTGGAGACGATGCAGCGGGAGAAGGCGGTAAGGGCGGCGGTCAAGGGGATAGGAGAGAGGGTGGCGCACCGCGTGGACCTGTCCGCCATACGGCCCCCGGCGACGGGGATCGCGCCCCGGGCGCCGGGAGGGATGCCGGGAGCGGCGGGGACGGAGCGCTTGCCTCCCGAGATCCTGGCCTACGCCCGGGCGCTCGACGAAAAGGTACGCTCGAACTGGACGGTCCCTGATCTCGCAAGGAAAAAGGCGGAAGAATTGACGGTCCAGGTGCGGATCACGATCGAGAAGGACGGGCGCGTGTCCAACGTCCGCATGGAAAAGGTCTCCGGGAACGAATATTTCGACGATTCCGTCCTGCGCGCCATCGAGAAAGCAAGTCCCCTTCCCGTCCCGCCCGAACAGCTTCGCCGCGGGGAAGACCATTACGATGTGGGATTCCGTTTCTATGGGGGCGCCAGGTCTTGACGAGGAGCGGATTCGCGCGGCTGATGCTGATAATCGCGCTGGTGGTCGCCCCGGTTCCTGCGAGCGCGATTCTGTACATCGACATCAACGCTCCCGGCGGGAAACGGATGCCCGTGGCGCTCCCTCCCTTCGTCACTGACTCCGGCAACCCATCCCTGTCCACGGCCTTCCCGAATGCGATCGCCGACGACCTTGCCATGACGGCCCTTTTCAAGATTATCCCCTCCGACGCCTACCTGGAACGGATCGTTCCGGGGCACTTCGGCGACAAGCGGCTTTCATTTCCGGACTGGAAGATCATCGGGGCCGAGGCCGTCGTGATCGGGAAGGTGGAGGGGCGCGGAGACCGGATCACGGTCGAGATGCGGCTTTACGATTCGACCCTGGGCAGGTTGATGGCCGGAAGGAGGTACACGGGGTCCCCCAACCGGGTCCGCACGATGGCGCACAAGTTCGCCAACGAAATCCTTCTCGCCTTCACCGGCGTGCGGGGGATCTTCGACACGGAGATCGCCTTTTCCGCAAAGCCGGAGAAAGGGCGCGGGAAGGAGATCTACATTGTCGGGCTCGACGGGAAAGAACTTCGCAAGGTCACTTCGAACCTGAGCTACAACATGTTCCCCCGCTGGTCGCCGGACGGCAATTCCATCGCCTACACTTCCTACCGGACAGGGGTGCCGGTCATATATCTGCGAAACATGGATGACGGTTCGGAGCGGGCGATAGTCAGGTTCGGAGAATCGAAGTCGCCCGGATCCTTCTCCCCGGGCGGGGACGCGCTGTACGCCTCCGTCAGCATCAAGGGGGATTCCGACATTTACCGCGTGCGCCTCGACAACGCCTCGTACGAGAGAGTGGTGGAGGGATGGGGGATAGAAATCTCCCCCTCCGTCTCTCCTGACGGCAAAAGGATGGCGTTCGTCTCCAACCGCAGCGGCAATCCGCAGGTATATATAAAGGAGACAGGATCGCGTGGTGACCGACGGATATCCAACGCCGGCGTCTACTCCACATCGCCGTCATGGTCTCCCGCAGGCGACCGTATCGCATTTACATCGCGGACCGGGGGAAAGTTTTCGATTTACACCGTAAGGCCGGACGGCGGCGACCAGCGGCTGCTTGTGTCCGGGGACGGCGACTGCGCCGATCCATCCTATTCTCCGGACGGCCGCTACGTGGTTTACACGTTTCAGAAAAGGGGATATTCTGAGCTCAAAATAATCTCTGCAGACGGCCGGTGGGGGAAATCATTGGTTATAGGGCTCACGGGAGCCGGTTCGCCTGCATGGTCTCCTCGAAGATAGCCATCTGTGATCAATGATGAATACCGGTCAGGGTAAGGCGACATATATACAAGAGAGGAGAGGGTCATGAGGTTTGGAAATGCCTTGAAATGGAGCGTGCTGGTTCTCGCGGCGGCAATGCTGTTTTCAATGGGTTGCGCTAAGAAGGAGACGGTGAAGTCGACCGACTCCTCGGCGCAGGATGCCGCGGCGGGAAAATCACCCTCACAGCCCGGAATAGTCTCCGAATCGGTGAAGCCGGGGGACGCGGCGGGATCGACCGCGGATTCGAGGCTCGCAGCCGCCGAGGCTGCCGCCGGCAAGGCTGTCACGGAGGAGACGGCGTCGATTTTCGAGGACATCCGGTTCGACTTCGACAAGTCGGCCGTACGTGAAGACGCCAAGCCCATCCTGGCCAAGGTGGCGGCCTACATGAAGAAGAACTCGGGCGCGAAGCTCCAGATCGAGGGGCACTGCGACGAGCGCGGAACCGCCGAGTACAACATGGCGCTTGGCGACCGCCGCGCGGACAGCGCCAGGAAGTATCTTGTTTCCCTGGGAATCCCCGCCGGCGCGCTTTCCGTCATCAGCTTCGGCGAGGTGAAGCCGCTTGATCCGGGGCATAACGAGGAGGCATGGGCGAAGAACCGCCGCGCCCATTTCATCCTGAGGTAGGAGCCGCGTGAAATTAGGGAATCATTTTTTTCTCCTGTGGCTGGGGGCTCTCGGGGCCGCGGCGGGCGGCTGTGCGATCGCGGACCAGGGGGCCTTCGTCCGCCTGCAGGAGGACGTGGAATCGGTGAAGAAGGAGGTCGCGGTGACAAGGTCCTCCGCGGCCTCCCAGCCACCCGCAGCTTCGTCCCGTATCGACAGCGGGGAGATCCAGGCGGTTCGGAAGAACGTGGCTGATCTTTCCGCTTCCTACGACCAGCTCAAGTCCGACCAGGTGGCCACTACGACGCGCGTTGACGAGATGAAGGTACAGATGCAGAAGGATGCCAGCCAGCTGAACGACCGGCTGAACGAGCAGGGACAGTCGATCCAGGAGTTGAATAAGAAAATCGTTCGCTTGGAGGAGATCGAGCGGCGATTGGCCGCCGTGGAAGAGAGGACGGGCAAGGGAACCGCCGCCGCACCGGGCGCCGTTTCACCGTCCACCGCGGTCCCGCAGGACTGGAAGAGCCCGGAGGAAATGTACGACTACGCGCTGGGCCTGGTAAAGGGCGGGGATTCCCGCAAGGGACGCGATATCCTGGTCGCCTTCGCCGGGAAGTACCCGGACCACAAGCTTATGCCGAACGTTCTTTACTGGAAGGGTGAATCGTTCTACGCGGAGAAGGACTACGAAAACGCTATCCTGTCATTCCAGGACGTGATCGACAGGTATCCCTCCGGGGACAAGGCCCCCGACGCCATGTTCAAGCAGGGGCTCTCTTTCCTGGCGCTCAAGGACAGCAAGAACGCGCGTATACTGTTCGAGCTGCTCCCGAAAAAATACCCGAAATCTCCCGCAGCCTCGATGGCGCAGCAGAAACTCTCCGAGATGAAATGAGCAAGAGATAACGATGATCAAGAACTTCGTGCTGGACACGAACGTCCTTCTGCACGACCCAAACGCCCTCCATAAGTTTCAGGACAAC
>Ga0334722_10004713_pt1 | contig 14051 bp, 12 predicted proteins | sample C3_bottom_MG_FD_207210 | JGI IMG/M metagenome (GOLD analysis project Ga0334722, IMG submission 207210) | Sediment microbial communities from Yellowstone Lake, YNP, Wyoming, USA - C3_bottom | ecosystem: Environmental > Aquatic > Freshwater > Lake > Sediment | place: USA: Wyoming | collected...
ACGCGCGACGAGGCCTTCTCGCTCGTGCGGCGCGCCGTCGAGGCGCTCGCCACCGGCGAGGCGTCGGTCATGGCCGAGGCGGTGCGCGTCAAGGCACGCGAACTCCTCGGGCGCGACAGCGAGTCGCTCAGCGACCGCAACTTCACGCGCATCCTGCGTGATACGCACGACGCCGGCGCGGTGGATGTACGTCGTCGCGGTGATTCGTTCGAGGTCTCCCGCGTCGAGGGCACCGTCAGCGTGGCCGATCAGCTGAGCGCCGCCGAGGCACAGGCCAAGGCCGACGCCCCGCCGGCTCCCGCCGTCGCGCCGCAGCCGCGTGGCGTGGGCGCCAGTCGAGGCCTGCCGTCCAAGGGTGGGGGGCGTGGCGCCAAGGTGCCGCCGTCCCTTCTCCTGCTCGGCGTCGTCGATGACACGCCGGCCCCGGCGCCCGCTGCGCCCGTCAAGCCCGCGGTGAGCGCGGCCGATGAGGCGCCGGTCGCCAAGAAGGGTCGTGGCGGCCGCAAGCCCAAGGCCGACGCGCCGGCAAAGGCCGAGGCCGCCGCGCCGAAGGCCAAGGCAGTGCGCAAGCCGCGGGCGAAGAAGGCGTAGGCCGCCCACCGTGCCGCGCGCTCGAGTCATTCGGGCCGACGACGCCGCGTCCCCGCTGGGGGCGCGGCGTCCGTCGTTGCGCGTCCTCCCCCGCGCCTTCTACGACCGCGACACCGAACTCGTCGCCCGCGACCTCATCGGGCGCGTGCTCGAGTGCACGCGCCGCGGCGTCACCTGCCGCGGCATCATCACCGAGACCGAGGCCTACCTCGGCGAGCACGATCCCGCCTGCCACGCCGCCGTCGGTCGGACGGCCCGCACGGCGGGCCTGTACGGTCCGCCCGGCACGGCCTACGTCTACTTCATCTACGGCATGTACTGGTGCGTGAACGCGGTCACCCGTGCGACGGGCCTGCCAAGCGCCGTGCTCATCCGCGGCGTGCACCCCATCGCCGGGCTCGACGCCATGCGCCGGCGCCGGCGCGCCCGGCACGGGCGCCGCGTCGCCGACGCCGCACTTGCCGACGGGCCCGGCAAGCTCTGCGACGCGTTCGGCATCGACGGGCCGGCGCACCACGGCGCCGACCTCGTGCGCGGGCCGTCGCTGCGCATCCTGGCCGGCGCGCCGGTGGACGATGCGCGCGTCCTCGTCACGCCGCGCGTCGGCCTCAGCCGGGCCGCGGACTGGCCGCTGCGCTGGCTGCTGCGCCCTGCGCGCGGCGGGTAGCGGCGAAGAGGGCGGGCCCCCGTCGGGGAGCCCGCCCTCGAACCAGCGGCCGCGTCAGGCCGCGCGCGTCGCTCTGTCTACCGCAGCTTGTCGATCGACGTGCCGAAGTTGTACCGCATGCCGGCCTCCCAGAACGACGTCATGCCGTCGCCGTTGATCAGCCAGGCGCCGCTCCCCTTCGTCGGCATCATCGTGTACTGCGCATACGGGGCAAAACGGTGCCACGTCACCATGAACCCCGCGCTGTAGGTCGCCTTGTTCATCGCCCGTGCGTCGTTGACGCGCGCCTGCGCCGAGTCGCGCGCGGCGGCGCTGTTGAAGAAGGTCCCGATCGGCGCCGCCTGCTTGACGAAGTTGAACGAGTAGCCGAAGCCGGCGTATGGACGGAACCACGTCCAGTTGGGCAGGAAGACGATGCCCTGGAAGCCCACGCGCCGCAGGTCGGTCATCGTCGCCTTGCGCAAGCCCGACGAATTCGGGTCGGACACCGTGGACGAGTCGGTGAAGTAGGCCTGCGATCCGTACAGGTTCAGCGCCCAGCGCTGCCGGGTGATCAGCCAGTCGGCCGAGATCATCGGCGCGTCGATGCGGTGGAAGTACGTGGGGAAGCTGATGCGGCCGCCTCCCACGCCCCAGAACCACGAGTTCTCGATAGGCGCACTGGTCTGTTGCGCCGCGGCGGCGGCGGGAAGGAGCGCCGCCAGCATGAGCGCGCGGCCAAGGCGTGAGATCGTACGCATGCTAGACCCCTCGAAAAGGAGGATCGCCGGCCCGCCCGAGCACCGACGCGACGGAACTTGCCGCGTGGTGACCGGGGCAGCCAGTGGTACCGGATGTAGACGATGCGTGCCGGCCCCGGGTCACGGCCCGGTGCCCGCTATTTCGCCAGCCCCACCCGCCGCGCCACGCTGCTGATGGCGCGCACCGCGTAGTCGAGATCGTCCTTCGTGTGTGCCGCCGAGATCTGGCAGCGCAGGCGCGCCGTGCCCTGCGGCACCACCGGGAACCCGAACCCGGTCACGAAGATCCCCTCGTCGAGCAGCATCTCGCTCATCCGGATCGCGTGCGCCGTCTCGCCGATGATGATCGGCACGATCGGCGTCTCGCCCGGCAGCGGGTTGAAGCCCGCCTCGATGATCGCCTGCCGGAAGTACGTCGCGTTGTCGCGCAGCTTCTGCACCCGCTCCGGGTTGGCTTCGAGGAACTGCACCGCCGCCAGCGCGCTCGACGCCACCGTCGGCGGAAGCGCGTTCGAGAAGAGCTGCGGGCGGGAGCGCTGTGTCAGCATGTCGCACAGCGCCGCGCTCCCCGCCACGAAGCCGCCCGCCGCGCCGCCGAGGGCCTTGCCGAGCGTCGAGGTGATCACGTCCACCTCGCCCATCACGCCGAAATGCTCGGCCGTGCCGCGCCCTGTCGCCCCCAGCACGCCCGTCGAATGCGAGTCGTCCATCACGACGATCGCGTCGTGGTCCCGCGCGATCTGCAGGATCTCGGGCAGCTTCGCGATGCTCCCCTCCATCGAGAAGACGCCGTCGGTCCAGATGATGCGCCGGCGCGCCCCCTTGTTGGCGATCAGCTTCTCCTTCAGGTCGTCCAGGTCGCCGTGCCGGTACACCGCCGTGGTGCACTTGGTGATGGCCTTCGCCAGGCGCACCGAGTCGATGATCGACGCGTGGTTCAGCGCGTCGCTCACCACAAAGTCGCCCTCCTCGGCGATCGTCGCGGTCAGCCCCTCGTTGGCGTTCCAGCAGCTGACGAACGACATCGCCGCCGGGGTGCCCACGAAGTGCGCCAGCGCCGCCTCGAGCGCGCGGTGCACCGTGAACGTGCCGCAGATGAAGCGCACGCTCCCCGTGCCCGCGCCGAACGTCTTCAGCCCGTCGATGCCCGCCTGCACCACCGACGGCTCGGCGCACAGCCCCAGGTAGTTGTTGGACGACAGGATCAGCACCTCGCCGCGCCCCTCCATGCGGACGCGCGCCGCCTGCGGCGACTCGAGGTGGTTGAGCCGCTTGTACACCCCGTCCGCCTTCAGCTGCGCGACGGAGCCCTCGAGCGAATTCGCAAATGCGTTATTGAGCGTCATGGGAGTTGTAAGGTCTGCCGTCTATCGTCTGTCGTCTATCGACTATCGACTATCGTCTATCGTCTATCGTCTATCGTCTATCGTCTATCGTCTAGCCTATCTCAAACACCACCTTCCCCGCCTCCCCGCTCTTGATCACGCCGATCGCCTCCGCGTGCTGCTCCAGCGGGAATCGATGCGTGATCACCGGCGTCGGGTCGAACTTGCCCGAGCGCAGGAACTGCGTCATCTGGATCCACGTGTCGTACATCCGGCGTCCCACCACGCCGTAGACCGTGACGCCCTTGAAGATGATCTCGGTGGCGAGGTTCATCTCCATCGGCTTGGCCGGGATGCCGAGCATCTGCACGCGGCCGCCCACGCGCACTTCCTTGAACGCCTGGTGCACCGCGGCCGGCACGCCCGCCATTTCGAGCACCACGTCCACGCCCAGGCCGTCGGTCGCCTTCCGCACCGACTCCGCCACCTGGTCCGGATGCACGGCGAAATGAGCGCCCATCGCCCGCGCCAGCTCGAGCCGCCGCGGGTTCACGTCGCTCGCGATCACGCAGCTGGCACCCGCCGCCACGCAGATCCCCACCGCGAAGATGCCGATCGGACCGCAGCCCGTGATCAGCACCGTGTTGCCCGGAATGTCCGCCGTCAGCGCCGTGTGGAATGCATTCCCCATGGGGTCGTGGATGCCGCCGATCTCGAACGGGATGTTGTCGTCGAGATGCCAGACGTTCCCCGCCGGCATCGCGATGTACTCCGCAAAGCAGCCGTCGCGGTCCACGCCGATGATCTTCGTGTTCGGGCAGACGTGCGAGTTGCCCGTGCGGCACAGGTGGCAGCGTCCGCACACGATGTGCCCCTCGGCCGTCACGCGGTCGTTCAGGTGCACGTCGGTCACCAGCTTGCCCACCTCCACCACCGTGCCGGCAAACTCGTGGCCCACCGTGAACGGCGGCTTGCAGCGGTTGCGCGCCCAGTCGTCCCACTCGTGGATGTGCACGTCGGTGCCGCAGACGCCGGCACGCGAGACCTTGATCAGGACTTCATTGTCGCGGATGGAAGGAACGGGAACGTCCTTCAGCACGAATCCCGCCGATGGGGATTCCTTGACGAGCGCTTTCACGCGCGGAAACTCCGGAAGCTGGTGATCTTCGCCGGCCCAATTCCGCCGGCGCAGTGGGAGCCGGCGACAACGCGAACGCCGGACGCTGAAACGTCGCCCGACGCGACGCTCCACGGAAGGGCAACGCTGTACGCTGTCCCTTCGCTGGCGACCGCGTGCGTCGTGCGCGAAATTGCGAGTATTCTCCCCTGTCCTGTGAGGGTTTCTCGTGCGGTGCATCGCGGCCCCCCGTAGCATGACCGTCCCGAGGGACGGACGGCGCGGATCGACACCGCATGCCTGACCGCGGCCTGTCGGCCAGCCGGCCGCTGAGGCTCGCAACGCCCGCGCAGGTTGCGGCCATCGCCGTCGCGTGGGCCGCTGCGCTCGCCGCCTTCGGCTGGTTTGCGCCCGGCTTCGCCGTTGACAGCGCCGTCTGGGTGGCCGGCGGCCTCATGCTGGCGCTGATCACGATGACCGCAGTGCCGTTGCGCCTGATGGCCGTCGTGGCGCTCGTGGTCGCCCAGTTCGCCGGCGGACTCGTCACCGCGCCGCGCATGCTGCCCCACCTGATCCTCACCGGTGTCGCCGGCATGCAGGCCTGGCTCGCGGTCAGGCTGCTCGAACGGTTTGGTGCGCGCCGGCCCCGCTTCGACCGCCTCGCTGACGTGGGTTGGCTATTCGTCGCGGGGTGCGCGATCGCCGGCGGCGTCGGCGGCATCGCGGCGGCGGTCGTCGAGCGGTTTGCCCTCGGTGACCCCTTCCTGCACGGATGGCGCGACTGGTGGCTCCCCCAGGCCACCGGCATGCTCGTCGTCACGCCGCTCATCGTGCGCATGGCGCACGAGCCGGAGTGGCACGCCGTGCGGATCCGTCGCACGGCCGAGGCCATCCTGCTCGGGGCGTCCCTGCTGGCGGCGTCCACTTACATCTTCCAGGCGGTCAGTCCCAAGGTCCCGCTCAGCGTGGGCCTCCTGCCGTTCCTCGTCTGGGCCGCGCTGCGGTTCGGCGTTGCCGGCATCTCCGCCGCGTCGCTGCTCACCTGGATGGTGGCGAGCTACGCGGCCTTCCTCCACGCGGGGCCGTTCATCGCCCTCGGCGCCACGCTGCCCGAGCGCCTCGCGTGGACGCACCTCTACGTGGCCGTCACCGGAGGCCTCGTCCTCGCGGTGTCGGCGGCCATTGCCGAACGGCAGGCCGTCAGCGCGCGGCTCGAGCTCTCGGTGGAGGAGCTGCGCCGCGCGTACCTCCGGGTGCAGGCTATCATCGCGTCGGCCCCCGACATGATCGGTGCCGTGGACAACGCGTTCCGCATCAGCGCCTTCAATCCGGCGTGGAGCGCCGCGTTCGAGCACCTCTGCGGCCGGCCGCCGTCCATCGGCCTCGACATGCGCGCGCTGCTCGGGGAACTCGGCACGCCGTGGGCGCTGGCCGCCCTCGACGGCTGGACGCACGCGCTCGCCGGCGAACGGCTCTCGGCGCGGCGCGGCCCGGAGGTGCTCGGCCAGCCGCGCGAGATGCTCGTCGAGTTCTCGCCCATCCGCGACGACGACGGGCGAATGCTCGGCGCCGTGCAGATCCTGCGCGACGTCACCGACGAGCGCCGCCGGCAGGAGGCCGAGGCGCAGGCACGCCGCCTCGAGTCCGTCGGCCAGCTGGCGGGCGGCATCGCGCACGACTTCAACAACATCATCACCGGCATCCTGGCCTACGCGTCGCTGCTCGAACAGTCGCTGGATGCCGGCGATGAGCGCGTGGCCGACGTGCGCGAGATCGAGCGCGCCGCCGGGCGCGCCGCCGAGCTCACCGGCCAGCTGCTCGCCTATGCGCGCCGGCAGCTGGTCGAGCCGCGCGTCCTCGACCCGAATGCGCAGGTGGAGGAGGCCGAGCGGCTGCTGCGCCGCCTTGTCGGTGAGGCGCTCACCTTCCGCGTCGACCTCGCCCCCGGCATCTGGCCCGTGCGCATCGATCCCGCCTCACTCGAGCAGGTGCTGGTGAACCTCGCCATCAACGCGCGCGACGCCATGCCCGGCGGCGGCACGCTGCGGATGACGACGGCCAACGTCTCGCTCGTCGCGGACGACCTGCCGCAGCCCGCCTCGGGGCCCGGCGACTACGTGCGCATCGACGTCAGCGACACCGGGCACGGCATCGCGTCCGACCACATCGGGCACGTCTTCGAGCCGTTCTTCACCACCAAGGACGTCGGCAAGGGCACCGGCCTCGGGCTGGCTTCGGTTTTCGGCATCCTCCAGCAGTTCGGCGGCGCCATCGCGGTGGAGAGCGTCGTCGGCGACGGCACCACCTTCCACGTCTATCTGCCGCGGGTGCGCGCGGCGTAGCAGCCCGCCCCGTGCCGTGCAATACGGCCGCGGCCTGCCGTGCGCGTCACCGGCGGCCGCCCCGCTACAGCAGGCCCGCCGTCTGGCCGCCGTCCACCTGGATCGCCGTGCCCGTCACGAAGCTCGCGCGCTCCGAGGCGAGGAACGCCACCACCGCGGCCATCTCGCGCGGGGCGCCGACCCGGCCGAGCGGCACGTGCGCCGCGCGGCGCTCGAGCAGCGCCTCGACCGTCGTCCCGTCCCGCGCCGCGCGCATGCGCGCCAATTCCGCGGCGCGCGCCGTGTCGAAATGGCCGGGGAGCACGGTGTTCACCAGCACGCCGTCGGCCGCCACCTCGTTCGCCATCGTCTTCGCGAAACCCAGGAGTCCCGCGCGCGCCGTGTTCGACAGCAGCAGGTCGGGCTGCGGCTGCTTGGCCGCGAACGAGGTGAGGAAGATCACGCGCCCCCACCGGCGCTCGCGCATGCCGGGCAGCGCGGCCTGGGCGAGCTCGATGGACGCCAGCAGGTTGAGCCGCAGCGCCTGCTCGAACTGCGCCGTCGTGGCGCGATCGACCTTCGTCGCCGGTGGGCCGCCCGCATTGGCCACGACGATGTCCACGCGTCCCAGCGCCGACTGCGCGGCGAGCACGCACGCGGCGGGCGCGCCGGCGTGCGAGAGGTCCGCGGGCACCGCCACCGCCCGGACGCCGAAGCGCCGCGCGAGATCGTCGGCCACCGCGCCGAGCCGCTCTGCGCCGCGCGCCACGAGCGCCACGTCGCACCCCTCGGCGGCGAGCTCCTCGGCGATCGCACGTCCGAGTCCCGACGATGCGCCGCCTACCAGCGCCACCTTTCCCTTCAGCCCGAATTCCATGCTCAGCTCCCCGCCGCAATGGCGGCCGCCGACGCCGGCGCGACTCGCGCCGCGCCGCGTTGGATGGTCAGCGCCGCCCTGCGGATTCCGTTGAATGAATCGTCACGGCAGTAAACATGACCGCGCCGCGGTGAATCGCAATTGCGCGCACGCCGCGCACGCCGGCCGGCGGCGGCATGCGCCGCGTGTGACATTCTCAGAGGAGAATCGTCGATGCCGCAGTGGCGCGCGCACTCGGCGGCAGCATGAATTCCGCGCGCGTGCGATGCAGGTGATGTCGCCGTCGATGCCGCGATCACGCGATGGGACCGCGGTTGCGTCCCGAAAAAAAATGTCGCGCCGGTACTTGCGCGATTTCGGGCTTTATACAATCGTGTAGGCAAGTTCGAAGCGCGACGAATGCAATGATGTGATCATGTGATGTCGCGCACGCTGTTTTTGAAATGCTGATTCACCGAATCACAACGCGCTCGCAAGGGCCGTGCAAGACTTTCCGTCGTGGCAACGCGGCGGAAGAACCCAGCGATTCACCGGGGAATCGCCAGGGAAAGACCCTCCTTGATAGGAGCTAGTACAATGGCTGCCAAGAAGAAGGCTGCGAAGAAGAAGGTCGCGAAGAAGCCGGCGAAGAAGGCCGCGAAGAAGAAGTAGTTCTTCCGCTCTTCGGAGCACACAGGGGAGCTGGCATCTGCCGGCTCCCCTGTGCGTTTCCGGTCATGCCGGTTTCGTGCGCCGACGCACGGCGTTCGACGACGAGCGCCAGGGACGAAATGCGCGAACGGCCGCGAAGGACGGTGGTGAACGAACGACGAGAAACGAAAAACGGTGAACTGATGACCTGTGGTCAGTTCACCGTTCACCGTTTCCCGTCATCCGACCGCAGGTCTGCGTGCCGCCCCGTCGATCCCTTCGCGCTTGGTGGTGAAAGGAGACGCTACGCCGCGACCGGCTTGGGATGCTCCACGGGTTCCGGTGCCGGGACCGGTCCCCAGATGTAAGCCGAGAGCCGCGGTGTCTCTTCGCCGCGCGGGCCGCGGGAAATGATGATGCCGAGAGGTTCCTGCTCGCTGATTTCCACTTGACGAATCTGGTCCATGACTGCGTTCCCGCTGCGGGGGGTCACTGCCGAGGAGCGGCAGGGCTCATCTGTACATATGGAAGTACATGTATTGGACGTTGCACGAGAGATGCCAGTTTCCATTGGCAGCCAACCTGTTGTATGACATAGGGTTAAATAACAGAAAACCGCCCCTGAATGGGGCGGTTGTTTCGTTTGGACACGACACAATTCCAGAATGCGTGTCAATACGTTACGCCACGGCCTTCCTCGCCACGAACGTCTTCGATGCGCCCTTGTCCTGTACGATCGAGATCGTCCAGCCATCGTACTGCGCGCGCAGCTCGTCCTCGTCGATCATCGACGAACCAGCGATGATGGTCTCAACCAGGTGCACGCCGCCGTCGGTCGTGACACTCTTCAGCACGTCGATCACGCGCGCGCGCTCCAGCGGAGAGAGTCCGGAGAATGCCGCCGGCGTGCAGACAACCGCGGTCAGCGGGTCCGCCGGCGTCCAGGCGTCGAGGCACGTGTGCAGGTCGCCGACCAATCCGCGCACCTTTTCGTCGAGGCCGGCGAATCGGGCGGCTTCCATCATGCGCTCCACCGCCGCGCGCTCGGGTTCCACCGCCGTGACGGCGCAGCCGTTGGCCGCGAGATACAGTGCCGAGCCCTCGACCCGCGCCCCCGTCACCAGCACCGAGCCCGAGCCCGGCAGCGACGGAATGGCCGCCTTCAGCGGCGTATCGCCGCGCAGCCCCCAGTGCTCCGGCCGCTGCAGCTCCGACGCATTGCGCTGCCGCCGCTTGCGCCACGTGTCATACGTCGGCAACCGCAGGCGGCCCGTGATCAGTCGGTCCACCTCAGCCGCCAGCAGCAGCTCCGTCATCCCCATCTGCGTGCCGCTCCCCAGCCGCCGCATGGCCTCGTCGGCCAGCGACATGAGGTACGAGCGGCTCACCGAGTTCTTGTAATCCTCGATCTCGCGCTCGACGTAGAGCTCGTATTCGTGGCGAAGAGAACGGGGACGATGCGTGGTCATGGATTGGGCCGGAGTCCTGTCCCAAGCTAAAATTCCCCACCCACAAAGCAATTCCTTGCGAAAACCCGCGCGCTCACGTCCAGAGCGGCCCGCTTGACCGACCACGACCACCTCGTCACTCTCGATCCACCGTCCACCGTCCACCGTCCACCCTCCACCATCCACCGTCCACCCTCCACCGTCTGCCATCCGCCCTCTGCCATCTGCCATCTGTTCCATATGCCCGAACTCCCCGAAGTCGAAGCCGCCGCCGTCGTCGCCCGTCGGGTGCTCCTCGGCCGCACCATCGCGTCGGTCTCCACGCACCACGCCGCCCAGCGGCGTACGCTTCCCGCGCGCGACGCCCGGCACGTCACGGGCCGTCGCGTGGTGCGCGTGGATCGCCGCGCCAAGCACCAGCACCTCGTGCTCGACGATGGCGCCGTGCTTGCCGTCCACTTCCGAATGAACGGCGACTGGGAGGTCGTGGAGGCCGCGGCCCCGCTTCCCCGTTTTGCGCGGGTGGCGTTGGCGACGACGGACGGCACGCGGCTCTGCCTCGTCGACACGCGCGCCCTCTGCTCGGTGACCTACCATGCGCCGGGTCATCCGCCGGTGCTGGCCCTTGGCCCTGAACCGGACGCGCTGACGGTCGATCACCTGCGCGCGGCGCTGGCTCGACGCACCGGCCCCATCAAGCCGCTGCTGCTCGACCAGCGCGTCGTCGCCGGACTCGGCAACATCTACGCCGCCGAAGCGCTCTGGCGCGCCCGCATCCACCCGGCGCAGTCGGCGCGGTCGCTGACCGACACCCAGGTGGGCGCCCTGGTGCGCGGCATCAAGGCGGCCATCGCCGATGGCTTCGCGCGGCAGGGACGCTATCGCGACGGCCGCCGCGAACGCCCGTTCAAGGTGTACGACCGTGAAGGCCAGCCCTGCGCGCGATGCCGGACGCCCGTGAAGCGTATGGCGCAGGCGGGGAGAAGCACCTACTTCTGCCCAGCCTGTCAACGAAGAACGGCAAACGGAAGACCGTGAACGGTCGTCCGCTGTTCGTTTACCGTTCCCCGTTCTCGAGCAAAAGCCCCTTCAGGTACCCCGTCTCCGGGATCGTCAGCACTTCCGGGTGATCGAGCGGCTGCCCCGTGAGGCCGCGCAGGATCATCGGTCGCTGGCTGTCGGCCGCCGCATCGCGCACCACGTCCAGGAACATCGGCTTCGTCACGTGGTAGCTGCAGCTCGCCGTGAACAGGATGCCTCCTGGCGCCAGCAGTCGCATGGCCCGCAGGTTCAGCTCCTTGTAGCCGCGCAGCGCACCGGCAATCGAGCCGCGGTTCTTGGCCAGCGCCGGCGGGTCGAGGGCGATCACGTCGTAGCGCTCGCCGCGCGCCGCGGCGTCGCGCAGGAAGTCGAACGCATCGGCCTCGACGCACGACAGGTGCTCGATGCCGTTGCGCGCCGCGTTCGCCCGCGCCCGCTCCAGCGCGCCCGCCGAGGCGTCCACCGCCGTCACCGAGTCGGCGCCGCGCGCCAGATGCAGTGCGAAGCTGCCATGGTAGCTGAAGACGTCGAGCGCGCGCCCGCGGGCGTGCGCGCCGAGCATCACGCGATTCTCGCGCTGGTCCAGGAAGGCGCCGGTCTTCTGGCCGGTCCACGGCGCCGCGAGGTACGTCACGCCGTGCTCATTGACCTCCACTTCCTCCGGAACCTGCCCCGCCAGCAGCTCCACCGTCCGCGTCAGGCCCTCGCGGGCGCGCACCGGGGCATCGTTGCGTGCGAGGATTCCGGCCGGGTGCTCCAGGGCCTGCAGCACGTCCACGATCACGTCGCGCTGCGCCTCGAGCGCCGCGGAGAGCAGCTGCACCACCAGCCAGCGATCGTAGCGGTCAACGACAAGGGCGGGGAGCCCATCGCCCTCGCCGTGCACCAGTCGGCAGGCGTTGGTCGCGCCGGCCAGCGGTGCGCGCCGCGCGATGGCGTGCGACAGCTTGGCGTGCCACCAGGCGCGATCGATGGTCGCGTCCGCGTCGCGCTCCACGCGGCGCAGGGCAATCTCGGACGCCGGGCTCCACCACGCCCAACCGAGCGGCTGGCCGCGCGGGTCGGCCACGCGCACCGGGCCGGCGGGAGCGCTCGGCGCCTCGGCCACGTCGCTGCGAAACACCCAGGGGTGCCCGCCGGCGAGCCGCTTGGCGCCGCGCGAGGTGACGACCGCGATGTGCGAGGACATGCGCGGAAGCTACTGGGCGAAGCCGCGCCGCGGCAGACGAGCACGCGCTGGGCGAACCGCCGAGCCGCCGCGCGAGGTGCGGCCTGCGGCTTCCCTTGCCGCCGGCGTACAAAGCGCGCACCGTTCTGCCATGCCGCTCATGGCCCTGCGGGGCGCCACGACCGTCGCCGCCGACGATGCCGCCCTGCTCGCCGAGGCCACGCAGGAGCTGCTGCGCACGCTGCTTGAGCGCAACGCACTGGACGTCGGGCGCGTGACCAGCGCCACGTTCACGAGCACCGCCGACCTCACCTGCGCGTATCCCGCCGAGGCGGCGCGCGCGATGGGATGGGATCGGGTGCCCATGCTCTGTGCCGTTGATCCGCCCGTGCGCGGGGCGCTGCCGCGCTGCGTCCGCGTCCTGCTGCATGTCGACGTCCCCGACGCGGCCACGGCGGCCCGGCACGCCTTCCTGCGCGACGCAGCCGCGCTCCGTCCCGACTGGAGCGATCCGCGGGGTTAGGGTGCGCCGTTCGCGACGCCAGGGGCGCCGCGCGCCGGTGACACTGAAAGCCTACGGCTTGCGTCGCTTCTTCGGCGCTTTCAGCGGGGGCAGCGATTCGAGCGGCGCACCGGCGGCCCGCGCGGCCGAGTCGCGGGCGGCGCGCACCGCGTTGAGTTCACGCGTGGCCGAATCCGGTTCCGCTGCCGACCGCACCAGGCGAATGGCCGCGAGGTGCTCGCGGTATGTCGTGCGGAACTCGTGGTGTCCGTCCGGGTGGGCGACGAAGAACCGGTACGGCACGTGCGCCGGGTGCAGGGCGGCAATCAGGCTGGCCAGGCCCGGCGACCCGATGGGCCCCGGCGGGAGCCCCAGAACCCGATAGGTGTTGTACGCCGACTTCACCTTGAGGTCCCTGAAGTAGACGCGCCCAGGGCGCTTGCCCAGCGCATACGTGACGGTCGGGTCGGCCTGCAGCGGCATGCGCGACTTCAGGCGGTTCAGGTAGACGGCGGCCACCACCGGTCCCTCCTCGCGACGGCGCACCTCACGCTCCACGATCGACGCCAGCGTCACCGCGTCGTGCCGGCTCAGCTTCAGGCTGTCGAGCGCGCTGTCCCACTCGGGGCGCCACAGCTGCTCGAAGCGGTGCACCATCACCGTCACCGCCTCGAGCGCGGTGACCTGGTCGGGGAAGGTGTACGTGTCGGGGAAGATGTACCCCTCGAGCGTCGGCGTCGGAATGTCGAGTTCGCGCCGCAGGGACGAGTCGCGCACCGCCATCTCCAGCGAGTCGCGCGACACGTCGAGCGCCTCGGCCAGGAGCGGCACGATCTGCGCCAGGTCGTACCCCTCGGGAATGGTGACCGTGTGCACGATGCCGCGGCCGCGCCGCAGGTCGTCGAGCAGCTCGTTCCAGGTGGCGCCGCGGGCCAGCATGTACGTGCCGTAGCGCATGGACCGGTCGCGACCGCGCAGGTTGGCGTAGATCCCGAACAGCCGCGCGTTGCGCACGAGCCCGTGCGCGGCCAACGATTCCGCGGCAATCCGGAACGTGGCGCCTTTCGGGATCGTGACCCGCTGCGTCGGCCCCTTGGGCATGGTGCAGCCCGCAGCGCCGAGGAGCAGGGCGACGCCGAGGACGCGCAGGATCCTACGAGGCATCGTCGCCTCCCGTGTGGTTCGTGCGGGCCGAAAGATCGTCCGGGTCCGGTTCGGCGTTCCAGAGGCGTGCCCCCTGCGCCAGCGCCTGCTCCAGCAGCACGGTGGCCGCCAGCGCATCCACGTCGCCGCGGCGTCCCCGGGTGGAGCCTTCCATGGCCTTCACCGCGCGCAGGGCCGCCGACGTGGTGAAGCGCTCGTCGAGCAGGCGCGCCGGGTGTCCGGTGCGCGACTCCAGTTCGTGGGCGAGGCGGCGCGCCTCGAGGGCGCGCGGCGTGTCCTCGCCGGCCTCGTCGAGCGGCAGGCCCACGAGGAAGGCCGTCGCGCCGATCTCCGACGCCTTGGCCAGCAGCGCGGTCAGCGGCGGTCGCTTGCCCATCCGACGCTCCAGGAAGCCCGCTGGCTGCGCGATCAGCCGCGTCGGGTCGCTCATCGCGAGCCCCACGCGCTTGTCGCCCAGGTC
>Ga0334722_10004714_pt1 | contig 14051 bp, 21 predicted proteins | sample C3_bottom_MG_FD_207210 | JGI IMG/M metagenome (GOLD analysis project Ga0334722, IMG submission 207210) | Sediment microbial communities from Yellowstone Lake, YNP, Wyoming, USA - C3_bottom | ecosystem: Environmental > Aquatic > Freshwater > Lake > Sediment | place: USA: Wyoming | collected...
GTACGGGTCGGACCCGAGTTTCATCTCCGTCTCGACGTGCGTGAGAATCCTCTTAACTCGGTCCCTGATGATTGCGACGACCTGTTGGTCGTCGGGTTCCGCCACAGGCTGCGGATTCTTCGCCGTGTCGCCGGTTTGGCTCTCTTCGTTCGGTTGCGCCTGAGGCTCCTCGGTGTTGAGCCCAAGTTTCTCTGGCTCACGGTGTTCGATGCCGTCGGCGGGCTTCTTGTACTTCCGACTTCCCATCAGGTCGTTCTTCACGGTCTTGATCTGATCCATGACGAAGCCGCCGCCCTTCTTCATCATGCCCATGACCGTCTCGAACTTGTCGGCAATCGACATCGACCCCCAGTCCTTCTCGCCAGCGGAGAGCGCATGGGACAGGATCTCCTGCATCATCCCCAGCCGGGCCTGTTCCATGTTCGACTGCGAGTTGGTGGTGGCCTTCTGCATCTCGGACATCATCGGCAGGAAGTCCTTCATCGAGGTCCGGCTGTCCATGAGCTTGAGGAGTATCTGCTGCTGCATGGCGGCGTTGGGGTCCTGCTTGTTCATCATCGCCATCATCATCTGCATATTCGACTGCTGCTGGTTCATCATCATCTGGAACATCTTGTCGTCACCCTTGTTCTTGGTGACGTCATCGAGTCGTCGATCCAGATACGTGATGGCTTCCTTGAGTTCGTCGCGGAGGCTTCGGTGCCCGTCGTCCTTGGGGCCGCCGTTTCCCTTCTCGATCATGGCGGTGAGATGCTGCATGGAGACTTGGTTTTTCATCATCTTGATGATCTGGGCCTGAACCTTGTCCATCTCGTCTTCGTCGCCGCCCGCCTGTGCCTTCTGCGCCTTCGCGGTGAGTTCTTCGAGCGCCTTCTTGTTGCGGGCGGTGATGAAGTCGTACTTCGAGGCTTGCGCCTCTTTCCGGCGGGACTCGACGTCGTTCAACGACAAGTCGTCGTCGGGGTCCGGTGGTGACTTCCTCCCCGCGCCGTTCCCGTTGCCCTCTGCCACCTTGTCGGCCCCGGCTTGCAGGTCTTCGTTCTCGAACGTGGTTTCTTCTACTCGCACCTTCTTACGCGCCATGGATGATCCCCTTCTTGCTGTCGCCCTCGGCAATCTTCTTGTCGCTGTGAGCCCGGATCCGCTTCTTGCCATCTTCGTCGAAGATGAGCGGCGTCTCGCACTTCTTGCATACGAGCTGCTGAAGCGGCATGATCCCCGTCTGGTCGATGTCGAGCCGGTTGTACACGATCTCTACTTCATCGGAAGGTTTGAACCGTCTTGACCCGCACTCGCACTCGAAGAAGTTGCACATCTCGATTGGGATTTGGCCGACTTCCTGCCGACCCGGACGTCCGTTGTTCTTGCTCATGGATCCCCCTTTCCTTGGTGATGGGCCAGATGGTACTCAGAGTATCTTGAGCCTGTAAAGGATTATTTGTATTCTTTTTCGTATGGAACTACGACCGTTCGGACTCTCCCCGCGCCAACTGGGAACAAGCCCCAGACAGCTTGGCATCTCCCCTCGGCAACTGGGTCTTGGTTACTCGTGGCTGGCTCGGCCCGCGAGTTTCTGGCGCGAAAGGTACATGGGTCGGTACTGGTTTACCGCAGACCTCGGTGAACTGGAGCCTGTCGAAGACGAAGACTACTAGGCTCCACACCAATCAAGACCCAGATTCATCAGGGCCCTGTTCCGTATCGTGCATCCTGCATCCTGCGCGGTGACCCCGCATCCGTCCCCCCGCGACCCGTCACGATGTACCCCGGCCCCGGCATTGCTGCAATCGCGTACCCCGGCCTATGGCGGGGCCGATCCGTGGCACGGTATCTGCGCCCCCTACCCCCGGATTCACACGTTTGTTGACATTCCACGTCCGAATGTGACAATGCCCGTCCGATTCCTGCGATTCCTGCGAAATTTTCTCCGGTATGGCCTTTGCAGTAAGACTCCCATGATCGTCGGCCTATGTAGACCCCGCGAGGGGTCGGGGCCGGGTACGGTCGGTTCCAGCATGGAGGATTTTATGGGTCTCGCATCGGAAATTGCGTCACGGTCGGGTCGGTCGGGCAAAAAGGCAAAACCCGCGGGGGAGTCGATTCACTACGTGGTCTTCCGGGAGAAGGACGGCACGTGGAGCCGGGTCTCGAAGATGTTCGGGACCGATTCTTGCTCCGACATCGCGGCGGTTCTCCTCGCGGTGGAACAGCATGCCCAGAAGGAATTCGAGTCGGTCATCAAGACGGCTTACGAACGTTTGACCGGGGCCCCGGCGACCCCCGTCAAGGCCAAGAAAACCAAAAAGGCCAAGGGGACCCCGGCCCCCGCGGATGCCCCGGCCCCGGTCGAATCGGCCCCGGCGACGTCCTAGGACCCGACGTCATCAAGGCCCCCGAGAAGGATTCTCGGGGGCCTTTTCCTTTGGCGTGTAACTGGAGCTTGGTACAGGGGGCCAGCGGAAGCTGGAACAGGACCATGTTTGCGAAGATGCTTGCCGATCTCGTGCGCGGATCATCGCCGCGCAAGTCCAGTGGTCGTTCACCCTCGGAAGAGAACAGGAGCTTGGTGCGCCAGACGCTCGGTTCGCTCTACCCGAAAGTCAGCACGGCACCCATCACCAGAACCACCGACGGGCTCATGCGATGCCGCTGGTGCAACGTCGCGGATGGTGATGGCCCTCATGCGAAGATCGTTGACAAATCCTTGGCCCTTTGCGAGTGGTGCTTCAGGCAAGTCTTGAGGGCCAAGGGCCGCCGATGCGTGTACTGCGGAGAGGTGTCGGGACGTCGCCTGACGGACGGGCTCTGTATGCCGTGCCAAGGGGACGCGACCAAGACCCCGCACAACCTCGAGCGGATCACGCGACATCTCGGGTGGGTCGCAGGATAGTTTTCTCTTCCATGCTGGGGCCGGACGCGGCGGGTTGTCGCGTTCGGCCCTTTTGCTTTCACCGGAGGATCAGGGCCATGGTTCCAAAGAAGTGCGCGTGCGGTGAGGAGTTCGGCAAGACGCCGTGCCATGCCCACCAGTACGCTTTCGAGATGTGCGACATCCTGTCGAAAGTCCATCGCTACCAGTTCGATCTCGACTGGGTTCAGGAGATGGAATCACAAGCCTTCGCCGCGACTCAGGGGGACTTCACCTACTGGGATTTCCTGATGATCAAGCTCCAAGAGGTGACGTTCGTCGTGACCGGTGAGGAAGTGACCTACAAGATTCCGAAACACAAAAGCAAGGAGGATCGACGTGCCCCGTAAACACCTTGACCTGACGGGCGAGGACAACTTCGCCAAGCGGGTCTATCTGCTCAAGGCGGAAATGGATTCCGCGCTACTGGCTCCTGATATCTTCAAGTCGAAGATGGAAGGTGCCCACCGTCCCAGCGAGAAGCCCGCGAAGTTCCAGATCCGTCTCACGGGTCCCGTCATGGACACGCTCACCGAGGCCAAGAACCTGAAGGTGCGGTATCCCAACTCGCTGATCAGGATCATGAAGATGGCCCGCAACAAGAAGAAGCGGAACGAGAACTTCGTGAGCGACAACATCCGGGTCTACATCACCGTTCGACAGTGACCCGTCAAGGCTGCCGACTCCCCTCGGCAGCCTCCCGGGGCGGACCTACTGTGGGTCCGCACGTATCGTTACTGTGATGGAAGGAGATCGAGTATGGAGTTCCGAAGTCTGATGAAAGGGTACGTGACCGCCGGGTATCCGGCAGTCATGGTACAGACGTCCGAGTACGAGAGGGTCATCCCTGACCTTCGGAAACTCGCGACGGACCTCAAGTTGAAGTTCTTCGAGTGGAACGTCCTCGACGGCATCTCGAAGGATCGCGCCGCGTTGAACGAGGAGACGAAGGATCCTCTCGCGGCGCTGCTGTACATCCGTCGGCTGGATGTCCCCGAGAAGTCGATGGTGGTCTTCAAGGACTTCCACTTCCACCTGAACGGCGTGGAAGCCATCGAGGCGATCCGGCAGTTGGCGGACATCTGCAAATCGTCGAACAGGTACATGGTGTTCCTGTCGCCGGTGGGCGAGATCCCGCGTGAGATCGAGAAGCTCGTCGTGCTGATCGAGCACCAGCTTCCCACCCGCGACGAGATCCAGCTCATGCTCGTGGACAACCTGCCGTACGCGAAGGATCACTTCAAGAAGCTCAAGAAGGACGAACTCACCGACCTTCTCGACTCCGCGAAGGGCCTCACGCAGTTCGAGGCGGAACAGGCGTTCGCCCTGTCCTTCAGCACCAAGGACGGATTCGACAAGTCGGTGATCCACCAGCAGAAGAAGCAGATCCTCTCCAAGAATCAGGTCTTGGAATACGTGGACATCGACAAGGCGGAACTCCCCGAGGTCGGGGGCATGGAGAACCTCGTGATGTGGCTGGCGAAGCGCAAGAAGGCCACGAGCGACAAGGCCCGTGAATACGGGCTGCCCCGCCCGAAGGGAATCCTGTGCGCGGGTCCCCCGGGAGTCGGCAAGTCCCTCCTCGCCAAGATGGTTGGGGTCCTGTGGGACGTTCCCGTATTGCGTCTCGACATGGGCCGGGTATTCGCCGGGCTGGTCGGGGCATCCGAGGCGAACATGAGGTCCGCACTTCGCATCGCGGACGCCATGGAGCCGTGCATCCTGTGGGTCGATGAGTTCGAGAAGGGACTGGCTGGCATCAGCAGTTCCGGCAGCACCGACTCCGGCGTCACGGCCCGGGTCGCGGGATCGTTCCTGACGTGGATGCAAGAGCACAAGACGAGCGTCTTCGTGTTCGCCACCGCCAACGACGTGACGAAGCTCCCGCCGGAGTTGCTCCGCAAGGGCCGCTTCGACGAGTTGTTCTGGATCGACCTCCCGACCGAAGAGGAGCGTGTGGACATCTGGAGCATCCACATCAAGCGGATCAAGCGTGACCCGAAGAAGTTCGACATCGCCACGCTCGTCGAGAAGTCCAAGGATTTCACCGGGGCCGAGATCGAGGCCAGCCTGTACGCCGGGATGTACACCGCGTACTCGCTCGATCAGGAGGTGAACGACCTCCACGTCATGAAATCCTGCATGGAGACGATCCCCATCGCGAGGCAGATGGCCGAGGTCATCCAGAAGGGTCGGGACTGGGCGAACAACCGCGCCGTCAAGGCGACCATCGAGAAGAAGGAGGGCGACCGGGGTCGGAAAGCCCTCTCGTAACTTTCGAGAAGGATGGGGCAGATACTGTTCTATCCCTCGATCTCCACCCCCGCCGTCGTGAGGCGGCGGGGGCTTTTTCAAAACTGTGATGGAGGAAACAATGACGCAAGCAAGCGTCCAACTCGAAAGCAAGAAGCAAGAAATTCTCAACGTGTTCGTTGACGGGGTTTGCCTTGATTTGGACATAGGCTTCCCCCGCTTCGAGCGCAATCTCGATGCGAAGGACGTCGGCATCAACGCCGCCGACATCCCCGACATCTTCAAGCTGGGCAAGAAGCAACTCGTCTCGAAGAAGATCCTCGGCCTGTTCGCGTCCATCGACGCGAAGGCGAGGCGGGAGTTGGAGTTCTACAGCCTCAACGCCCCGATGCTCAAGGACAGGTTCGTCCCGTTCCGGTGCATCCCGGGGCTCGAAGAGTCCCTCACGACCCTGAAGGCGGACTTCCACAAGAGGGCGGCGGAGTTCTTGGAGAAGTACGAACAGATCAAGCGCGAGATGCTCTCCACCTACGCCGCCCACCGGGACGCCATCGAGAAGCTCTACCCGTCGAGGGATGAGGTCGAACGGGCGTTCCATTTCGAGTGGAGGGCGTACTCGTACTCCCTGCCATCGAAGATCCAGAAGAAGGCGGTGGACCTCAAGATGTCGCAGGAGGCGTTCGTCAAGGCGAACGCCATCGTCGAGCGGAAACAGCAGGAGATGGTCGTCCAGTTCGACCTGTGGGCGGTGGACATCGTGAAGGATGCGAGACAGGCAGCCCACACCCTGTTCAAGACGGTCAGGGACAAAGTGGCGCATGGTGAGGCGATCCATTCCAAGACGGTCGAGTCGCTCCGCGAGTTCATCGACAAATTCAGGATGATGAACTTCGTCGGGGACGCCGCCCTCGAGGAGGCTCTCGCCGGTGCCCGTGGCATCTTGGATGCGGGCGTGTCGTCGAAGTTCGGCAAAGAGGCGTTTCTGGAAGCCGCCAACGAGATCGTCAAGGCTGCTGGCTCGGTCAGCGACGTCTCCGAGGTCACGGGCTCGTACCGGAGGAGGTGCTTGGAGTCTTGACGCGGGGCCGTTCATGTATATAATGGGCGTATGCCTTCTCCACGACCTCTCGCTGATCGGTTTTGGTCCCGCGTTATGAAAGGCGGCGGTTGCTGGCCGTGGTTCGGGTCCAAGACACAAGCAGGGTATGGGCAGTTGATGACGTACGTGGACGGGCGGCAGAAATTGATGGTCGCCCACCGTGTTGCATGGATCGTCTCACGGGGACCCATCCCCGATGGATTGTTCGTTCTTCACAAGTGCGACAACCGCGCCTGTGTACGGCTATCGCACCTCTTCTTGGGTACGAAGTCGGACAACAACAAGGATATGGCTAAGAAGTTCCGTTGTGGTCTGTCGAAGCTGACGAAGGATCAAGTTAGATTAATAAGGAGGGCATACAAAGGCAAGCGAGGTGAGTTACAGACACTCGCAAAGCAGTACGGCGTCACAAGGCAATGTATCTGGTACACGATAAACAAACGGATTGGAGGATGAATGTCCCACGTCTCAACGTGTGAGTCGAAGATGGATGACAAGGTGGCCGTGAAAGCGGCTTGCAAAGATCTCGGCCTCAAGGTGGACGAGAACGTCGATGCCAATCTCGGGTTCAACAACATCATCCGCAAGGCCGACATTCGGATCACCTTCCCCGACGGCACCCAGATGGCGCTGGTCTGGAACAAGAAAACAAAGACCTACGAGGCGAAGTCGGATGATTACTACGGCAAGGTGTCGAAGCTGCTCGGCGGCGATCTCCGCAAGCTGAAGCAGGGCCACGCCCTGAAGAAGCTGGAGATGGTCGCCCGCAAGAACGGCTACCGGGTGTCGAAGGGCACGGTCGATCAGAAGACCGGGGACGTCAATCTCTACCTCTACGAGTGAAAGGAACAGCATGACCGCACCAAAGCGAAGGATCAACGTCAAGATCAAGGTGGACGGGTCCATCGTCTTTGCACCGTCCGGTTACACCGGCGCGAAGTGCAAGGACGCGACCAAGCACCTCGAGCGGGCGTTCGGCGGGGCCACCAAGACGAAGGCCACCACCGAGATGAACCAGCAGGAGATCGAGAAGGCCAAGGTCAGTCAGGGTGGAGGTGGGGAGTGAGGATCCCAATCCGCATCACACCCGAAGGCAAGATCTACGGGATGTTCCCCGACTCGATGGACCTGAGAAAGCTCGGTCGGGTGAAAGTCTCCCGCCTCTCCCATGTCGAGTTCAACGACCGGGCTCAGGCGTGGACGATCTATTCCTGCTTGGACAAGCGATACCTCATGTTCGCGTTCAAGACCCGAAAGGCCGCTCTCGCCTACGAGCGGAAGTACATGGAGTCGATGCTCTCCGAGATCAGGAAGATGTTCGTCGCATGATCGTCGAGTGCGGCCATATCAAGGCTGGAACCGCGACCCGTCAGGTTGAATTCCTGACGGGTCCGTTCGCCATGCACAAGCTGATACACGGGGTCCTATTCGAGTGCCTGATGGAGCGTGCCCCTCGTAGATTGCGGGCGTGTTCCGTCCGGTGCTTGGGTGCTCTCGTCATGGCCTGTTATGACGACACCGAGGAAGACTTCAAGGATGACCACCAACCAGCCATAAGGAAACTGCTCGAATGATGAAGACTCTGAAGCGGTCGGATCTCGCCGCATGGGTGAAGAGGTCAAGGGAAGAGTCGGAGCGGCGGTTCCGGGTCAGCCTAAAAGAGCTGATTGAGAAGAACCTTGTCGTGGTGAGGATCGACGAGAAGACCCGGCAGATGGAGATTACCCCGACCCCGAACGGCGCCGCCAGCCTCAGGTCGTTCGGCATCCACGGACCCACGACGAGATCGTTCAAGAGTTAACCTCTTTTTTTTAGGCGGGTATCAGGAGCCTGATTGGGACTCTCCGGCCCCGCCTAAGTACGAACGTAACGCAATGACTACAGTACGGGTTCACGATAGCCGGATCCGCCGATTCCTCAACATCATCGGTGCGGGTGCCAACTCTGTAGCAACCGTGAGTGTCAGGATCGACGGGAAGCGGGTCACCCTTTCAGCGGAATGCAAGGGAATGACGCGGATCAATTACGAGATCGACCGCTGCGACAAACTCGACGAGTCGATCCTCTCCGGCGTTCTCATCACGACGAAGACCCACATCAAGCGAGCTCTGGGGTCACCCGGCGGTCTTGGGTATTTCAGGGTTGGTGTCGGAGATTTCCTGTGGAGCATCGAGGGGCATCCTGCCCACCGATTGCTTTCCATCCAGTACGCAGTCGAGGAGAAACTCAATAAGCAACTTCCGAGGTGTGAATTTGGAATCGACGCGGGAATCTTCCACACGGTGCTCATGCGGGCGCTTCCATTTCTCGACGAGACGGATGATAGGGACCGTGGCCTTGATACGATCCTATTGGAGATCACGAAAGACGAGATGACCATCGTCGCCTCGACGGGCATCATCCTGTCGGTCGAGAAGATGCACGTTCTGGCTCCTCGCGTGATGCCGAAGTCGATACCGAAGATCCGTCTGACGATTGGGTACTGGGTCGCCAAAGCCTTCTGCAAGGCCGTTGGGTATCACTTCAAAGAGCACCATGAGCAAGTCTACTTCAGGCTCAGCCCGACATCCGAGTTGACCACCAAAGAGGATGGTTTCATCACGCCATCCGGCTACGTGATCCAGTACGGGCCTCTCTCGATTTACTCTGAGTGCAAGTTCAGCCGTGCCACGGGCTATAGGACCGTGTTCAAGGATGTGGACACGATCCCCTTCTGGTACATTACACCCGGCGGGATCAACCAGCTCACGGATATGTGCAGGAACGCGGACAGCAGGGATTACATAACGCTCGCGCCGGGTGTAGGCAGATCCTACATCGACGTCACCTACAAGTCGTTCCCCAAAGAGTGTACGTCCCACCACGGGATCGACGGGGAGATCAACCATAAGATACTCCTGAACCCGAGAGGCTCAGGACCATCCTCGAATCATTGAATGGCGAGGGCAAGTACGACCTGACCCAGAACGTCAAGGTCCGCGTCGTATCGGATGGCAGTGACCCGAACGTGTTCCTCGTTCGATACGGCAGCAGGAAGATGGCCCTCGCGGCGATGAAAGAATAGGTCTATTTTCCATCACAGTGGGGTGGCATCGACGTGCGGTGCCACCCTTTATTCCATTGTGACGGACGATGTGTCCACCCTATTGCCGATGTGTCCCCAAACGGCACAAGGCATTTGTATAGTACATATATGACAACGAATCACATGGAACCGTCGGCAGCAGTCCCGTGCGCGAATCCGGCCTGCATCGTCAAGGGCATCATGGCGAAATGCCGCCTCTGCGAGAATCGCGTTTGTATCCAGCATTACCAGTTGGTCCGCGACGACAACGCCGATGGCAAGGTGGCGGCGGAGTGCTGGCAGTGTTACGGCATTCACCCCGACAGCAATCATGAACGGTCTGTATATCTTTAAGGAGCTACTGTGATGGAGGCACTCATGGCGACTGGCGTTCTTGAGAAGTACAACGGGAAGTACCCCGAGGCAATCGTCGCGCTGTTCGCATTGCTCAAGGGGCGGTTGGACACCGATGGAGCCGCGTGGTTCACCACCGAAGACTCCAACAAAATATCGGAGGTCTACAAGATCGAGTCGAACGGGATCGGGAGCCTCTACAAGTTCGTAGAGGCATATCTTGGCGTTGATCTCGACCGGCGCGGGAAGAAGCCAGATCAGGTCGTGATGTTGATGGATCTATTCAAGCAGACCGATGGAGAGTGGACCGACGAGGTGCGCGACCTCTTCTTGGAGAAGTATCCAGAGTACAAAGGCGGGAAGGGCATCGGGCCGTTGATCGGTGCGGCCCGTCGCAGACTCGGGTTTCAGGGACCCGTGAAGTCGCCATCCACACGAGTACCGCAGGAACCGCCTCCGATCCCGATGGCGTCGGGGCTCGAAGATGCGAACATCCTGTTCCAGCAGTACATCAAGAAGCTGAAGAAGAAGGAGACGTTGGAGCAGGAGTTGGAGCAGATCAAGAAGGAACTCGAGGTGTACGCTCCCATCGCGAAGACGATGGAGGCGATTCAGAACGTCGTCAGGAACGTCAAGGAAGCTGAGGAGAGGATCAAGTGAACACGCCGGACATTAAATCGTTTCTCCGTCTCACGGCTGAGATGATGGACAAGCACAACATGGGGAGCCTCCGTGGATACAAGCATAGGTCGATGTATCACCTCGTGCTTGCCGAGGGCCATGGATTCAAGACCGAGGCATTGACTCCCGACGAGGAGTTGACGCTCAAGCCGATACTGGAAGTCATGGGCAGACGGAAGCCAGAGCTTCGGATGTGCTACATGAACGCCTACAACATGGCGGATCTGGCGCGGACGATGCACGTCGATATGTTCTACGCGGAGGGCTTCGCGGCTGGAATCATCCCGGTGACCCATGCGTGGAACGTCTTCCGTGGGAAGGTTCTCGACCTGACGTGGAGGCCGCGTGGGATCAAAGGCTACGTGAACGACGACTCGGTGCAAGGTCTGATCAATCGGATCAACTCGAACATAGTGGACAACTCGTACCACGGGTTCGAGTTCCCGATGGTCTACATGACCGCGCTGATCTACAAACACGAAGCCTACGTGTCGGGCATCGACGATTGGGAAGGCAGATGGCCGCTATGCAAATATGGCCTTGAGCTGTTCAAGGATAAAGTGCGTCGCGGCAGGAGATTCAAGAAGGAGGTGTTGGTTGGAAAGGTCTGACCGCGAGATGATCGGTGCGAGTGAGGTCATCGACGTCCACACGACCGAGGACGTCATGGAGATGGCCGAGAAGCGGACGACGTGGGTGTCTGGCATCATCCATCGCGCCCTCGGGATCCTGAAGCCGGGCGACGTCGTGTCGATGGAAGGCAAGCCGTACATCGTGGCGCCGGGTTGCTACAAAGTGGCCCGTCTCTTCGGCGTCTCGATCAAGTACGGCGGCAAAGTCCCGCAGAAGGTCATCGGGCAGGACGATCTGGGCGTCTACTACTTCTACGTTCACGGCGCGACCGTCTCTCTGCCAAACGGCATTGATGCGGTGGACGTGATCGGGAATTGTTCGTCCCGCGACAAATTCTTCGCGATGGTTCGCGGTGAATGGAGGCCGCAGTCCGAGGTGGACGAACTGGACATCATGCAGAAGTGCGTGACGAACTGCGACCGCAAAGGCATTGTGAAGTTGTTGGGCCTTGAGAACTTCACATGGGACGACCTTCAGAAGTTCGCGAAGATCACGATGCAGCAGTGCCAGTCGTTCTCGTTCAAAAAACCAGCCGCACCGGAGAAGGCCGCGACGCAGCAGCAGAGTCCTGCGCTACAGCAAGCCGTTCGGACGTCTTCGCCGTTGGGCACGGCACCGCCTAAGACGGAAACGGCTCCGGTAGCGTCCGGCAGCTCCGGCCCGACGGGACAGGTCCAGCAGGAAGAAAAGTCCAGAAAGCAGGTTGCCCTCGAACACATCGAGGCATGGAGGGGGAAACACGATGTTACGTTGGTATCGGCCATCAAGACACTCACCGGAGGCAAGTCAACGCTGGGCCAACTCACCGATGATGAGTTGGAGGGAATCATTACCAAGTGTGTTCAGGATAGCGGTTCATAGGAAAGGAGCATCCGTGGGAAGCAAGAAGGGCAAGAAGAAGGTGAAGTACCGCACGCCGAGCCTCAAGGAACTGAGGAAGAACGGCGCGGCGGTCACGTCCAAGAAGGGCAAGGCGCCCAAGAAGGAGGTGTCGAATGGTCCCAAGTTGACGTGGCGTGATAAGAAGGCCGCTCGAGCGATGGAGCGGATCTTGTTCGGGACGAAGAAACGCTCCTAGGGCGACAATCGTCCAGTCGCTTACTTAGTTGGTTGGTATACACGACAGTGAAAATGGCGGGCGACCGGGTGTTACCTGTGGGAACACACCTGTACTCCGCACCGACCACGGGGAGGCCGCGCCCGTTGCAACGGGGCAGCGACGCTTTTAAACGCGAGAACGTAGGTCGGCGGTTGCGACTGAGTTTAGACTTCGGGGCTTGGGATGGAGGAGCGGAACCGGGATTACTCCGGGTGAGGCTCTATCTCCCAAGCCCTATTATTTTCGAGAGAGACAAATGAACGGACCCATGAACCTCGCTGATGCTGTCGCCGCACAGAAGGCGACCAAGATCGGCCCACGGACCTGTGCCTCGAACCGTTGCTCCTCGATGGGGCAGGAGTGCGACCGTCGTCTCGTCTACGAACGGACGCGCTGGCAGGACAAGAAGATGCACGACGTCGAGCTACAGAATATCTTCGACCTCGGAATCTATCTCGAAGATCACTACCTACAGGAACTCAAGGCGGCTGGCTTCACGATTATTCAGCAGCAGCGGTCTTTGTCGATTCCCGACGCTGAAATCACGGGGTCTATCGATGCGGCGATCCAAGACGTACCGTCCGGGGACCTCTATCCCATCGACGTCAAGACTATGAGTCCCCACGTCTGGACGAAGCTGGAATCGGTGAACGACTTCTTCGACCACAAGTACGCCCACGTCCGGGGCTACCCGACGCAGGTGCTACTCTACGCCCACATGATGAACTCGAAGTGGGCTTGCATCTACGCGGTGAACAAGCTGACGGGGAAGCCGAAGGACTTCTGGTTCAAAGTCGCGGACTACGGCGACGTGGTGGCAATCGCCATCGAACGGGCCAAGGCGATCAACGTCCACATCAGGGCCAACACCCTTCCAGACAGAATCGAGGACCTGACGGCGTGCGCCAAGTGCCCGTTCGCCCACGTCTGTCTGCCCGACAAGCAGTTCTCGGAAGAGAGCCTCCTGACCGACGAGGATTTGCTCGTGAAGCTCGAACGGTGGCACGCGACCCGGGACGTCGCGAAAGAACACGATGAACTCGACGAAGAGGTGAAAGGCCGCCTCAAGTCGATCAAGGGCCTGAAGACCGCGAAGATCGGGGACTTCGCCATCACGATCCAAGACCGCGAACGCAAGGAGTGGTGGGTTGACGAAAACACCCGCAAGCTGATCGGGGAGTTGAAGAAGAACCCCTACAAGGTCGCCGTGATCAGGAAGTTTCTCGACACGTCGGAGGACGTATGACACCCGAAGCTACCGCGATACAGTTTGCCTTGAAGGAGATTGACAACCACGTCGCGGCATCCGCAAGACTTCTGGATCTCATCGGGGACAGAGATATATGTCGATCCTGCAAAGGAGAAGGTGCAGTAAAGGAGTGGATTGCCGCAGACGAGACAGTGAGTGCGAACTGCAAGACGTGCAAAGGATCAGGCGTTGTTAGGGAGAAGAGATCGTGAGCAAAGACGACAGGTTCGACCGACCCATCAAGATCTACTGAGCGGTCATCGTGCGGTACGGTCGTACCGTTCCGATCAAGAAGGGTTACTTACCCGCATTCTCCGTGGACACCGAGGAGGAGGCGAGGTCTCTCCTCGTGATGTCGTGCGGCACGAATATGAATGGGGAGTTCGTCGCCAAGGAACTCGTCTACGAGCAGACGTTGGACAACTTGTGGGCGTTCAGCGACCGCCTCAAGGTCAACTATGAAAGGATGAAGAAGGTGAAGGATGGCAAACTATAGGCGTGGCCGCGACTTCGAGTACAAGGTTCGGGACTGGTTGAAAGAGAACTACAGCGACATCGTGATTCGATCCGCAGGAAGCAAGGGCGAGTTCGATCTGGTCGGGATTCACTACAACACCGGACAGGTGCGACTCGTCTCCTGCCGGAACAAGAAGCGATGGAGCGGGCTTGAGAAGCAGCGGCTGAACATGATCCAGAAGAAGACGAGTCGCA
>Ga0334722_10004715_pt1 | contig 14050 bp, 12 predicted proteins | sample C3_bottom_MG_FD_207210 | JGI IMG/M metagenome (GOLD analysis project Ga0334722, IMG submission 207210) | Sediment microbial communities from Yellowstone Lake, YNP, Wyoming, USA - C3_bottom | ecosystem: Environmental > Aquatic > Freshwater > Lake > Sediment | place: USA: Wyoming | collected...
CCAGCGGCAGGCTCGGAATCGGTGGAATCACGACCGTGCAGATTATGCTCCCGATCAACAGCAGCGGGGCCCACGGACCGGTGCCGATGAGCCACTGCGCGAGCACAGTCGACGAAAGATATCGCTCGTACTCGAATGACGTAAGACCCCACCCGCTGGCAGCCACCGCCAGGACCCCACATCCGAGCTTGATCCAGGCCGTCATCCTATGCGGCATTCCTATTGCGGTGAGGGTTGCGGCGCTCATTGTGACACCAGTTGCATAACATGACCATCGGGGTCCCGTACCAAGAAGCCCTTCCCAAATCCTAATAACTTATCCGGGAACGTGACGACGCCGGAAGAGATCATCTGTCCCATTCCGTGAACCTGGGCAGCCGCAGCCTCTACATCGGCAACGACGAGCGTCGTCTGCCAATGCCAGAGATCGGTCGGATGCGAATCGGTGGGGAATGGCCGGCCTGCGGTTGGGAGTTCATACTCCAGAAATTCCAGGCCAGGCGGACCCACCTTTGGAGCCAGGCCGGTTACGCGCGTACGGGCACAGGGCAAACTGTCGAGATACTGTTGCGTCGTGCCCATGTTAAGCGTTCCCCCGGCGACCGTCATCCCCAACAGGTCGCGATAGAACTTGGTGCTGTTCTCGGTGCTCCGCACCGTCATGGCCGTGTGGTCGATGCCTAGGAAGAGATTTTTGGTCGGCTCATGCCAGACAGGGTTGCCTTTGCCATCCGAAAACCAGAGCAGTTCGAGATTGTGCCCATCGGGATCGCGAAACTTGATCGCCTTGATGCCGGCGGCAGCTTGGTTCGAATTCGGAATCGTCTGTGGCCTTGGCGATATCTGCCGGACATGATGTTTGCGCAGCTGCGCCCAGGCTGCCTCCATGTCGCGCACGACGATAGCGAAGTGTTGAAACCAAAGATCGTGACTGTAGGACGGCACGGGAATCGGCCGCACATCCGGCGGCGCCAGAAACTCGATCAGCTCAAGCTGTTGCTTGCCTAGCTGCATCCGGACGACACGCGCCCGCACGCCAAAAATCCCCCAGAGCTGGTCGTATTCCGGCCCATCTACTTCTACATCGCTGACTGGCTTGAACGCCAATACATCTGAATAGAACGCCATCGAGCGATCTATGTCCGAGACCGTTATCCCGATGGACTCGACCGCCACGACCACGCCAGTGTTGTCGGCGAAGAGGGGAGTGGCAACGGCCCAGCAGGTGAGGGTGACGGTCAGCCAGAGGCCGACGAACACTTTCCTTGCGCTCATTCGCTTATCCCACTTGCTCGATACCGGCGCCGACCAAGGCTAGGCTGGCCTGCCTCTCCGGTTCTTCTTCCGTCAGCGACACGGTGACCGGGCGAACGCTCCTGAACTGAACAAGATCCTTCGAAAAGATCAAATCGAGAGTCCAGTCCAAGGCCACGCGGACCTTCTTTTCAAATCGTGGCAGTTTCATCAAGTAAATCGTCCGCCAAAGCCACCAGGCAATGAAGCCTGAAAAGTTCACCCCGAGAATGTTGGCCACGCCGGTTCGTTTACCGATGGGGGCCAGTTGCCCGAGCGTCGAGAACAGGAACGGCTTCTTCCGGTCGCCTCGAATGGCTGCCAAGATATTCTGGGCCGCCACCTTCCCTTCGCGCAGCGCATGTTGCGCGGTCGGAGGGTGAGGTTTCCCGGTTTTGCGATTTGGCACGACCGCACAGTCGCCGAGGGCCCACACGCCAGGCCACTCGGGAACTTCCAGGTACTCATTGACGAGGACCCTGCCCCGCGCTTTTGTGCAGGGCAGTGTGTCCAAGAGGGAGTTCGGGGAGGTCCCGGCGGTCCAGACCAGCGTATTCGTCGTGACCGTCGTGCCATCGCTGAGCGTGACTTCGCGGTCTGTCACGGCGGTGACTTTACAGTTCGAATGGACTTCCACGTTTCGTTCCACGAGTTTTCGCTGGGCGTAGGTGCCGAGTTTCTCCCCAAGTTCCGGCAAAATCATCTTCCCCGGATGGACAAGGATGACCCGAAGCATGTCCTCCCGAAGATGCGGATAGAATCGCACCGCCTCCCGAAGAAAGTCATTTATACCGGCGATGGTTTCGACACCGGCGAATCCTCCTCCGGCCACGACGAAATTCAGTAACGGAGCGCGGAGGGGCGCACAACATTCGAAGTCCGCCTCTTCCAGATTCGCGATCATGCGATTGCGGAGGAAAATCGCGTCATCCAGCGATTTCATCGTGAGCGCGCGGTCGGCCAAGCCGGGGAGATTGAAGAAGTTCGTGGTCGACCCGAGGGCCAGCACCAGGTGGTCGTACGGCAGCGAATGGCAATGTTCCTCGTGACCATGCGACAAACCGACTCGTTTATTTACGAGGTCGATGGATTCGATGTCTCCGTGGAAGAACGTCACACGACGCAATAGCTTGCGGACTGGGCTGACGATATTTGTGATGTCGAGGTCGCTCGCCGCCACTTCGTGCAGCATCGGGGTGAAGAGAAAAAAGTTGTCGCGGTTGACGAGGGTGACGTCCAAGTCGGCTCCCCGTGCAAGCGCTCGTTCGAATTCCAGCGCGGCATACATGCCGCCGAACCCACCGCCCAGAATCAGAACTCGTGGCTTCCTGTCAGACATTGTATTCCTTTCCGATTAGCGCCCAAGCCGTTCTAAGAGATGGTCGCCCACCCGTAACGCGTTGGCGATGATTGTCAGTGAGGGATTCACCGCTGAGCTCGACACAAAGAAGCTCGCATCGACCACGTAGAGATTATCCAGATCGTGCGCTTTACAATTTACGTCGAGGACGGAAGTTTTTGGATCGCGACCGAAGCGGACGGTCCCACATTGGTGGGCTGTGCCCGCAATGGGGATCTTCTTCCCGAGATAAAGGTGCGTCGGCAGCAAATGGTCTTCGCAGCCGATGTGGTTCAGCATGCTCTTGAGCTTCGCGGCTAAGCGTCGATGGGCTTCCAGATTGTTCTCTGTATAGACCAGCGTGATGCCACCGTCTTTACCAACGAGCACGCGATTATTGGGATCGGGCAGATCTTCCGAAGTCATCCAGAAGTCGAGCGAATGTTTGGCCATCACATCGAGGGCCTTGCCAGGGGTAAAGGCCGGCGCGCCGGCCCGCAGGGATTCCAAATCTTGCTTCCCGATCATCGAAATATGGCCCATGGGATAGTCCCACTCCGCCGACGGGTAGTAGAAATCGTTGAGGCCGATGGTCTTTTGAAACACGGTCGGGTTAGGCCGTTTAGAGATCGCGAGCATCGCTGAATTGTTGTGGCACATGTAGTGCCGACCGACGACGTCGGAGGAATTGACCAGGCCGTTTGGATGTTTGTCATTCGCGGAGCGCAGTAACAGCGCTGCCGAGTTGATCGCGCCGGCTGAGACGACCACGATACTGCTTTTATAGATTTCTTGCTGTCCGGTTCGCTCCACCACGACTCCGGTCACCTCTCGCCCATTGCCGCTCGCCTCCAGCCTCGTCACCAAGGCATTCGTGACCAATGACACATTGGGATACTGCAACGCCGGATCGACACAGACTACCTGCGAGTCAGCCTTCGCATTCACCAAGCAAGGGAAGCCGTCGCAGGTACTGCAACGAATACAGGCACTCTTTTCCTTTTGTTCTTCGTTCAGCATCACGCCAACCGGCAGGTGAAAGGGCTTGTAGCCGCACTTCTGCCAGTCGTCGTGCAGTTCTTGAATGCGGGGTTCGTGCGTGAGGGCTGGATACTTGTACGGCGCGCTGGCCTTCGTTTCGGTCGGATCTTCGCCGCGAGTGCCATGCACGTGATACAAATGCTCGGCCTGCGTGTAATAGGATTCAAGGTCGTCGTAGCCGATCGGCCATTCCGGAGAGACCCCGCCGTGATGCTTCACTTCGCTAAAGTCTTGTTGCCGCATGCGCAGCAGTGCCGCACCGTAGACTTTTGAATTCCCACCGACGTTGTAGTGAATGCCGGGATGGAACGTGCCTCCGTCCTTGTCCTTCCAGGTTTCCTTCGCCTTGTACTTGTTGTCGATGAAGACGGATTTGGAACTCCAGTTGTCCTTCTCACGCGGCAAATAGCCGCCGCGCTCTAAGAGGAGTATCTTCTTCCCCGACGGGGCCAGCTTGTATGCCAGCGTCCCCCCGCCTGGGCCGGTGCCGATAATGATCACATCGTAGTGAGTGGACATGGCTGGTAGTCGGGCAAGAAGGTCGAGTCTTACAACAATGACGGGAGGATGGAGAGATGCAGGATGGCGGCGATTCTGAGTGATATCAAACCTTCTACAGCTCACAATACTGGCACATTGTGAGCTATCGGATAACGATTGGAATCCAGACAAGAAGATCTCCCGTAGAGGGTGGTAAGGTGCAGTGTTCATTCTGCTGGTTCGAACAAGGAGGTCGTGATGCATATGATGGGACGAATCGGGGTCATGGGATTGGGGATCGCGTTAGTGGGCTGTCTCAGCGGAGCACCAGTCTTCGCAGCGGATAAACCAATAGGGAACGGGTCGAAGATTATGATCACGTCTCCCAAGGACGGGGACAAGGTCAGCGACAGCTTTGAGCTGAAGTACGAGTTGACCAAGGGCCCCCAATCTGGGCATGTCCACGTGTACGTGGACAATGAGTATCAGAGGGGTTTTCAAGGGACGTTTAAGGGCCTGAGCAGGGGGGTACACCAGATTACGGTGAAAGCTGCCGACAAGGACCACGACCTTGTCACGGCCACCCATTCCATCACCGTCGACGTGCAATAGGGCTAGGAGTCTATCCGAGTAATCCTCCGTTGCGAAGCAAAGGAGCTGCTGGTAGATGCGAGGCCGCAGGCTCGAAAAAACCGGAGGCGTATTCGCTGGAATACATTGAGGATTTTTTCGGGCCGAGCACGACGAAGATGCTTGCAGATCGTTTGCCGTAGTAGAATGGCATTACCCGGATAAACTCCGAGAACCAGCCATCGTCAAGGCCACCAGGGCCTCTTGTGAAAGAGGTCCTGGTGCGCCGCATTTTTACAAGCCATTTCGAACCCTTCACAAATAGCCGCCCCGTTCAAGCAACAGAATTTTCTTCCCCCGACAACGCCAGTTTCTATGCCAGCGGCCCCGCCGCCGGGGCCAGTGCCGATGATGATCACATCGTAGTGGTCGAGGTAGACAGGGGCGACCTCCGTGATGCTGGGCCGTAGTCGGTGGAGTGAAAAGGGGCCGGGAATCCTTTCTGATTTGATTACTCGCCCTCATGAAATCTCGGTCAGGCCTCATTTCACGGCGCGTGACGCTGGGACGTCTTTTCTCAAGGGGCCGGCCTCAAGCCATGAGGCGTGGGGCTGACTCCTCAAAGTATCCCTATCCGCGTTTTCGATGTCACCCCGGCCTCGATCTCGCCAAAACCGGGATGCCGTACAAAATTGAAAAATAGATACAGCAGAGTGTACGGAGTTGTACGTATAAGTAGTCACCACAGTACTAAGTCATTGATAATGCGACGCTGTCATGCTGGATCGCAAATTGCTATTCCCTCGTGCAAGTTCATTCACATAACGAGGGAGGACATGATTATGGATTGCCCGAAGTGCAAAGGATTGATGATGTTGGAACGATTCTCGGACTTTTTCCTGGCCTTCTATGCATGGAAATGCCTCAACTGCGGAGCAGTCATCGATCGGACGATCGCCAATAATCGGAGAAACAGCCTCGCAGTCAAAGCCACGAAAGAAGTTGAACCGGCCACCGTGTAACGCACGGGCCGGCAGACATCGGATTTCCGGTATCGCACGTGTGGGTTTCGACTATGAGCGGACCGGAGTTCTTGGATGCGTTTACGGCGTAACTGCGTCTGGACTACATTCCTCAGCCCGCACTCCACAATCGTTCATCGATTCTCGCGGTCTTTTCTCCCCTGCCCAGTACGATCTCGCACCGATCCGAACAGACTTTCAACTTGACGAGGCGAAGGTCTAAGCGTGGCGTCGTAACCGAGACCAGGAACCCACTCGCCTCGATACCTTCTTGTATGGATACTCTTTCGGATTCGGAATGGCGCTGGTGCGGTATACCTGGGTGAAGCAAGAGCCCCCATTTCGTATCGTGCGGCGTTCCAACTTTGTGTCTCCAATCGGATGGTGGCGCGACCGGTTCCAGCGGTATGATGGGACATTGATGCTGCTGATGGCGCGATACAATATCTGCTATGCCCGCGCCCAGAGAGCAACCGCCGGCTTGATCGACAGGCTGGCGCGTTCGAAAGGAGGAGAACCGCAATGACGAATGAAGACGGGCCTGCGGGGCATCTCCTTTCCCGCCGTGAAGTTGTGGCATTTCTTGGCGCCGCGGGTGCGGTCTGGCTGGCGGGTGGCAGTCTGTTTCCTAGGCGGGCTGTTGCGGGTACGCTTGGAGCCTCATGTGTGGTCCGACCAGAGCAAACCGAAGGTCCATATTTCGTCGATGAGCGCTTGCATCGATCCGACATTCGCTCGGATCCGACCGACGGGCGAGTCAAGCTCGGTACGCCGCTCGCTCTGACGCTGCTGGTCTCGCGTCTCAACGCCGGAGACTGTCAGCCGCTGCCGGGCGCCCAGGTGGACATCTGGCATTGCGATGCGCTGGGCGTCTACTCGGACGTGCAGGATCCTGGGTTCAACACCTTCGGCCAGAAGTTTTTACGTGGCTATCAGATAACCGACGCGCGCGGTGAGGCTCGGTTCGTCACTGTGTACCCTGGATGGTATCCGGGCCGAACGGTGCATATTCACTTCAAGATTCGCACCGCGCCCGTGGCTCAGCGGAGCTTTGAGTTCACGTCGCAATTGTACTTCGACGATGTGCTGACGGATCGCGTCCATGCTGATCCTCCGTATGCCGCGAAAGGAGCGCGCACCGCGCGAAACCAGCATGATTGGTTCTTCCGACATGGTGGTGGTCAACTCATGCTGGCTCCGACGACAGTGGCTGACGGCTATGCGGCATCGTTCGCGATCGGCCTGCAGCTTCCTTGATGAGCCATGCGCCACGCAGCGTCCAACAATTTCCGGCCGGTCGAGCGGCCGACTCCATCGTCGTTCTTTGTGTAGAGATGTGGGAGGATGGCCCGCTGCTACTGCGGAGTTTCTTCAAACCGGATGGCGACGCCTGAGAGGGCATGTTCGATGCGCGGCTGATCCATGGCACCTTGGGTCAGAATGTAAGGGTTGGAGCTGTAGGGCGTGTACCATCCGTATCCATACAGGCCAAACGCTGCTCTGGCTGGGCCCAACAAGCCGGACTCATAGTAGGGGCTTCCCGGCTGAGACATCACGACCATCCGCACGTCCGGTACGATCGCATCGGCCCCCAACGCGCGGGCGCGATCCAGCATCGTGTGTTGAAGCGTTTCCACACTATAGTTTGAGCTTCGTACGGTGATGCGTGCCACTTCCAGGTGAGGTCGTGCGGGCTTCGCCGTGAGCCACTCGACAGGGGCAGCGGGGTTTCGCGGTGGATAGGTCGTGTCCGTAAAGTACTCGATGCGGGTGCCGACGCATCCGGTGAGGAACGCCGATACTGCGAGGGCAAGGATGGTTCGTGGGAGGGTCTTCATACAGGACCTCTCAACGTGTGGTTGAGTCCACTGTACTCTGGGGCCGACTCAAACCCTATTCCCCATTGGAGGGAGAGATTCGCGGGGTGATGGGTCGATCATTTCTTCTGATGGTACGGCATGCTTGTTCTTTGTACAGTTGATGGGGTCCCTGACTCAAGGGGTATGCTGATGACCAGAATTCTGGTCGCGTGTGTTTGGAGATGTGACAAGGTGAGAAAGTTATCATGGGCTGAGGTGAAAACGCGATTGCCAGATCCACCTATGGGGACAGGCACAAAAAATAAGGGCGCCAGTCCCCAACAGTGTGTTGAAAGTCCGAGACGCAAGCCAGCCGGTCAAAGACCCGTCGTAGCAGCGGATCGGCGATCGCAGCAAAAGTGTTCATGAAGAATGCGGGTTACAGGCAGGTGTTACCGGCTCGCAGTCACGACTACCAGGCTGCGGAAAAACTCTGTGGGCACGCCGGAATCTCACTGGCCTGCACCTCTTGTATAACAGGAGTACACCACGCAGGATAGCCGTGCGAGACACGCGAGATTGGCGAGAAAGGCGAAGTCAGGGCTGCGAGTCGCGCTTGTCGCGCAAGGTGTGCCCGTCGCGCGCTTGAGAGGCCGGCGGACCTTTTCAGCATCCTGCTGGTGAAACCCTTGGCCTGCTGATATAGGAGACAGCGGATCAATTGGCGGGGATGCCCGGGCCGATCTTTTCGACGATGACCTGTCTGACTTGCCTGGCAAAACGTTTGGAGACTTCCACATTTTGCAAAATATGGCCGGATTCGGAGACGGTATATGAAGCGGATGGGAACTGGGAAGTGATAGTGGCTTCGAACACGACCGCGACCATCTTGCCAGGTTTGCCGGTCTGGCGGTTCACGCCGTAGACTTCCTTGATAGACACCTTGGAGGAAACTTCGACATCGGCAATAGAGGAAGTGGCACGGGGTTTCCCCAACCCTGCCCTGTCCTGGTTTCCTGCGACGAGTTTAATGATGGGGTCGGACGCGAACTCGTTGCGAATTTGTTGCGCGACCGCGCCCTTTGGCTTTTCCGCCTGCTGCATCTTGCCGTCCAGAACCGGAGGGGCCAGGCTCACATATATCGGGTCTTGTGGCTGCCGTTTTGGAGCCGCGCTGAGGGTCTCAAGCTGCGCCGCTTTTTTCGCCCGGATCTGCTCGGCCATTTTCTGAGCCGCGACTTGCCGCTTGGCCATCGGGTCCTGGGAATCGTGAATCGTCGTTTGCCCGTTTGGGTCTGTTTCGTACACGAGAGTCTTGGTCCCTTGCTCATCGACACGGTAGGCTTTCTTCTCCCCGTTGACTTTCGAGGTGTAGTACCCTCCCGCACAGGCCGTTAGTGCGAGGCAGAGAACGGCGACGCAGTAGGTGGACAGGGCGGTCATCGGTCTGCTCGATTTCAACGGCATGACCGATGCTCCTTTTGAAAGAACGGCCGGTGTGGTGTGAGTGGTCTGTGTGACGTCTTCGAATGCATTCGACAAGTCTAGCAGCCCGGAGCGCCCTGTCGAACGCCGTGATATTTCACGGTTATTTATATGGTTGCCTGCAAGAGGACCAGGGGATATTCCTCCTTTTAAAGAAGAGAATCCTCGTCAGCCCCCGTTATGTGGCGGATGGAGCGGTGGTGCTAGTCGCGCCTGGCGTGAAGGGCTTCTTTGAGCCGGGCCTTGGCAGCGGAGGAAAGCTGCGCGTCCCCTCGTGCGTGGGTCTCAGATGCCGATCGCCGCGTGGCCTGCCGTAGGGCCAACAGTTGCCGCCGGTATTGCGCGCAGGCTTGGCATATCCAGTAATGGAGTTGCAGTTGAATTCTGGTCGAGAGCGGGAGCGTCCGGTCCATGGATTCGGACGCGAGCCGTGTCACGGCGCGGCAGGGAGGAGTGATGCGGGCGAGCAAGACTTTCATAGTGCTACTGCAAGTAATGGAACATTCTTCCTTCAGATCATAGCAGAGGATCGTGCATGGCACGACCATCTACGTCATCTTTCTTCTGTTGTGGGTCTGTGTTTTTCGATGGCGGTTTCACGACTGGGCCTGATTCGCGGCGTCGGCGTATGATCACGGTCTTCACCTTAGGGCGGGCAGTCTCAGCGATGACCCCTAGATCTTCGATGAGCGCTCGTAAGGGTTCGGCCACCGACCAAGCTTGCGCACAACAGCCTCTCGGCTGGTGCGGAGCCTGAGCATCGAAAATTTCCGAGACTTGGCCCAGACAGGCTTCATGCAGATGCGCTTCGAGGCCGGCGAGAAAACTGCGAGCCTTGTTCCGTGCCTCGGCGCTCTGGCCGAATGCTTTCATCCAGGCTGTTACAAACGGGCCCAACAAGAAAGGCCAGACCGTGCCCTGGTGATAGGCGCCGTCGCGTTCCACCACGCCGCCTTCGTATCGAGCGCGATAGCGAGGATCGTGCGGCGACAACGTGCGGAGTCCGACCGGCGTCAGGAGCTGCTCTTCGACGAGGCGAAGAATCTGTTGCGCGCGGTCGCGCGGGACCATTTCGTCAACCAGCGAGATGGCATAGAGTTGATTGGGACGGAGCGACGCATCGTTCCCTTCTGGTCCATCGATCACATCGTAGAAATAGCCGCCGTCTTCGTACCAAAACCGTTTGCGGAAGGAGGCGATCGCGTTGCTGCGGTCATTCCGGCACCGATCGGCATAGTCCGCTTTGCCGAATCGTCGCGCGAGAGTTTCGCCGACTTCCAGCGCTCGAACCCAGAGCGCTTGGATCTCTACCGGTTTTCCATGGCGCGGCGTGACGACCCAATCCCCGACCTTGGCATCCATCCAGGTCAATTGCGCGCCGGGAACTCCGCCCGTAATCAAACCATCCCCGTCCATCCTAATCCCGTACCTAGTGCCTCGGCGGTAGCCGTCGAGAATCTGTTTCACCGCAGGCCAAGCGGTCTCCCGCACGCGGGCCTCATCTCGTGACGCTGCGAGGTAGTGATCGATCGCGTGGATAAACCAGAGCGAGGCGTCAATTGTGTTGTATTCCGGCTGCTCGCCCGCATCGGGGAAGCGGTTCGGCACCATGCCTTCGGACACATGCGCGGCGAAGGAGGCGATGATCTGCCAGGCCACATCCATTCGACCGGTGACCAGACAGAGGCCGGGCAACGAGATGAACGTGTCGCGGCCCCAATCGGTAAACCAGGGATACCCAGCGATTACCGTTTGTTGCGTCCCTCGCTCGGAGAGGTATATTTCCGCAGCGCACCAGAGTTCGCCAGCCAAAGAATCAGCGGCTGGGGCGGCTTGTTGGTCTGTATCTCGGCGAGACTTCTCACGCTTCGCAAGGGCGACGACGTCGAGCCGGTCGATGGTCTCGCTGGTGAGGGCCAAGCTCCTGGTGGATCCGGACTCAAGGTCGAACGTAAACTCTCCGGGCGACCACCAGTCTTCTTCGGCATCTAGTCCGCGTTGCTGTTCGACGGGGAGTTGTATGTGCCGATACCAATTTGGTTCATGGCGATACCCTCCTGAATGGAAGGCCCGCACTGGAGGCAGATCGGAGTAACAATGCCACACGACCATTTCGCTCCCGACCTGGGCCTCCGTCGAGAGGCTTCCATTTTCGTGATGCGTCCTATGATAGTCGCGCCCGGTGAGCTTCGGTCTCACCCGCAGCACGGTTCGCGATTGCTTCTTACCGACCAGCTTCCATCGCACAATCACAATATCGCGGCCGTGGATCGACAGGATCTCCCGCCGGACTGTTATTCCGTTGCAGTCGAAGGTCCAGGTCGGCCAGGGGTCTGTTGAAAATTTGATACAGTGCTCATAACCGGCCGGATGGACGGCGCCCGGATACAGATTCGTTGATAGTGGAATCGCCTGGCCGTCGATGTCGAGCCATTCTTCGAGGTGATTCACGAGGACAAACCGTTCGCTCGGCGGTTTGCGGGCCGTCAGCAAGAGCGCATGATATCGGCGGGTGTTTGCGCCCGCGACTGTGCCGGAGGCAAATCCCCCTCTCCCGTTCGTCTCCAGCCATTCGAGACTCAGCGCCCGGCCTAAATCTTGGCATGTGGCCGCGTCAACCTTCATGGCTTCTCTCTCATCCAGAGCTTTTCGCTTATAGCAGGAATTTCTTGCTTACGCTATCAGCCATTTGCCCTAGGAGCCTGTCCGACAATGACCGTTCTACTGCGACGAATGATCCGCGACCATCTGCGTCGTGCTCGGCCCGCTTCCAAGAACCGTGAAGCGTGAAATGAGGGTCAACCCCGGGCCTGCGGCCTCGCATCTGGCCGCACCTCCTTCGCCTCGTCATGAAGGCACTGTCGGACAGGCTCCTAGGCTCCCCTATTCCCCAGACTGTTGAATCAATTTCGCCACCAGGCCGGTCCAGCCGGTCTGATGGCTTGCGCCGATGCCCGCCCCGTTGTCCCCGTGGAAGTATTCGTAGAACAATATGTTATTGCGCCAATGCGGATCGTCCTGCAATCGGTTCGTTCTACTGAACACCGGACGTGTCCCCTCGGCATTCTGAAGAAAGATGTGAGTCAAACGGCGTGAGATTTCGGCCGCCACTTGCCAGAGCGTGGACTGACGGCCCGACCCGGTCGGGCATTCCACCTGATATTGGTCGCCGAGAAAGTAGTGAAACTTCTGCAACGACTCGATCAGGAGATAGTTGACCGGAAACCAGATCGGTCCGCGCCAATTCGAATTGCCTCCGAACAAACCGGTGCTGGATTCCGCCGGTTCATAGTCCACGCGATGCTCACGGCCCATGACCGAGACCACATAGGGATGATCTTTGTGATAGCGCGAGAGGGCGCGAATGCCATAGGGAGACAGGAATTCCTCTTCGTCCAGCATGTACCGCAACACGGATTTCAGCCGATCGCGATTCACGAGGGAGAGGAAGCGCCGCACGCCTCCGTCGGAGGACTGTGTTTCCAGATGCTGCGCAAAGTCCGGCCGGTTCTCGATGAACCATTGCATGCGATGCTTGAAGCGAGGGAGGCTGTCGATGAGTTCCGAATCGAGCGTCTCCACCGCGAACAGAGGGATCAGGCCTACCATCGAGCGGACCTTCATATGTGTGGTTTCCCCGTTCGGCAGGTGCAGCACGTCGTAGAAGAAGCCGTCTTCACGGTCCCACAACTCGATCTTCTCGCCGCCAATGTTGTTCATAGCGCGGCATATGTAGACGAAGTGTTCAAAGAATTTACTGGCTACGTCTTCGTAGGCCCGATTGTCTCGGGCGAGTTCCAGCGCGATCGTCAGCATGTTGAGGCAGTACATACCCATCCAACTGGTGGCATCCGATTGTTCGATGTGGCCGCCGGTCGGGAGGGGCGCGCTCCGATCAAACACCCCGATGTTGTCGAGGCCAAGGAAGCCGCCTTGGAATATGTTCTTCCCCTCGGCATCCTTGCGATTGATCCACCAGGTAAAATTCAAGAGTAGTTTATGGAAGACACGCTCTAAGAACACACGATCGCCGACGCCTTTTCGTTTCTTTTCAATCTTGTAGATGCGCCAGGCGGCCCAGGCATGGACCGGCGGATTGACATCGCCGAGGGCCCATTCATAGGCGGGAATTTGTCCGTTCGGATGCATATACCATTCGCGCAGCATGAGGACGAGCTGATCCTTGGCGAACGTCGGATCGACGAGCGCGAGCGGGATGCAGTGAAACGCGAGATCCCACGCCGCATACCAGGGGTACTCCCACTTGTCCGGCATCGAGATGACATCGGCGTTATAGAGATGCGTCCAGTCCGAGTTGCGGCCCTGGAGGCGTTCACGCGGCGGTTCCGGCATGCTCGGGTCGCCTTTGAGCCATCGATTCACTTCGTAGTGATAAAACTGTTTGCTCCAGAGCAGTCCGGCAAAAGCCTGCCGCTGCACGCGACGCGCATCTTCCGACAGATTGCTCGGTGCAAGACTGTCATAGAACTCGTTCGCCTCTTGGAGGCGTGCCGTAAAGACCGCGTCAAAGTCCTGCTTGGCAAAGCCCGGGCTCTGCCCTTCATTGGTCAATCGCAAGCGGATGGTCTTCGTCGCGCCTGGCGCGAGCGTGAGCACATACTGGGCCGCGGCTTTGGTGCCCAGGTGATCCGGATTAACCGCTTCCTTCTCGCCCTGCACGACATAATCGTGGAAGCTATCCTTCACGTACCGGGCGCCTTCTTGATCACCATAGAGTCGACGGGTATTGGTTTCATTTTCGGTGAAGAGCAGGGTGGGCTCGCCCTCGCAGAGTAACCGGCGCAGGCCATAGTACTCGTGCTGCGTCTCGATGACGCTCATCCGGTTCATCGGCTCCCCTTGCATGAGACGGGGACGCCGGATGTCCGATCCCCAGGACCATGTGTTGCGATACCAGAGAGTCGGAAGCAGCGTGAGCTCGGCTTGCTCGGGGCCACGATTGATGACCTGAATACGGATGCACAGATCTTCCGGTGTCGCCTTGGCATACTCCACAAACA
>Ga0334722_10004716_pt1 | contig 14049 bp, 7 predicted proteins | sample C3_bottom_MG_FD_207210 | JGI IMG/M metagenome (GOLD analysis project Ga0334722, IMG submission 207210) | Sediment microbial communities from Yellowstone Lake, YNP, Wyoming, USA - C3_bottom | ecosystem: Environmental > Aquatic > Freshwater > Lake > Sediment | place: USA: Wyoming | collected...
GCAGTTGGTCCCTCAGCGACGCAGTGTCGCCGAAGTCGAGGAACTGCATTCCCATGTCGCGCAGTCCGGGCAGGTTCTTCTCCAGGTACTTGGTCTGCTCTTTCAGTTGCAGCATGAATAGCCGCCGCAGCCCGTCGCGGTGCAGGCTCTTGGCCTTCTGCGGCGAATCGAGCACTTCCAGGTCCACGCTGTCGCCGCGATCAATGAGCGCCGGGTAGCCGATCAGCGTCTGCGTCCCCTGGCGGATTTCCATCATCTCCTGCAGTTCGCCGAAATTCCAGCTGGTGATGCCCGACTGCGCGGCCGTGGGCTGGGCGATGGCGCTGAATTGCTCGCCGGCTTGTTCGCCCAGCTCGGCGCGCAGCTGCGCCAGGCTCCGGCCCATGGCGAGCTGCCGGCCGTGCTCGTCCAGCACGCGGAAATTCATGAACAGATGCGCCGGCAGCAATTCGGGGCGAAAGCCATCCAGCGGCAGCACCAGGTTACGCTCCTCGCGTGCGTAGCGGGCGACGGCCTCGACCAGGGTATCGTCCTCCCGGCGCTGCGCCTGCGTCGACGCCATCGCGGCGACGAATCCTTCGGCGAATTCGGGCAGCGGCCCGAGCTTGTGGCGCAGCTTCTGCGGCAGGGTTTTCGCGAGCAGCGCGACCTTCTCCTTCAGCAGGCCCGGCACCAGCCAGTCGCAGCGCGCGGCCGCAAGCTGGTTCAGCGCGATCAGGGGAACCGTGAGCGTAAGCCCATCGCGTGCATTGCCCGGGTCGTGCAAATATTCGAGCGCGTAGCTGCGCCCGCCGATGTCCAGCTGGTGCGGAAACAGCGTCGTGGTGATGCCGGCGGCCTCGTGCCGCATCAGGTCTTCGCGCTTGAGGTACAGCAGCCTGGGATTGCCGATCTCCGCTTCGCGGCGCCAGTGCTCGAACGCCGCGCCGTTGTGCATGCCCTCGGGGATGAGGCTGTCGTAGAAGGCGTAAATGAGCTCCTCGTCCACCAGCACGTCGGGGCGGCGCGATTTATGTTCGAGGGTCTCGATGTCCTGGATCAGCTTGCGGTTGTGCTGGAAAAACGGCGCGCGCGTGTCGAACTCGCCCTCGACCAGCGCCTGGCGGATGAATATCCGCCGCGATACGGCCGGATCCATGGGCCCGTAGTGGATGCGCCGGTTGCCGTAGAGCAGAATGCCGTACAGGGTCGCGCGCTCGAACGCGGCGACGTGGGCCGGCTTCTTCTCCCAGTGCGGCTCGTACTGGTGGCGCCGGATCAGATGCGCACCAACGCTCTCCAGCCACTCCGGCTCGATGCGGGCGATGCAGCGCGCGAACAGGCGCGTGGTCTCGGTGATCTCGGCCGCCATGATCCACCGTCCGGCCTTCTTGCCCACGCCGGAACCGGGGTGGATCAGGAACTTGATGCCGCGCGCGCCGAGGTAGTGTTCGCTGTCCTCCGACTTGCAGGCCACGTTGCCCAGCAGTCCCGCGAGCAGCGCCCGGTGGATCTGCGCGTAGCTCGCCTCTTTGCCCGACACCTTCCATCCCATCTCGGCAACGAAGGTATGCAGCTGGCTGTGGATGTCCAGCCACTCGCGCATGCGGTTGTAGGACAGAAAATGCTCGCGGCACAGATCCATCAGCTTGCGGTTCGACTTCTTGTGCGCGAGCGCGTCCTGGTAGAACTTCCACAGCTTGAGCCAGGACAGGAAATCCGATTTTTCGTCGTCGAACTTGGCCTGCGCCGCGTCGGCGGCGCCCGCGCGTTCCATCGGCCGCTCGCGCGGATCCTGCAGGGAGAGCACCGCCGCGATGATCAGCACCTCGGCCAGGCTGCCCTCGGCCTTCGCCGCCAGGATCATGCGCGCGATGCAGGGGTCCAGCGGCAGCCGCGCGAGCTGCCTGCCGGTCTCGGTCAGATCGTTCGCGTCGTCCACGGCGCCCAGTTCCGTAAGCAGTCCGTAGCCGTCGCTGATCGCTTTGGGCAGCGGCGGATCCAGAAACGGAAAGTCCTCCACCTCGCCCAGCCTGAGGGATTTCATGCGCAGGATGACGCCTGCCAACGATGAGCGCAGGAGCTCGGGCTCGGTATAGTCCGGGCGCGCCTTGAAGTCGTCCTCGTCGTACAGGCGTATGCACACGCCGCTCGCGACGCGGCCGCAGCGACCGGCGCGCTGATTCGCGCTCGCCTGCGAGATCTTCTCGACTTGCAGCTGCTCCACCTTGCTGCGATAGCTGTAGCGCTTGATGCGCGCTTCGCCCGGGTCGACCACATAGCGTATGCCCGGCACGGTGAGCGAGGTCTCGGCAACGTTGGTGGCGAGCACGATGCGCCTGCCCGTGTGCGGCTTGAACACCCGCTCCTGCTCCGCCGCCGACAGCCGTGCGAACAGCGGCAGGATTTCAGTGTGCGGCGGATGGTGCTTGCGCAGCGCCTCGGCCGCCTCGCGGATTTCGCGCTCCCCCGGCAGGAACACCAGCACGTCGCCGGGGCCGCAGCGCGCGGTCTCGTCCACCGCATCGACGATCGCGTCGATCAGATCCGGCGCATCGTTATCTCCCGCGCGGAGCGCGGCGCCGCCCTGGCGCGAAGGGGCTCTATCGCTCGCCTTCTTCTCTGCCGGCGGCCGATAGCGCAGCTCGACTGGATACAGTCTGCCCGACACTTCGATCACGGGCGCGCCGCGAAAATGCCTGGAGAAGCGCTCTGCGTCTATGGTCGCGGAGGTGACCACGAGCTTGAGGTCGGGCCGGCGCGGCAATAGCTGCTTCAGATAGCCGAGCAGGAAATCGATGTTGAGGCTGCGCTCGTGCGCCTCGTCGATGATGATCGCGTCGTACTGGCGCAGTTCGCGGTCGCTCTGGGTTTCGGCCAGCAGGATGCCGTCGGTCATGAGCTTGATGTAGGAGCGCGGGCTCAACTTGTCGTTGAAGCGGATCTTGTAGCCGACCGCGCCGCCGAGTTCGGTCTTGAGTTCCTGCGCAATGCGCGCCGCGGTGGCGCGCGCGGCGATGCGCCGCGGCTGCGTGTGGCCGATCAGCCCCGCTACGCCGCGCCCGAGCTCGAGCAGGATCTTGGGCAACTGCGTGGTCTTGCCCGAGCCGGTTTCGCCGCAGACGATGACCACCTGATGCTCGGCGATCGCGCGCGCGATGTCGGCGCGCCGCGCGCTGACCGGCAGCTCCTCCGGATACTCCGGCCTGGGGCAGGCCGCGCGACGCAGCTCCAGTTCAGCCGCGCTATAACGCTGCCTCATCCTCCGACGATGCGGCCCAAGCGCACCGCGGTCTCGCCTTTCCGGAGGCGCATTGAGGGCATGATCAGGACGCAGTTATCGTAGGGCGTGGCCACCGGACGATCACCGTCGTGGCCGATCACCGTGCCTGCGCGCGCGATCAGCTCCATGCCGACGTAAGGCGCGGCGAAGCGAAACGCGTCGCTCACGATGGTCACCGCCTGGGTGACCTCGACCACCCGCTGCGACGCGGGCAGCGGCGCGAGATGCGGCGCCGCGAAATCCGGCGCGATCGCACCGAAGTGCAGCAGGAAGCGCAGCGCCGCGTCGATCGCGACGGTGGCGCTAGAGCGCGCCCAGTGCTGGCCGCATTCGATCAGCAGCGCGTTTTTCGGGCTGGCGCTGTCCGCGAAGGCGCCGTAGTCGCGCATGCGCCGGCCCGCGGCGTGGCCCGCATCGCACACCAGATGCGCGGGAGTGCCCAGACGCAGCGCCAGTTCGCGCGCCTTCGGCGTCATGCCGCAGAGCATCAGCGGCGGCGTGGCGTGCTGCATAGAATGGAGGTCGAGCAGGGCGTCTACGCCGTCGATCAGCGGGCGCAGCGCGCGCGCGCGCCGCAGTTCCACGCTGTCGCGCGGTCCGTCCAGCGTCTCAGCGCTCCACAGGCGGTTGAAATCCTCGTCCACGCAGCGCGATGCGCTCGGATTCTGGCGCTCGAAGCGGGCGTAGGCCGCGACATTCATGAATGCGAGCGTCAGCCGGCCGGCGAGCGGCCGCACGCCCTGGCGCAGCAGCCAGTCGAGAGCGATCGCGCCGCACAGCTCGTTGCCATGGGTCAGCGCCGCCAGCAGCAGGTGCGGACCGGGCTTGCCGCTATCGAAACTGTGGACATAGTCGATGCCGCAGTTGCCGTTGCGGTAAGCCTGAATGTCCGGCGCTTCGAGTTCTATCGGGTAAGTGTTCATGGGCGGGTGCAAAGGCGCGGGTAAAGGCAATGCCCGATATTATCGGTCATCGCGGCCCGGTGAAGGAGGCCAAGTTTATCGGCGCGTCCCACGCAGAGAGGCGTGAATGGCGTCGCCCGGGAACGCGTCAGGCCTAGGGAATCCAGTGGCCGTTTTCGGCGAGGATCTTGCGTCCGGCCGCTGACTGGACAAAGGCAATGAAGCGTTCGACCGCGGGCGAGCGCTTCGCGCCGGTGACGAAAAACAGCTGTTTGTACAGCGGATAGATATTGCTGGCTGCGTTCGAAGGCGTCGGCTCCACGCCGTCCAGGCGCAGTGCTCGGAGCGCGCGCCGCTCCGACAGAATCAGGGCGAGCGAGCTGGGCCCGATCGCGCCCGGAATGCGCTCCAGATCGCCGGCCGCGTCCTGGTCGGTGACGGAATACTGTACGCCCGGACGCTTTTCCGCGGCCGCCAAACCCTGCGCGACGCCCGGGCTCAAACCTTTTACCATCGCGGTGTCGATGTCGCTGGGCGGCCGCAGTACGACGCGCACCGCGCTGCCGTCAGGCCATTTCGCCATCTTTCCGGCATAAATCTCGGCCAGCTCCAGCCGCGTGATCGCATGCACCGCGGATTTCGTAGCCACCGCGAACACGAAAGGCGTGCGCGCATACTCCAGTTGCGACACGCCGAGCTTCGCCTCATCCGCGGTGAGCGGGCGCGAGCTCAGCGCCAGATCGATCGCACCGCTGCTGACGGCCTTGATTGCGCCGGCGCTGCCCAGATTGGCTACCGCAGTGATCCCGATGCTCGGGTTGCTCTGGGAGAATTTTTCGGCGATTAGCTGGATGGCGCCCAGCGCGGAGCCGGTGCCGCCGATTCTGATCGTGTCCGCCGCCCTGGCCGTGCCGGTCAGCGCCAGCAGCAGCGCCAGCATAGCCAAGCGCACGCAATTACAAAGTTTCTTCGATTGAGGCATCGGGTTCATGATACTTGCAACTTGAAAGCAGGGGTGGACCTCAAGGCCTTGGCCCGGCATCTGATCCGAACCATCACGGTCTGCAGTTTACGCTGAACAAACATGCTGCCTATTGATGGAAATCAAGCACCGCTCGATGGACGGACGCGATGGACGGATGCGCTTGACCGGTGCCGGAACCAGGCATAATCTTCAACGCCACCGCAATCGGGCGTTCGGCCGCTCATGAACGCGGTCTGATTTCGGTGCATTCCGGCGTTTTGATCAAATCGGCAGAGGCAGGCTATGGACAGCGTTGATCTGGAAGTCCTACGAAGCGCAAGCAACTGGGCCAAGGCGGGCCAGACCGTCACGCTGGCGACCGTGGTGAGAACCTGGGGATCGTCGCCACGCCCGATCGGGGCGATGCTCGCCATACGCGGCGACGGCCAGGTGTCTGGCTCGGTTTCGGGCGGATGCGTGGAGGACGATTTGATCGAGCGTGTGCGCGCGCATACGCTCGCGAGCGACAAGCCCGAAGTCGCGACCTACGGCGTCTCGAAGGAACAGGCCGAACGCTTCGGCCTGCCCTGCGGCGGCACACTGCAGCTGGTGCTGGAGCCGGTCAGGGACGGCCTGGTGCTGAGCGAGCTGCTTGCCGCCATCGAGCGGCACGAACTGGTGGCGCGGCACCTGAATCTGGAGACCGGCGCATCCCGGCTCGAGCCCGGCCGTTGGTCGGATGCGCTCGAATTTGACGGCAAGCTGCTGAAGACCATACACGGCCCGCGCTGGCGCCTGCTCATCATCGGCGCCGGCCAGTTGTCGCGTTACTTGGCGCAGATGGCGCAGGCGCTGGACTATCGCGTGACGGTGTGCGACCCGCGCGAGGAATATGCCGAGGCATGGGATCTGGCCGGCGTGGAACTCAAGCGCGGCTACCCCGACGACGTGGTGCTGGAGCTGAACCTGGATGCGCATAGCGCAGTGGTCGCCCTCACCCATGACCCCAAACTCGATGACGTGGCGCTGCTGGAGGCGCTGAAGTCCCCCGCGTTCTACGTCGGCGCGTTGGGATCGAAAGCGAACAACGACAAGCGCCGGCAGCGCCTCGCCGAATTCGACCTTTCGGCCGGGGAGATTGCGCGCCTGCGCGGACCGGTGGGACTCAAGATCGGCAGCCGCACCCCGCCCGAAATCGCGGTATCCATCCTGGCCGAGATGACGGCGATGCGCCGCGGCGTGGACATCCCGCAGGCCCTGGAGCCGCCCAAGGCAGGCGTGGAAGCCGGGTGCGGTCTCCCTCAGCATTGAGCGGGCAGATCCGGCCCGGTCCAGCCTCCGCACGCGGTCCGCGCTTGCGCGGCTCGAGCCTGCGAAGAGCGCCAGCGCACATCGCGCTAGCCCATGGGTGAGAAGCTCTGCGGCATTCTGCTTGCGGCCGGGGCGTCGAAACGCTTCGGCTCCGACAAACTCTTGTACCCGCTCGGCGCAAACACGACGATCGCGCTGGCTGCGCTCGCGAATCTGCGCGCGGCGATCCCGCATGTCATTGCGGTCGTGCGCCCGGGCGCGGACCAGCTTGCCGACCGCCTGAGCGCGGCCGGCGCAACGGTAATCCTCTGCGCCGACGCCGACGCGGGCATGGGCGCCAGCCTCTCGACCGCCGTCGGCGCTTCAGGCGATGTCGCCGGCTGGATCGTCGCCCTCGCCGACATGCCCTATATTCGTCCTGACACCATCGCCAAAATCGCAGCCGCGCTGACCGCGGGCGCAGCCATCGCCGCACCGTCCTACCACGGCCAGCGCGGCCACCCCGTCGGCCTGTCGACCCAATTTCGCGGCCAACTCGCAGGCTTGCGCGGCGATGAAGGCGCGCGCGCGATACTCGGACAACACGCCGCTTTGCTGCAACTGGTCGAAGTAGACGACCCCGGCGTGTGCCGCGACATCGACACGCCGGACGATTTGTGAGCGGGCTAGCCCAGTCCGCGTATCGGACGCGCTGCCCTATGCCTCCGGGGCTGGCAGCGCTAGCGTCGACCATCAACGCAGTAAACAGCACGCTTCAGCGTGCAGCGCCCGCCACCCCTGGCAGTCGTCAGTGCGTATTCATGGCAGGGCCATTGATCTTCCCAAAACCAGCGCATAATATCCATGACCTAAACATGGTTTTGACGAGCCGAGGTACTTGGGCAGAGCGATGCGAGCGTTCAAAGCATTTGCGGAAATGGTGTAGCCATGCCTCTAGCCGGCAGCGACCTGGCCCGACACCTGCGCTCGATTGCGGCAAGCGTAGCGATCGTCGTGGCGGTTTCCCTGCCGCTGGGTTACTGGCTGGTGGTCTACAGCTTCGCCGCAGACGCGACATCCATAGACGCCGTGGCGCACGCCAACCTCGTATATCAGCGCATCAGCGCCAACCCAGAACTGTGGCGATTCGAAGTTCCCCGGCTGGAGCTTATCGCGGCGACCCATCTGCTCATGCAGGACCTGCCGGAAAAACACACCATCCTGGACGAGCGCGGCACCGTGCTTGCCCAAAGCACGGAGCAGATCCCGCCTCCGCTGCTGACGCGTTCGGTGCCGCTGCACGATTCGGGCAACGTGGTTGGCCAGTTTGCGACCAGCCGCTCGCTGCTTCCCTTGCTGCAGGATACCGCGCTCGTGGCCTTGTTCGGCTTGCTGCTCGCATTGGCAAGCTACGTCAGCTTGAGCGTGCTGCCCCTGCGCGCGATCACGCGCCTGCTCAATACCATAGAGCAGGAGCGAAAACGCCTGCGGACCATCGTCGACAACGCGGTCGAGGGGATAGTCGCGTTCGACCGGAGCGGCGTCCTGCAATCCCTGAACCCGGCGGCGGCGCGCATGTTCAGCTACGGCGATGCCGAGGCGGTCGGACGCAGCGCAGGCGAACTCCTGCCCGAAGTCGACATTACCCGCTACGGCCTGGCCGGGGCGCGTCCGCTGTCCGGCGCCTTGCAAACCGTAGGCCGCCGCAAGGACGGTTCCAGCTTTCCGATCGAACTGTCGATCGGCATGGCGAGCTTGGAGGGAGCGCCGCAATTGATCGCGATTGCGCGCGACATCACCGAGCGCAAGCAGGCGCAGGAGGTGCTGCGGCAAAGCGAGGAGCGGCATCGGACCATCATTCAGACGGCTTTGGACGGCTTCTGGCTGGCGGACGCGCAGGGGCGCCTGATCGAGGTCAACGAGACCTATTGCCGCATGAGCGGCTACAGCATGCGGGAATTGCTGTCCATGCGCATCCCCGACCTGGAGGCCAGCGAAGCGGCCGAGGGGGTCGCCGCGCGCATGCAGAAGATCGTGAGCCAGGGCCATGACCGGTTCGAGTCCAGGCACCGGCGCAAGGACGGGAGCGTATTTGACGTTGCAATCAGCGTTCAATTCCGGCCCATAGACGGCGGGCGCTTTGTCGGATTCATTCAGGACATCACCGAACGCAAGCAGGCCGAGCAGGAACTCCGGCGCTCGCAGCGCGAGTTGCGCGGGCTGTCCAAGGCGGCCAACGAAGCGCTGGAGGCCGAGCGCCGGCGCACCGCGCGCGAACTGCACGACGAACTCGGTCAGCTGCTCACCGCGCTGAAAATGGACCTGGAGTCCCTGCAAGCCAACCTGCCGCCGAATGAGCCGGACCTGGGCAAGCGCACGCAGGCGATGCGCGCAATGCTGGACGTGACGATCGCAGCCACGCGCCGCATCGCCGCCGATCTGCGCCCCTTGATGCTGGACGACCTGGGTCTGGCCGCGGCGCTGGACTGGCTGACGAAGAACTTTTCCAAGCAGACCGGCATCGCCACCGACCTGTTCATCGATGAAACGGTAGCCCAGGTGCCCGAACCCATAGCCTCGGCGCTGTACCGCATCACCCAGGAATCGCTCACCAACGTGACGAAGTACGCGCACGCCACCACGACGGAGATCCGCCTGGAGCGCGACGGCGACTGGGTCCAGCTCACGGTCCGCGACGACGGCCGCGGTATCGGCGATGCCGATCAGGGCAAATCCGGCACCTTCGGCTTGCTCGGCATCCGCGAGCGCGTCATGCTGCTCTCCGGCGAAATAGCGATCAGAGGCGAGTCGGGTCGCGGCAGCGAGGTGTGCGCGCGCATTCCGCTTGCATCAGCCCTGAAGCAGTAGCAGGCCGTTGCAGGCTTGCAGAAATGGCCATTGATCCAGTGGAGCGGGGAAATATCGCCGCGTCTTGCGATAAGCGCTAGGCGCAGGCACGAGACTTATGCCGCGCCTCGCCAAGCGCCTCCGCCCTAGAAATGAAATTCGCCGATGACGAGGTGATTCTGCTTCGCCGGCCAGTTCTGCAGCGTCATTGTTTCGTCGTTGAACCGCGCAGGCACAGCCCGCATCGGACCGTCCGGCAACAGCAGCTTTCCGCTCGAAGCGCCCGGCACGCCCTGATTGATTCCCGCTGGAACTTTTCCGTCCAGCAAGAAGGTATCGCGGCCATGGCCGAAGTAGCCGCGCGGCCGGTTGATCATGAGCACGCTGCCGGCGCCAGCGTCGCCCTTGGCAAGATCCGCCGGCCGCAGGTGCACGATGTCGCTGGAGCGCGGAAACGGCGAGCGATAGATGTGGGTGATCGCGTGCCCCGGCGCTTGGATCACGAATTCGTAATATGCGCCCGGTTTCGCGCTGAACGGTCCCCACAGGCCGTCCGCGCCGGTGATTTTCGCGTGCGCCGCCGCGCCCAGGCGCGCACCCGTGGTCGCCGAAACTTCGTAGATCTCCACCTGCGCCCCCGCCACGGGCAGATTGGTGGGCACGCCGCCGGGCATGTCGTTCACCTTGCCGTTCAGCACCACCTGCGCTTCGGGCAGGATGTCGGTGCGCGCAGGCTCGCGGCCGGTGATGAAGCGATACATCGCTGCAAACGCGAGCGGACCGAAAGCGGTCTCGCGGTGGTCGATTTTCGGGATCAGCACGTTTTCCGCGCCCTTGAGTTCGGGACCGTCGTAGCCGACATGGGTCGGCCGTCCCGGTTTACCGAGGAATTGTCCGTCGGGCTGCGCGTACTTGTCGTTGTTGTCGCTGCGGATGGTCATGAAGCGCACGCCCGCGACCACCTCGTCCGGTCCGGCATTCAACTGGGTCAGGAACGCCCCCTTGGCATTGAACTCGTTGCCGCGCGTTTCCTCCCAGTCGGACACGCCGTGGTTGACTGCCCCGCTGAGGATCGCATGCGACACATAGGCCGCGCCCCCGCCGTTCTTGAGGTAATTGCGGATGGCATTGCCGCCGCGCGAATTGCCGATGAGCACCACCTTGTCACGTCCGGTGAGCTTGCGCACCTCGGTGACTTTGCGCGCGAGCTCGGCCATCTGCTCCGCCGTGGTGGAGCGCAGCGGCTGCGGCTTGGCGTCTTCGCTGGGCGCGAGCGGATTCGGAAAGTCAACGGCATGCAGCAATTTCCGGTCGTAACCGTTCGACTCGAAGCGCCAGACGGTGGTATGCCACAGGGCGGCGGTATCGCCGTTGCCGTGCACGAAGACGATGGGCGGCGGTTGCTCCGCGCTCGGCTGGAAAACCGCACAAGCCGCCAGCAACAGCAACAGGGGCAGCGCGCGGACGCGGCGCAGCAGGTCGTACATGGCTCACTCCCAATGGATGGCGTCGAACGCGACCCAGGCAATATACCTCAGCTTCGACTTGCGCGGCATTGCCCGACAGCGCTAGCGCTCAGGGCGTCTTCCAGCCTCCGCCCAAGGCCTTGTACAGGCCCACCTGATTCTGCACCTGCTGCGCCTGCGCCTGCACCAACGCGAGTTGCGCCGCGAACAGCGAGCGCTGCGCGTCCAGCACATCGAGGTAGCTGGCGGCGCCGTTGCGATAGCGCAGATCTGCGAGCTTGAAGCGCACCGCTTCGGCATTCGCCTGCGCTTGCTGCGCGCGCAGCTGTTCGCCCAGCGTTGCGCGTCCGGCGAGGGAGTCCGCCACTTCGCGAAACGCCGTCTGGATTGCTTTCTCGTACTGCGCCAGCGCGATATCGCGATTGACCTTGGCCAGATCGAGATTGGCCTGATTGCGTCCGGCGTCGAATATCGGCAGCAGCAATTGCGGCATGAAGGTCCAGGCCGAGGAGCCGCTCTTGAACAGCCCCGACAGCTGGTTGCTGGCGCTGCCCGCGCTGCCGGTCAGGGTGATCCTGGGGAAAAACGCGGCGCGGGCGGCGCCGATGTTGGCGTTGGCCGCAATCAACTGCTGCTCGGCCGCGCGCACATCGGGCCGACGGACCAGCACCTCGGAAGGCACGCCGGCCGGCAGTTCGTTGATCAGAGCCTGGCTAGCGATGCCGAGGCCTTGCGGCAGATCCGCCGGCAGCGGCTGTCCGAGCAACAGCACCAGGGCGTTTTCGTCCAAGGCACGCTGGCGTATCGACTGCGCCAGCGCGGCGCGCGCGCCTTCGAGCAGGGATTCGGCCTGGCGATAATCGAGCTCGGACGCGGCGCCGACGTCGAACTTGAGTTTGGTGAGCTTGAGCGAATCCTCGCGCGTTATTAAGGTACTGCGCGTCACCGCGAGCACATCGTCGTCGGCCAACAGATTCAGATAGGTCGTCGCCACGGCGGATATCAATGCGATCTGAACATTCTTGCGCGCCTCTTCCGTGCCCAGGTATTGCGCCAGCGCGCCTGAGCTCAGGCTGCGCACGCGGCCGAAGAAGTCCAACTCGTAGGCCGTGACGGAGAGGCCCGCGGAGTAGACGCTGGCAATACCGCCGCCCTGGTCGGGCTGACGCGATCCGCTGACGCCGATGCCGACGCTGGGCAACTCGTCAGCGCGCCGCACGCGGTACTGCGCGCGCGCCTGCTCGATGTTCAGTACCGACACGCGCAGGTCGCGGTTGTACTGCAGCGCAAGTTCGATCAGACGCTTCAGGCGCGCGTCGCCGAAGTAGCTCTGCCACTCGATGTCGCTGGCGGCGGTGGCGGTCGGCGCCGGTGTCGCGGCTGCGCCCGGATAGTCGGCCGCGACCGGCGCGGCCGGACGCAGGTAGTGCGGGATCATCGTGGTACAGCCGGCGAGGCAAAAGGCCAGGACCAGGGCCAGGGCCAGGCCGGCAGCGCAGCGCGCATGGATCATGGCTGCGCTCCCTTTACCCCGGCATCCCCCGCAGCGCCGGTCGCGGCGACCGGGTCGGCAGGAGAGGCATCGTCCTCGTGCGCGTACTTGCGGCGCTGGCGCTCGCTGCCTTTGAAGAACCTGCGCACGACGACGAAGAACACCGGCACGAACAGCACGGCCAGCGTCACCGAAGTGATCATGCCTCCGATCACGCCTGTGCCGAGGACGTGTCGGCTGGACGAACCTGCGCCGGTGCCGAGCACCATGGGCAAGGTGCCGAGGATGAACGCGAACGAGGTCATGAGTATCGGCCGAAAACGCAGGTGGGCGGCGGCGAGCGCCGCTTCCACCGCGGTCTTGCCCTGCGCCTGCAGATCCTTTGCGAATTCGATGATCAGGATCGCGTTCTTCGCCGACAAGCCGATGATGGTGATCAGCGCCACCTGGAAGTACACGTCGTTCGAGTAGCCGCGCAGGGTGACTCCCAGCAGCACGCCGAGCACGCCCAGCGGCACCACCAGCATCACCGACATCGGAATCGACCAGCTTTCATACAAGGCGGCGAGGCACAGGAATACCGCGAGAATCGCGAAGCCGTAGAGGATGAACGCCTGCGCACCGGCTATCTTTTCTTCGCGCGACTGGCCGGTCCACTCAAAACCGAAGCCCGGCGGCAGTTTGGCCGCCAGCTGCTCCATCTCGGCGAGCGCGGCGCCGGTGCTGAGGCCGGGCGCGGCGTTGCCGTTGATGCGCATGGCGGGGTAACCGTTATAGCGCACGGTCTGCATCGCGCCGGTGACCCATTGCGTCGACGCAAACGCCGACAGCGGCACCACCTTGCCTTCACCGTTGGTGGCATTCAGGCGCAGCAGGTCTTCGGGCAACATGCGCGCCGGCGCGTCGGCCTGCACCAGCACGCGTTGCACGCGTCCCTGGTTCGGAAAGTCGTTGACATAGGCCGAACCGAGCGCGATCGAGACGGCCGCGTTGATTGAATCGAAGCTCACGCCGAGCGCGTTGGCGCGGTCGCGGTCGATGATCAGTTCCAGCTGCGGCGCGTCTTCCAATCCGTCGGGACGCACCTGGGACAAGATCTTGCTCTGCGCCGCCATGCCGAGCATCTGGTTGCGCGCGGCCAGCAGGGCTTCGTGTCCATTGCCGCCGCGGTCCTGCAGGCGGAAGGCGAAACCCGAGGAGGTGCCCAGTTCTGGAATGGGCGGCGGGCTGAGCGGAAAGATGAAGGCGTCGCGTATGCCCATCAGCGCGCCGAAGGCGCGGCCGGCGATGGCCTCCACGCCATGGGCGGGGCCTGCGCGCTCCTCCCAATCCTTCAGCGTGACGAATGCGAGCGCCGCGTTCTGGCCCTGGCCGGAAAAGCTGAAGCCGAGCACGCCGACCATGCTTTTCACTTCCGGCTGCTTCAGCATATAGCCCTCGACCTGCTCCATCACTGCGAGCGTGCGCTCCTGCGTGGCGCCCGGCGGCAGCTGGACGTTGACCAGCATGATGCCCTGGTCTTCGTTCGGCAGGAACGAGGTCGGCAACCGCATGTAGAGCAAGCCCGCGGCCACGATGATCGCCAGATAGAGAATCAGAAAGCGCCCGGCACGCTTGAGGATGCGCGCGACCCAGCCTTCGTAGCCCTTGGCCGTGCGCGCGAAGCCGCGGTTGAACCAGCCGAAGAAGCCGCTCTTCGCGTGATGATGGCCGGCCTCCACGGGTTTGAGCAGCGCGGCGCACAGGGCCGGCGTGAGCGACAGCGCCATGAACGCCGAAAAACTGATGGACGCTACCATCACGACCGAGAATTGCCGGTAGATGTT